>Ga0194129_10007364_pt1 | contig 13113 bp, 10 predicted proteins | sample TA2KigCa35mmetaG_FD_150862 | JGI IMG/M metagenome (GOLD analysis project Ga0194129, IMG submission 150862) | Freshwater microbial communities from Lake Tanganyika, Tanzania - TA2015038 Kigoma Deep Cast 35m | ecosystem: Environmental > Aquatic > Freshwater > Lake | place: Tanzania: Lake... | reverse complement strand
AAACCAAAATAAAAAAACCAAAAATAAGCCAAGGTAAGCTTGAATTGATTGATGGTGGAATAAAAATAGTGGTAAACATCAAGATTATTTGGCAATAGAGAAGAAGCCGGCCCTTGATATCTCTCATTACTTAATACTTACATTCTTTGATCAAAAGACCTAGGAATCGTGCTAAAAGAATCCAGCGCCGATTCAACATCCCTGGGTGAACCTACTGATCAATTAATCACCCCTATTTAGGAGATATTTCTAGTTAGGGAATACTACCGGGAGTGAGGCGAAATTAAACAAGGTGGGGTAGATTATTTCAATTTCCAGTCATATTTTCGTTCAACTTTAACCACCTCAAACTGATACCAGGAGTAAAAGTGAGTTCTGCCAAACTCCTGTGACACCCGATGCTCTGGATGCTCACGCCACTCTTTAATGGATTCTAAGGATTCAAAGTAGGAGATAGTTATACCCTCTCTAGTCTCTGGGTCTCTGTGACTGTGGTGGCTTATATACCCATTGATACTTTTTACAAGAACTTCCATTCTTGCTGAGTGCTCCTCATACAACTCCTCAAAATCAGCGGTTCTAATGGAGCGAAAAATTACTGCATACATAGTCAAACTCTAGATTAATCTGTCTAAATGTGTAATAGTTATCTTCGACAGACAAGTTGGTAGAGCACGGTGACAGGACTGATCGAGGGAAAGCGAGTCAGTCCGGTAGGTGATTATTTAGACGGTCGAAGACCAGGAAATAATTACCACCTCTTAATCACCGGGTCGCAGTTTCGACCCTTACACAACCCACGCGGTAGGCTTGAACTTTTTTGGCGTTGAGGAGTTAAAGTGAGTCATCTTTATCTGAAAAGTTCCGAATTAGATTTGGTAATTGACGCCAACTACGGTGCAGATATTCTCTCGATAAAGATCATAAGGGGTAATCAAGAGGTTCTTCTCTCAACACCGTGGGCAGATCGTGCAGAGGCAGTAATTACCAAAGAACAGAGAAGCCTCTTTCTTGATCCCGTCGCACATTGGTTGGAACGCTATCGAGGTGGGTGGCAAATTATCTGCCCAGTCGCCGGACCACCGCGCGTTCTTTATGATGTATTAGTTGGTTTTCATGGGGAAGCATCTGTTTCAAAATGGAAAGTGAATAACCTTGAGACCAGCAGCGCTCGTATGCAACTAGATTTTTTCACAATCCCGATTCGCATCGAGAGAGAAATCTCAGTTGATAAGAATGTAATTGACATCACGGATGTAATCACAAACCTTAGTGACTCAGAGTTGGAATTCGATTACTCAAGCCATCCAGCATTTGGCGGCGCTCTTCTTAAGGGCGAAGTAACAATTGAAACAAGCGCAAAAAAATTCCATTTAGATGACGAGGTTGTAAGTCCGCATGGAGCATCAGGATCGACCCATGATTGGCCGCTCATTAAAGATGAGAATGGCAAGGTTCTTGATTTAAGTCGTTTGCCATCTCCACCCACACCTCTTGGAGTTTTTGGATGGCTCTCAGATTTCGGCGACAAGAAGTGGTACCGGGTAAAAAACGTTGACACCAATATTGCTTTCGAGATGGAGTGGGAGTCAGCGTATTTGGACTTTGCCTGGTTCTGGCTCGAGTTTAATAACTCACAAGGTTTCCCCTGGTTTGGCCGTGTTCGCACCTTTGCAATTGAACCTTCAAGTACTCAGACCAGTGGACAGAATCGGAGGAGCATCTTGCATCTTGAAGGCAATCAAGCCACAACACTTAATCAGAAAATCACTATCACAAACTAATTGCTAATTTGATTTTACTGCATTGAGGAAGTTGCTGAGAAAGATGATCGAGAATAGCATTAAGCTTGCGAGTTAAAATCTGTCTAACACTTTCCTAACACACCTAGCAATTCCCTGTTGTTCCTTAAGTGTTATTACCTAATAGGGGCCCAATAAAACAGGCATAATAATGCAATGGCAAAAGTTGAGAAGCCAAATTTAGCGAGCTCCTCAAAAAGATCTCTATTGCAAGATGATCTTAATTAGATTTATCAATTGGTTGCACTAGAGCCTTAAGCTTTGATCATGACACAAAGTTACTGCAAATTCTCTTGATTAGTTTGTAAGATATTTTTACTCTAGATCTCCAGTCAATACCAAAAACTCACCTATGACTAACCGCGGATACCAGTTGTGGCAATCGATTGAATAAGAAACCTTTGAGTGAAAAGGAATATCAGCGCTAGTGGAACTATCTGCATACTCACACTGGCCATAACAAGAACTACGTTCGTATTACCACTCACACCAACTAAGGAGGCGATACCTACCGGTAAAGTCATCTTGGTCGTTGTTGAAATAAAAATGTTTGGCCAGAAAAAATCATTCCAAGAAGCAATGAATAGAACAACAAAAAGGGCGGCCAGGGGAGCCTTGCTCAACGGAAGAATTATTCTAAAAAAGATGCTAAAGGCATTAGCACCATCAATTTTTGCCGACTCATCGAGTTCCTTCGGTATTGACTGGAAAAACTGTCGGAGAAGAAATATTCCAAGTGGACTTATCATCGCAGGTAGAAACAGAGCAGCATGGTTATCAATCAAACCAACTTGTCGAAACGCAATAAAACTTGGAATAACCGTCAATTGAGGTGGAACCATCAATCCCGCCAGTAAAATTATAAATAGGGCTTCACGTCCAAAAAATTCTAATCTCGCAAATGCGTATGCTGCGAGAGAAGAAATAATCAAAGCACCTATAGTTGATATTAAGGTCACTTTTAAACTATTGAGAAACTGTTCAGCAAGCGGAAAAAGTTCCACGGCACGTTTGTAGGAAGAGAAGTCCACGGTTGACGGTATCCATTTTGGGGGTATGGAAAATCTTTCTTCTCTACTTTGAATAGATGACAAAACCAGCCATGCAATTGGGAGAATCCAAAAAATTGCAAAAATCATGAGTACCAGATTAGCGATCTGAGAACTAATCTCTGCTCTAAAATTTCGTTTTGCTTTCTTGGGCTTCATTTTTATTGACTGACTCATCCTTCATACACCCATCTTTTTGCTAATCTAAATTGTACTAGCGTCGCTGTGAGAACGATGAAAAATATTGCAACTGCAATTACTGCTCCATATCCAATCTCAAAATTTCGAAAAGCAGTCAAGTGTAAATATTGGACAACAGATAATGTGGCGTTATCTGGACCGCCTCGAGTCATGATGTACATCGGTTCAAATATTTGAAAAGCACCTATAAATGCAGTCACAGCAACAAAGAAAAGAGCTGGTGTGCACAAAGGGAGAGTGATATTCCAGAATAAACGCCATCCACTTGCCCCATCAACACGTGCTGCTTCGTTGATATCACTTGGTATCGTTTGAATGCCAGCCAAAATTACAATGAAGCAAAATCCCAGTGTTTTCCAAAGGTCAATCATGATCAAGGTTGGCAAAGCCCAAGTGCTAGATAATAAAGTGGCCTGAGGAAACCCTAATTTGCCAGCGTAATAATCAACAACTCCAAAGGTAGGGTCGAGTCCAAAGTTCCATATTAGAGATGCTGCTGCCCAAGAGAGAAGAAAGGGGAAGAAAATAGCAGTCCGGAAAATGTATGAAAAGAATTTTGGAATCTTTCTGTTTACAGCAACTGCAAGAATTAACCCCAGTCCCACATGGGTGATGATTGAAGCCAGTGTGAATATAAAGGTATTTTTTATTGCCTCTAGAGCAATCGGATCCTTGAAAAGTTTTCCGTAATTATCTAGCCCGACAAATTTCGGTCTGGTGAAAAAATCCCAAGTGATGAGACTATAACCAAAAGCGCCTAGCAAGGGGAAAAATATAAAGCAGCAGAAAAATAAAATTGCAGGTGACAAAAACAGGAACGGTGTGAACCGTCCCTGTTTTTGTCTTACTTTTTGCAGGGTCATGCTGAACTATCCGCACACTTTCCTATACAAGCAGCTTTGTTATTTGCTCCTGCATCTTCTTCATTCCTGCATCTGGCTTGATATTTCCTGCAATAATCTGTCCCCAGACATCTTCAATTGCTCGTTGGGTTAGATTTCCTTTTGTAGGAGAGGGAATTGCAGTTGCGTAATCAAGAGCCCGGTAAAGTTTTTCTGTACCAACTGGAGAATCTGCCAGATACTCTTGGCTCTCCGCAACAGACTTCAGACATGGAGAGGCGGTTCCACCTGACTTGGCGAAAATTGAGGCGCCTTTCTCTGTGCTAAGGTATTTTAAAAATTCCCATGATGCATCAATATTTGATGAGGATTTCATAATTGGGAAACATGCCCAACCAACTGGTGATCCACGATTTGCACCCCTGTGTGGGAAGTCGTAGATCTCATATTTGTCGACCGCATTAGCTGCACGAACTGCAAGTACTGGCCAACGACCTCCGCCGAAACAAGCAAGCTCTCCCTTGATTCCAAGTTCAAATCGATCGAAAGTTCCGCCAGGAGGAGGGCTCAATTTTTCAACAACAAGTTGTCGAGCAAATTCGGCCGCCTCAATAGCCTGAGGTGTATCACAAGTAGCTTTAGTCCAATCTTCATTCATCGTGCTAGCACCATTTGTTGTTAGCCAAGGCATGATGCCAACGAAATATTCTGCAGTAACTGGGAACAGAAATGCGCCAGTCTTCTTTTTGATTGTTCGCCCTGCGGCAAGGAAGTCATCCCATGTCCAGTCATCAGTTGGGAGATCCAACCCCGCTTTTTTATAAACATCTTTATTGACCCATGCCGCCATGCAGTTCATTCCACCGCTTGGAATGTAATAAGTCTTTCCATCCGGCGGGCCATATTTCTTTCCAAATTCAACAAGGCGAGGATGTGTATCTGCCAATGCAGCATCCATTACAGCTTTATCACGAGCAATCAAATCATCGAGTGGAAGCACAACACCTTTGTCAGCGAATAATAAGGCTCCCTCTGTTGCAAGATTTAACACGTCATACTTTGCGCCACCTGCAAGTTGCACTGCAACTGCATCTGCGAAAGCTGCCCAATTATCAGAAGGGATTGCATTTGCCTTGAAATCAATTTGTGGAAATAGTTCTCTAAATCCTGTAAAGAGTGCATCCCATGATTTTGCCTGGTCAGCTGAACCAAGATAAACGAATGAAACAGTCGCTGCCTCCAATTCTGCAGCTGCTTCTTTACCACTACCACATGCGGCAAGAGCTGCAGCGGACGTAATTCCTGCTGCGCCAACTCCAACTGTCTTGAGAACTGTCCTCCGTGAAAAAACTGAGTTTTCTCCAGGATTCTCAGTTGTGCTTTTGACAACCATTACTTCCCCTCACTCCTCTGACGTGTCACGAACACGCGGTCGTGACATCAGTTTTCAGGCTAGCAGAGCGACTGTCAATGGATTTTCATGCTCATTTAATACAACAAAAATGCTAATAATTTTTATAAATCGATAACATCCCCTTTGGATACGATTTGCAATTCTGACACAGTCCGCATCTCAAAACCTGGCAATTTAATGGATTTTAATCTAAGTTTTCCTTCAAGGACTGTAACAGTGATCTTCTTTCCATCGTTTTGTACGGTGCCATAGGCATCACCAGTCGAGAAGGGCAATGCCTTTTTAGATTCCCTTGTTAGTGTCAATATTCCATCTCTGCCATTGTATTGTTGACCCGTCCACGCTAGTATTCCGCCCCAGCTGGCCATCGCACGCGCATAATGATTGCCGCACTCTGCCTCATTGAATGGGTTGCGCTTTGCTCCATTATACCTTTCACGAATATTTAAAATGCAGTCAATACCCTCTGATTCCATGCCTTCATAAATCATTCCAATAGCTGCACTATATTCAAATCCAGTCATTACCTCATTGAAGTAAGGGAATGGTCTCTCAGGTCTATTTCCTCGTGGATACGATGCCATGACTAAAGCTTTTTCTCGACCTAATACAAAATTTCGCATATGGTTAAATTCTGAGAAGAATTCATCCCGGTAATTCCACTTATAAATTGTTTCGAGCGTCTTCTTGATATTTTCTTTTTTTGCTAAATATCCCAAGCCACATATATGAGCTAAATATTGACCCACTAATTGATCAACCAAGCAACCTTCTCCCAATTGAAGTTCAGGGTCTTCCATATCAGATGCTCCCATTGAGGTATGCCTTAACCCTGGATAAATTAGATTGATATTTCCTGGAGGTATGATTTTATGAATGTAGTAATCTCCATTGAATAGTTGGCTATCTATGTAGGAGCTGCCGCTTTCAAAGAGTTTCTCACACTTGGTTGCAAATTCAACCTCGGATAATTCGATTGCCATTTCTTCAGCTGCTCGTAGCGCCGCCAAATACCAGAAGCCCATCTGTGGGTTCGGCCCATAATATTCAACATCCATTGTGTTGTGTTGTGCGCCTTCCATAACGCCATCTTGATCAGCATCCCAACCTCCAGGAATCCAGCAAAATTCCAATGACCGTTTAGCAGATGGCCAAAGCCCCTTGAGCCACTCTGAATCTCCAGACAATCGCCATTCTCGATAAAGCTTAACGATGCAACCCATTTGCCCATCTGCAGCGGCAAGTTGCCACTCGCGGGCGTATTTTTTTAAGGGCAGTCCAATACGGAAACTCATCAAGCCATCAGGGCGTGTTGCATGTAGGAATTCTAGTTCACGCATATCGCGAGCGATATTGCCGAACAAGTGAGAAGTTGCTTGTTCGTAATTCCAAACATGCGTACAACTTCCATGACAACTTCCCTTTCTGTCACCTGTTCCCTCCCAGCCATAATAGTGTCCATCAGCTGTTTGGAAAAAGGTCTGACTTCTCAAGGTACTTAGATTAAAGAGTGCTGATTCCTTTATTGGTTCAGGTAGTTCAGACTCTGTAATAGAGGCAATAAAATTCAAACTTCTATTTTCGAGATCTGCTAACTTATCAACTACTTGCATTGCGGCATCCCACGCATCTTTGGCTTTTCCAGAATAAGCATTTCCAACTACATCATCGCTATAAAGAGCTTGCGAAATATCTCCGTAGTCGGTGCTCATCCAAGCATGACGATTAGGGAAATTCCATGAAATGATAAATCTAAAAGATGTTGATGCACCGGCAGGAATTTTACGAGTATCCGCAATAGAGGCAACCGGTGAGGGTAATTCGCCTGGCTTTGGCAGTAGCGCAGAAGTATTCTCATCAAAGAGTGAGTCAGTATCTGCAAATCGATTTTCTAATTTCCCATCCTCTAAAAAGTCATCCCAAAACTCTAGAAGCGAATCTCCCCATGAGTAACTTGCCCAAGAAGTCCTATGAGAAATATTCTCACCCTCGATTAAAGAGAGCGCCATGGTTCCGTATCTCTCTGAATCTTTGGGCACGCCATGGCTATCAAAGAGTATCCCGGAGAGTTTCTTTGAGGTCTTAAAGGAGTTGAAATTCTTGAACTCTTGGAATCCCTCACGGAATGGATGATATGCGTTTGGAATGATTGGTGATGAACCATCTTCTCCAATAAAATTTTGGAGATTTCCAGCAATTGAAATATCTAGTGAATTCTTTGATAAGTTCTTAACTGAGTATTCGAGAACAGCAATAGGTAGACTGCTGCTATCTACATCAGTAGGTATAAGAGGATTAAAGGCTTTGAGTTCTACTTCTATTGGTAGATTTGGATCACTCAAAGAAATCTTTGCAAAAGGGTATGTGGCTTCGAATTTGCAAGATGTGAATCGTGGCAGACCATGGTGATTGGCACGAGTGCCATATGCACCTTCATATTCACTGAAGTCAATTGGACCTTCCAAGATTTTGGCAATCACTTTAGATTTCTTGTCACTGTCTTGAACTCGAATACAGAAAAAAGAATACTGAGGTATGAAACCTTTTCCTGGGCGGTTCATTACCTCCCAATCCCTAAGGTCCCCTTTTCCACCTAGAGAAAAAGTCCCGGTTCCAATTCCACCTAGTGGCATTGCTACTCTACGAAGATTTTCTCCAGAATAATCCTTGAGTGCGCGCCATTCCTGATTATTAGTCACTTAAGCCTCCGGGATGATAGATAAGTAACTTGAAAACGAAACTCCAGAACTCAGAATTATATTTGAATATGGAGAGAAATCGCCTGTTCTGATTACCGCCTTTGCCCCTTTTAGTTTTTCTTTCAAAGCTTTATGGGGTATCAAATTCTTTGACGCATCAGGGAATATTAACTCAATTGTGGAATATTGTGTTGCATTGATAGAATTACCCTCTTCTGCTAAGTAAAATTCTTCAACTTCTAATTCAGAAGAAAGTAACTTCAAAATTTGTAACACCGTTGGGATATCCTTATCTACAACTAAATCTATGCAATCTGCATCGGTTGGAATTGGCAGACCTGCGTCAGCTATAACTAAAAGATCGTAATGACCCATGGTTGCAAGCACTCTTGAGATTTCTCGATTCAAGATTCCTTTTTTCTTCATACCATCCCCGCCCCTTTTCAGGAGCGTAACATTATTTTGGGACAAATCATTATTATTTTTGCTAGCAAAAATACTTCTTGTCAGTATTCTGAGACTTGGTAATATCAAACCATAGGACCATCACAATATCGGGAAGGTACGTATAGATATGCTGATTTTACTCGATCTTGACGATTCCCAACAGAGACGCAATGTCGTGGCTGAAGTGCTTGCTGGACTGCGACTAGGTGAACCTGTCGCACTCCCCACAGAATTCGGCTACATCTTTGCATGCGATGCAAATAATCCGTTTGCAATCAAACGTCTCAAGGCTGCAAGAAATGACCAGAGGTCAATCGGATATCCCGTTCTATTTAGTGACATCAATCAACTGCTAAAATTCGCAATTCCTGTTCCTGGGATTCTTAAGGATGTATTGGACGCACACTGGAGCGGGCTTCTGACTTTGGAGATTGAAAAATTAAATAAAAATTGGGATACCGGCGATGGATGTAACAAGAAAACATTTTATGCTCGCTCCACCAATGATCCATTTATTCTAGAAGTATTGAACTCTTATGGGCCACTAACAATTGCTTCTGCTTCTACAAAGGGTTGGCCTTCTTTGGAGACTTATCAACTCATCGAAGAACATTTCTCTGGAAAGGTTCATAGCATCATAGGATTTGGTCAAATCCACCAAGCAAGACCTACAACGGTCATAAGTCATGAGGCCGGAGAAATTCTCATATTGCGCACAGGAGCTATAGAACAGAGTCAACTTCAACACGAATTCCCAAAAATAAAGTTTAGGTTGTTTACAGAAATTGCAGAATATGCAAAATAAGAGCAATTCTCCGTGGCCGGTATTGAAATCTTATACAGGTGATGATCTCAGAAAGATATCTATGCCTGTTGGTGGAATAGGTACTGGGAATATAGGACTTGGAGGAAATGGAGGATTAGTTAATTGGGAAATAATGAATCGACCGTCTTTCAAAAAGAGTCCTGATGTAAATGCATTTCTTATTAGGGTCGATCAAAAAGATAAACCACTTTTTACTAAAGTCTTAGAGGGCCCTCTCGATACTTCTCAATATGCAGGCCCCTTTGGAGCTGAAGTCCGAAATCATGGATTACCTCGTTTTCGCAAAGCCACCTTTATGGCGGCATACCCATTTGGACAAGTTAAGTTAGAAGACAAAAACTGTCCGGTCCAAGTAATAATGCAATCCTTCAATCCACTTATCCCCTCAGATTCAGATGCCAGTAGTTTTCCAATAATGGTTATTCGTTATGTAGTCGAAAATACTTCAAATAAAAATGCAACTATCTCAGTAGCAAGTAATATTTCAAATTTTATTCGTCCATTTGATGATAAGAATTCTTCTTATGTCAACCACAATCAATACATCAAGAACAGTGATTTTTCTGCAATACTGTATTCATCAGAAATGCAAAATTCGAGTGATGAGAATTATGGAAATTTTTCTGTGGCGCTTTTGAAACCTAATCATCCAACATACCGGACTTCATGGGCAAGTTTTGGTTACTGGCGTAATTCATTACTTGATATGTGGGACGATTTTGTAGAAGATGGGAATTTTGATTTAAGAGAATCAATTAGTGTCGAACCAATTGGCTCGCTATGCGATAAACGTAGCATAAAGCCAGGTGGTGTTGAAAAGTTTACTTTCTTGATATCGTGGTTTTTCCCAAACCGGAGAGGTTGGTCAATAGAAGGTGAGGATGGCAGCAGCCCTCCAGGTACAAACGTGGGTAAGTATTCGGACCTAATAATTGGGAATTACTACACAACGAAATTTAATGACTCCATCGATGTCCTTGAAAACTTTATTCCTAACCTAGATGATCTTGAGGCTCGCTCCAAGATCTTTGTTGAAAAGATATTGGATACAAAATTTCCGCAACCTTTACTGGATTCTGCGCTTAGTAATCTATCTACTCTAAAGACCCAAACAATTTTTCAGTCTAGTAACGGAAAATACTTCGGTTGGGAAGGCATTGGCTATAACGCTGGGGCTTGTTTTGGAACTTGCTCGCATGTGTGGAACTACGAACAAACAACTGCTTTTTTGTTCAGCAATATCGCGCAAGATTTTCGAGAAACTGAATTCTTATATGCAACAAACAGAGACGGCTTTATGTCTTTTAGAGTTACTTTTCCATTAGATGGTCTTCAAGCATGGCCGATTGCTGCAGCCGATGGGCAAATGGGGTGCATCGTTAAGCTTTATCGTGAGTGGATGCTAAGCGGAGATACAGAATGGTTGCGCACATTATGGCCAGCCGCGCGTAAAGCATTGCAATTTGCATGGATTCCAGGTGGATGGGATGCCAATCAGGATGGCGTTATGGAAGGTGTTCAACACAACACCATGGATGTTGAATATTACGGGCCGAACCCACAGATGGGCTTCTGGTATTTGGCGGCGCTACGAGCAGCTGAGGAAATGGCAATCGAATTATGCGAGGTTGAATTTGCAACTAAGTGTAGAAGACTATTTGATAATGGCAGTGCTTGGATAGATAAGAACTTATTCAATGGCTCATATTACGAACACAAGATATATCCATTGCAGGAAGGGCAGACCATTGCTCATGGTCTGCGTCTTCCAAATGTGGGTGCGCAAGACACTTCTGATCCAGATTTGCAACTAGGTTCAGGATGCTTAGTTGATCAACTCATCGGGCAATTCTTAGCAAATATTACTGATTTGGGTTCACTTGCTAATGTAGAAAATATCAAAACCGCTGCACAAAGTATTTTAAAATTTAATGAAAAAACAGATTTATTTGATCACTTCAGTCATATGCGTAGTTATGCATTAGGAGATGAAAAAGGTTTGCTAATGGCAACTTACCCTTTTGGGAACCGACCTAAGCGCCCTTTTCCTTACTTCACTGAAATAATGGGCTCGTTTGAATACACAGCAGCAGGGAATCTCATTTATAGCGGGGAATTCGATAAGGGTGTTCGTGTTATTTCAAATGTCAGAGAGAGATTTGCTGGAAAGACGAGAAATCCATTTGATGAAGCTGAATGTGGTCGTCACTATTCTCGAGCTATGATAGCTTGGGGATTGTTCTTGGCCTGGACAGGACAAAAGTTCAATGCAAAAAAGAAATCTCTGTCATTTAGAAAAGAGTTAGAAAACTCCTCTCTGCCCTGGTACACAGGAGCAGCTTGGGGCACAGTGGCCCTAGAAGACAAAAAATTGTTAATGCATGTATTCGAAGGTGCTGTTGACGTAGAAATTATAAATTTCAAAGGGCGGAAGTACACCAAAAAAAGCGAAGGCTCAGTCAAGGACTCTCAAACATACTACTTCTTAGAATAATCAAATTTTATTGAGTCAAGTTCATTTTAGTAATTATAGCTCCGGCTTCAGCGCGATTCTTGACTCGCAACATTGCATACAACTTGACTGTTTCATATCTAGCGGCAGATTCCGAATAAGAAAGCGCTCGAGCAATCTCTGCATTTGTCTTTCCTTCTGCAATCATCACGGCAATCTTGGTTAGTTTTGGGGTCAGTTTCAACTTTGCCGGTTTTCTCTCGGTGTTAGAATCAAAAATTTCTTGCCCTGAGCTTTTTTGTTCAGCACAAAAAGAGCGGTCTATGGCAATCCCTACTATCTGTGCAATGCAGGAGAAAAAATCTTGCATACTGTCATCACAATCAATTTCTTTTTCAAAGAACAATTCCAATGTACCCCAAATTTCGCCAGTAGAAGTGATTGGCAGAACCACAAGTGCTTGAATCTCTGGATTTGAGTTACAGATTTCTACACTTTCGTGATTGTAATTCATTAAAGCGTTGCGCGTTTCAAAAAATATACCAACATTAAATCTAATTGCTTCCAGTACAGGAATTTTTGAATCAACAGTAATTGTTATTTCTGCAGGTAGAGGAGTATCGTAATTCGGAATCTGACTTATCAAGGCAAGTTTATTAGAGGGCGTAATTTTCCTGAGACAAATTCCATCTAGTCCCCAAGAATCGAAGCATCGTAAATAAAAATTTTGAATGAAATTTTCAATATGGTGTACCTTTTGTGCCAGCATCAGAATCTCTTTGAGAAAAATTAGGATCTGCTGTTCTCTTGACACCTTCATTGTGTTAATTATTGCATCCATACCAAGGGGCATATCTAGGCGGCGAGAATAAAGAGGCCCACTCGTTGATTTCTCCTTATGCACGACTAGCATTTACTCGTCCTTTTCACTGTCATCAAAGAATTCTCCCTTGCCTTTCCGTATTGCACAAGGGCTTACAATAAAATCTTCGCAGTGAGGCACTCATTACTGCCATTGAAGGCAAATTTGGGGTGAGTAATCGCCAGCGGATCGGTGATTTAGGGAGGTTACTGCATACATAATTAAACTCTAGATTAATCTGTCTAAATATGTAATATTATCTTCCAAGGACAAGTTGGTAGAGCAGGTGACTCTTAATCACCGGGTCGGGGGTTCGACCCTTACACGACCCACTTGTGCTCAGCGGCGGGTTCTGCCAAATAGAAAATAAAAATTTGCTTCAGCCTGCGCCAGCCTCCGAAAAAGTACTCTCACTGAAGTTGCTCAGTAAACGTAAAGTATGAAGTTAGAGTTGAGGAAATAATTTACTCAACTACTTGACAGACATTACGTTTAGGGTGTTTATTCCTCTCACTGACG
>Ga0194129_10007362_pt1 | contig 13117 bp, 12 predicted proteins | sample TA2KigCa35mmetaG_FD_150862 | JGI IMG/M metagenome (GOLD analysis project Ga0194129, IMG submission 150862) | Freshwater microbial communities from Lake Tanganyika, Tanzania - TA2015038 Kigoma Deep Cast 35m | ecosystem: Environmental > Aquatic > Freshwater > Lake | place: Tanzania: Lake... | reverse complement strand
TCTCGTCGCGGGCCGCGAGTTTCTTGAGGCCAATGCCAAGAAGCCGGACATCACCACGCTTCCCAGCGGGCTCCAATACCAGGTGGTGAAGCAAGGCGCTGGCCCGAAGCCGACGCTGGACGATGTGGTCGAGGCGAGGTACCGCGGCACGCACATCGACGGCACCGAGTTCGACGGCACCGAACCCGGAGGCGAGCCGGCCGCCTTCCCGCTGCGGGGCGTGGTGCCAGGCTGGCAGGAAGCCCTCGTGCGAATGCCGGTCGGGGCACGATGGCGGGTCTGGCTGCCGCCGGACATGGGCTATGGCGAGGCCGGATCGCCCCCGGCAATCGAGCCCAACGAGGTGCTCGCCTTCGAGATCGAGCTGGTTTCCATCCGTCCGCGGGGCCGTTGAACGGGCTCCCGTGAGGCCTCGGAACGCTGAAATCAGGCCTGAAAAGGTGTGTTTTGGCCGCCCTGGGGGAACCAGGACCAGGCGCCGGAAAATATTCACCAGCCAGCCCAGTCTTCTTGAACTGCCCGACCGTCAAAGTATTCTCAGAACGTTCGGCGGCGACGTTCCCGGAGTTTCTTCGGGCGCGGTGACGTCCGCCGAGCAGCCAGATTCCCTCGAAATTCCCGGGAGATCGATCGAAATGTCGCAGCGTCGCTGGATGAAGTTTGTGGGTGCCCTCACGTTCGCCGCCGTGGCGGTGGCGACCTGCGATGCCCAGGCAGGGTGGCATCACCGTCATGGCAGTTCGGGCGGGTCGTCGGGCGGATCGTCCGGCGGGTCGTCGGGCGGATCGTCCGGTGGTTCGTCGGGCGGATCGTCCGGCGGCAGTTCGGGCGGATCGTCCGGCGGCAGCTACGGCTCGTACGGTTCATCCGGGGGCAGCGACGGCAGCTATGGTTCGCACGGCAGTTGGGGAAGCCGGCACGCCTCACGCAAGGCGATGCGGGCCGCGCGTCACGCCAGTCACGGCTCATCCGGCGGCTCGTCCGGCGGCAGCTATTCATCCAGCTACGGTTCGTCGGGCGGATCCTCGGGCGGCAGTTCGGGTGGGTCGTCGGGCGGCAGCTACGGCGGTAGCTCGGGCGGCGGGTACGTGGAAGGCTACTCAGCCGGCATGCCGATCGAGTCCTATCGCGTCATCAATGAAGTACCCTCGAGCGTGGACGGCGAAGTGATCGGCAAGCCGCCGGCGGTCCCGGCCGAGCCGGCCGCCGATGATTCGACGAGCGTGCCGGCCGACGCCGGCCTGATCCTCGTCCGCCTACCTGCGGAGGCCAGGGTGTTCGTCAATGGCAAGGAGACGGCGTCAACGGGCGCGATGCGGCGATTCCTGTCCCGTGGCATGACCCCGGGCAAGTCGTACGAGTTCGTCGTGCGGATGGCGATCGACCGAGACGGCAAGATCGAGGAAGCCACGAAGGTGGTGACGCTGTCGGCGGGTGAGCGGGCCCAGGTGAACTTCGCGGCGGAGGCTCCGGCCACCGCCACGACGAGCCTCACGCTCCGCGTGCCGGCCGAGGCCACGGTGTTCCTGGCCGGAAATGCCACGACGTCGCGGGGTGAGGTGCGTCATTTCGAGACCGCGACGCTCGCCGCCGGACAGGTCTGGCGGAACTACGAGATCCGGGTCACGGCCGTCGTCGATGGCCAGGAGCGGACGGTCGCGAAGGTGATCGACCTGACGGCGGGCGACACGCTCGACCTCGCCCTCGATCCCGCCGCGGCCCCGGCGGAGGCCACCGCGTCGCTGCGGTAGCCCCGTCCCCGAATCTGGTGGCAAACCTGCCTGCCGTGCGGCTTTCCGCCGTACGGCAGGCTCGTTTTTGCACAGCCCGCGGCGCGACCTAGGCTTGTCGGAACGTCCCCGAGGTCGTGCCGTGATCCATGGCGTCGAACATGCCCCGCGTCCGCTGCGGCCCGGCCTGGCGAGGGTGCTCTTGTCGATTGTGATCATCGGCTACCTTGCCGGGGTGATCGTAGCGCCCCTCTCGGGCCCACCACCGGCGAGCGATCTCTCCCGCGTGCTGCTGCAGCCGTTTCGGCCGTTGCTCGGCGGGCTCTACCTGAGCCATGGCTACCGTTTTTTTGCGCCCAATCCTGGCCCGGGCCACTCGATCCGTTGGACGATCACGCTGCCCGATGGCTCGAGCCGATCGGGGGCCATCCCCGACGCCCGGGTCGACCGACCGCGCCTGCTCTATCACCGCCGCTTCATGGTGGCCGAAAAAATCGCCGGCCTCGTGCCGCCGCCCGACGCGCCGTCCGAGGTCCGGGCCAGCGCCCGGGCCGAGTGGCTGCCGCTGGTCAAGGGCGTCGCCGACAACCTGCTGCGGGCCCACGGTGGCGAGCGGGTCACGCTCGAGATGGTCGAACACTACCTGCCCGGGCCGGACGAGGTCGTCGAGGGGCGTGGCGGCCCCGACCTGGTAACGCCGCTGGGCACGTTCGCGCGTCGCGGGAGGCTGCCATGATCGCGACGCCACGCGACAGACCGCCGTCGCGACGACCGCTGCGGTCCTGGCTGTCCGACTGGGCGACGGCCTGGAATGCCTTCTGGTTTACGGTGGTCGACCCGTTGCCACTGGCGGTGATTCGCTTCGGCACCGGCGTGCTCCTGGCGTGGTCGAGCCTCGTCTGGCTCCTCGATGCCGACGCCTTTTTCGGGCCGCGCGGCTGGCTCGCCCCCGGGGACGTCTGGCGCATGAACGATCAACCATGGCAATGGAGTTGGTTCTTCGCCGCCGCCGACCCGACCGCGGTCCGTGTCTTGGGCGGTCTCTCGGTCTGCGCGGCGGTCCTGCTCGCGATCGGCCTGGCCACGCCGCTGGCGGCGCTGGTGTCGCTGCTCGCGCTCGTCAGCGCCGCCAACCGCGCACCGCTCAACACCTTCGGCCTCGACGACACCCTGGGCATGCTGCTGATCGGCCTCGTGGTCGGGCCATCCGGGGCGCGGCTGTCGATCGATGCCAGACTGTTCGGGGCAGGGGGGGGCGGGGGCGCGGTCGGCACGCGGGCGAACGTCGCCCTGCGGCTGATCCAGGTTCACCTCTGCGTGATCTACTTCTTCTCGGGCTGCGGCAAACTGTTCGGGGCGAGTTGGTGGGAAGGGACGGCCATCTGGGGAGCGGCAGCCAACGTGCAATACCGCACCCTCGACCTCACCTGGCTCGCTGCCCACCCGCTGGCCGTCAATGCGATCACCCTGGCCACCCTATTCTGGGAGGTGGCCTACGCGGCCCTGGTCTGGCCGCGGCTGACGCGGCCCCTGTTTCTCGCGATGGCCGTGGCCGTCCACTTGGGAATCGGCCTCACGATGGGCATGATGGAGTTCGGGCTGGCGATGATCGTCGCCAACCTGGCGTTCGTGCCCGCCGCTGTCTGGCGTCGGCTCCTCACGCACCGCCCCGTCACCGCCCCGACCTTTCTCCGAACGGATCTCGCATGATCGACACGCTCGCCGTCGTCGGCGCCACCGGAGCTGTCGGCCGCATCATCGTGGAGTTGCTCGTCGCCCGACGCTTCCCGGCCCGCCACCTCAAGCTCCTCGCCTCGGCCCGGTCGGCCGGCCGGCCGCTCCAGGTCGGATCCGAGACGATCGAAATCGAGGAACTCACGCCTGAGTCGTTCGCCGGCGTCGAGTTGGCGATCGGCAGCACGCCCGACGAGGTGGCGGCGGAGTTCGTGCCCTGGGCCGTGGAGCGCAGCACCGTCGTGGTCGACGAGAGCGCGTTCTTCCGGATGCGGCCCGACGTACCGCTGGTGATCCCGGAGGTGAATGCCGCCGCGCTCGCCGGCCACACCGGCATTATCGCCAGTCCCAACTGCTCCACGACGCAGATGGTGATGGTCATGAAGCCACTCCACGACGCCGCCCGCATCCGGCGGGTCGTGGCGAGCACCTATCAGGCCGTCAGCGGGGCCGGCCTCGCCGCCAGCGAGGAACTCCGCCGCGGAGCCGCCGCCTGGCTGGCTGGCGACGAGACGCGAGGTCAGGTCTTTCCGCACCCCATCGCCGCCAACCTGATCCCGCAGATCGGCTCGCCCAAGGATGGCGGGTGCACGAGCGAGGAGCTCAAGATGGTGCATGAAACGCGGAAGATCCTCGGCGATGAGTCGATCGGCGTCTGCGTGACCTGCGTCCGGGTGCCGGTGGCCAACGGGCACAGCGAATCGCTCGTCATCGAAACCGAGCGGAAGCTCTCAGCCGCCGAAGCCCGCCGCCTGCTGGCGGCGGCGCCGGGCATCTTGGTCGACGACGACCTGGCCGCGAAGCGGTATCCCATGCCGCTGGCATGCAGCGGCCGCGACGAGGTGTTCGTGGGTCGCATCCGCGAGGATGCCTCCTGTCCCGCCGCGATCGCGCTATGGTGCGTCTCCGACAACCTCCGCAAGGGTGCGGCCACCAACGCCGTGCAGATCGCCGAGCGACTGGCGGTCGAGCCCGCGCTGCTGGCGGGCGCCGGGAGAGCGACGGGGTGACAGCCACCCGCACGATCCGGCTGCGGCTGGCCTACGAGGGCACACGGTATTCCGGCTGGCAGGTTCAGCCGGGCCGCCCAACGGTGCAGGGGATGCTGGCCGAGGCGATCCGCCGGGTCTCCGGGGAGACGCTCGTGCCCAAGGGCTCGAGCCGCACCGACGCGGGCGTGCATGCGCTCGACCAGGTGGCAGCCTTCACGACGGCGAGCCTCCTGGAGCCGGGGACCTGGCAGCGGGCGATCAACGCCCACCTACCGCCCGACGTGACGGTGCTGGCAGCCGACCTCGCTCCACCCGACTTCGATCCGGTCGCGGCGGCGGTCCGCAAACGCTACCGCTACCGGATCCACGACGCGGCCATCAAGCCGGTCCTGAGCAGGCACCTCGTCTGGACGTGGCGGGGCCGCCTCGACGAGCAGGTGATGGCCGCGGCGGCCACGGCTCTCGTCGGCGAGCACGACTTCACGAGCTTTGAGGCGACGACATCGCCACGGCGCTCGAAGGTCCGCACGATCCACGCCCTGACCGTGTTTCGGCCGGCCCTCCCGGACACCGCTCCCGGCACCGAGGTCTGGATCGAGGTCGAGGGCGATGGATTTTTGTACAACATGGTGCGGATCATCACGGGATCGCTGGTGATGGTGGGCGCCGGACGGCGAACCGCGCGGTGGTTGGCCGACGCGATCGCCGCCACAAACCGGACGGCCGCCGGTCCCACCGCGCCCCCGCAGGGGCTCGTCCTCGTGTCGATCCAACTCGCCCCCGACCCATCCCTTTCCGATTCCGTGCCATGTCCAAGCTCCCCGAGCGACTCGGATCGCTGAAGCTCGTGCAGCAGGTCGGCGTCGGCCGCCACTGCCAGATTTGGGAGGCCGCAGACCCGTCCGGCGGACGGGTGGCCGTCAAGGTGATCGTGCCCGCGATATCGCACGATCCCGCCCAGCGTGGGTTTCTCGAGCACGAACTCAAAGTAGCCGCGGCGCTCCACCATCCGACCATCATCCGCATCGACCGACTGTCGGAGGAGGGAGGGCTGCCGCATCTCGTGATGGAGTTCTTCCCGCATCCCAACCTCAAGAAGCAGATCCAAACCGGCAGTGAGGCGATCGCCCCGCGGCTGCAACGGCTGGTCACGGAAATCGCGCTGGCCCTCGATCACGTGCATGGCAAGGGTTGGGTGCACCGAGACGTGAAGCCTGAGAACGTGTTGGCCGGGCCGGACGGCCAGGTCAAGCTGATCGACTTTGCGATCGCCGCGCGGCTGACTGGATTCCTGGGCCGGCTGCTGGGCGGCTCGACCCCGCCGCAGGGGTCACCGAGCTACATGTCGCCCGAGCAGATTCGCGGGCAGGCCCTCGACGCCCGCAGCGACATCTACTCCTTTGGCTGCGTGCTGTTCGAACTGCTCACCGGCAAGCCGCCCTACGGTGGTGCGGCCAGCAACGAGATTCTGAACAAGCATGTCTCCACGGCGATCCCGGCCGTCGACAAGCTCAACCCCAACGCCACGTCGGCGGCGGCAAAGCTGCTCCGGCAGCTCTTGGCCAAGAACCCGTCCGAGCGGCCCAAGTCGATGCGGGAGGTGCTCGATCAGATCCGCGCAATCCGCCTGCTGGAACGGGTCACCGCCGGTTGAAGGGCTTTTTTACGGTTGACTCACCCGGGACCCGGCCAAGAAAATCTTGGCCGGATCGTCGCGTCGTTTCCGCTTCCTCGCCGCCCCTGGACGTTCGCCACATGGCCGCCGGCCTCCATCGACTGCCGCTCGAGAAGCCGATTTACGAGCTGGAGGATCGGATCGCCGCCCTCGAGGCCGCCCCTCTCGGCGGCCAACAGCAGGAGGAGCTCCGGCGGCTCCGCCGCGAGCTGGTGGAGGTGCAGCGGAAGATTTTCGGCGATCTCGACCCCTGGCAGACCGTCGAGGTGTCACGGCACCCGGACCGACCCAAGACGAGCGACTACCTCGAGCTCGTCTTCGACGAGTTCGTGGAGTTGCACGGCGACCGCGCTTACGGGGACGACCGGGCGATGCTCACGGGCTTCGCCAAACTCGACCAGTACCGCGTGCTGGTGATCGGGCACCAAAAAGGCAAGACGCTCGCCGAACGACAGGCCTGCCATTTCGGATGCGCCCATCCGGAGGGTTACCGCAAGGCGATGGGCAAGATGCGACTGGCGGCAAAGTACGGCCTGCCGGTGATCTGCCTGATCGACACGCCCGGCGCCTATCCGGGCGTGGGGGCCGAGGAGCGCGGGCAGGCGCAGGTGATCGCCGAAAGCATGTTCCTGATGGCGTCGCTGCCGGTGCCGATCATCTGCGTGGTGATCGGGGAAGGGGGCTCCGGGGGAGCCCTGGGCATCGGCGTCGGCGATCGGGTGGCCATGCTCGAGCACGCCTACTACAGCGTGATCAGTCCCGAGGGCTGCGCTGGCATCCTCTGGAAGAGCGTCGACTTCAAGGCCGACGCCGCCCGGGCTTTGCGGTTCCGGTCGCGGGACCTGGCCGAGTTCGGTGTCGTGGATGCGGTGATCGAGGAGCCGGCGGGGGGCGCCCACCGGCATCCGCGGCAGATGGCGATGCGGCTCAAGACCTACCTGGGCCGCTCGCTTCGCGAGCTGGTCGGCCGTCCGGCCGACGCCCTGGTGGCGGACCGGTACGACCGGTTCCGGAAACTGGGCGTCTTCGTCGAGGAAGGCCAGCCACGCTGACACGGGCCAGCGGCAATCCGGCCCGGGCCTCACCCGGTTTTTCCGATCCATCCGACCGAGATCTTCATGCGTAACGCCGAAAACCGCCGCAGTGGATCGGCTCAAGATGGGATGGACGTTCTCCATCGCGACTATTTCTGACCCCCTCCACAACGTCCGATAATGTCCCTTATGTCCGGACGAGGCACCCCGTTTTCCAGCGTCTTTCTCGCCTCGTCGAGAACCGGCCTGGTCTCACGCCGCGCCGTTTGGGTCCGTCGGCGTCATAGCTGTGGCCGCCCTGCCCCGATCCCGCGAGGGGCCGCCCGAGGGTGGCCATCGCGGCCGGCTACCGAGTCGGCAGTTGCGTCTGAGCACCGACCGGAAAGCTGCCCGGCGGGCCCGGTTCGCGGGCTGGGTTTCGCATGACGCTGCCGCTGGACGGTTGGGCCGGTTGCGCCGGCGCGATCGCCGGGTGGCCTGCAGGCAACGGCTCCCAGCCAACGACGGGCTGGGACGGGATTCCCCCGGGCCCCTGCCCCGCCGGACCGGCAGCGGTCCAGGCGGCCGCGGACCGCACGCCATCCCACATGGCCTGGAGGGGCGAAGCCGCTTGGGTGGAGGCCCCGGGGGACCCGTCGTCGGCGGGCTTTCTGAGTTCGTCCTCGAAGCGGTCGACGAAAGGCTTGACCGTCTCGACGATGTCCGGAGGCAGGATCTGATCGGCTCGGACGATGAGCTCCGCGACCAGCCGACCGCTCGTGCTGCCCACGATCTGTTCCCGATAGCCCGGCGCGAGCGTGACGACGAAAAACGTCACGACCACGCACAAGAGCACACCCTTGGCGAGCCCGAGCAGGAGTCCGAGTTGGTGGTCGAAGGCGGACAGTTTGACCGTCTTGATGAGGCCCGAGACCGCGCTGAACACCAACCACACCGCCAGCGACGTGCCGACATAGAGGGCAAGCATCGCGATCAGCCGGTTCCAGGGGGGCTGACCGCCAAAGAATGGCGAAAGCGGCCCTCCGAATCGCAACGCCACGAGGGCGCTGGCACCGATCCCGGCGATCCAGGCGATCTGCCAGACGATGCCCTTGAAATACCCCAGAATCGCGGCCGTCGCGAGAATCCCGAGCATCACGAGGTCGTAGCCTTCGATCGCCATCGTGCGCGACACCTCCGCAAGCCGTGTTGGGAACGAAAGTGGGAGTGTAGAACCGCACCCGCGACGCGGCGAAGGTCAGAAACGAAGGCTACGATCCGATGGCGAGCCCCACGAAAAAGCGACGCAGCCCCCGCAGGCCCCTCTCGCTGCGCCGCTTGCCACGCCACGACCTCCCGCAACGCCCAAAACCCACCAACCCACCCAGACCGCTACGCGGAAGCACGGGGCGGCGCGTTCGCGAATCTCCCGGCAGTACCACGTCGGCCGACCGCGCCGTTCCGGTAGTGCAGGGGAGCGGGGCACCGGTCACCTGACGCCTGCGGCGGCATCTGACGATAACCTGCCTAGGTCCTCCCGTTTCCGGCCTCGCGGCCGGCCGAGGACGGCCGTGGCGTCGGCGGGCCGGGGGGGAATCCGGCCGCCGCGTCGCCGCGCAAGGGATGCTCGCTCGTGCCCGGATTCCGCGTGCACATCACCGGTTCATCGATCGTGGGCCTCGGCTACGGCGCGGCCGCGTGGTACGTGGGCGACATGCACCCCATGACCTGCACGCTTGGCGCCGGCCTCTGCGCCGTCGCCGGCATGATGCCCGATCTCGACAGCGGACCGGGCATCCCGCTCCGCGAGAGCGTGGCGTTCGCGGCAGCCGTCGTGCCCATGATGATGCTCCACCGCCTGCAGCAGACGGGCATGCCGCTCGAAGCGATCATCCTCTGCGGTGCTGCGATGTATCTGGCGATCCGCTTCGGCCTGTCGTGGCTGCTCAAAAACTACTCCTATCATCGCGGCATGTTCCATAGCCTGCCGGCTTCGGCGATCGCCGGACAGGTCACGTTTCTCGCCTTCGCGGCGGAGGAACCGCTCCGCCGTTACTTCGTCTCCAGCGCCGTCGTGCTCGGCTTCCTGACGCACCTGGTGCTGGACGAAATCTGGAGCGTGAAGCTCGGGATGTTTGGGCCCAAGTTCAAGAAGTCGTTTGGCACGGCCCTCAAGTTCCACGGCCCCGTGCTCTGGCCGAACCTGGTCACTTATGTGTTGGCACTGGCCTTGGGCGCGCTGGCGGCTGGTGATGCCGCCTGGACGGAGAAACTGGCCACTGTCAAGCGGCAGATGGAGCAGGCCGCCCGCCCCTACCAACAGTACCCCTTTCAGCAGTGGCAATACCGGCGATAGCCGCCGCAGGCCGGCGTCATCGTCGACCTCTGGCCCAGCGCCCGACCATACGAAACACCGCGGCTGCCGAAGGCGGGCCGACGCACCGCCCACGAGTGACCCGGCAGGGCGACGCGGCCGGAAAAAATCGCGGGGCTCCTTGCCGCGCGTCGCTGGGCACGGGATCATGGGCCCCCTCCATCCCTTCCGACGCCTTCTATGACGTTCTCCGCGGTCGCCGTGCTCACCCAACTGCCCGTCGCGGCGCCGCTGGCGGTGTACCTCGTGCTGATCGCCGCCGCGGCCATGGCGGGCGGCTCGTCCGTGGCCCTGCTCGCGCTTGGCCACCGCCCCAACCAGGTCCTGCTCTCGGTCACCGGTGGCGTGCTGCTCGGCGTGGGAATGCTGCAACTGCTGCCTCACGCCGTGACCGAACTCGGGGGCGACGTCGACGCCACGGTCCGCTGGGCACTGGCCGGTTTCTTCGCGATGTTCCTCTTGGAGCGGGCATTTCACGGCCATGCCCATCACGCCGCCGAGTCGGCCTGCGATCACCCTGAACATTACAACGCTGAACACCACGGGCATCATGCCCATGAGCACCATGCCCACGCCCGCGGCGGCCGTGGTCGCGGCCCCTGGGCCTGGAGCGGCGCCTTCGCCGGCCTCGCCCTCCACAGCCTGGCCGACGGCGCGGCCCTGGCGGCCTCCGTCAATGCCGACGCGGCACACGGCGCCGGCCCACTCGCCGGCGTGGCCACCTTCCTGGCAATCCTGCTCCACAAGCCCCTCGATGCCGCGGTCATCGCCACCCTGATGTCGGAGGCGGGGGCGTCACGAAGCTTGCGGCTGGCGATGAATCTCGCCTACGCCGCGGTCGTGCCGGTGGGGGCCTGTTTCTTCCTGGCCAGCCTGCCGTTGTTCGGCGGCCGTCAGGACGTGGCGCTCGGCGTGGCGTTGGCCGTGGCGAGCGGCACCTTCATCTGTATCGCGGCCGCCGACCTGCTGCCCGAGGTGCAGTTCCACGCCCACGACCGCATGCTCTTGACCGCGTCGCTCGCCCTCGGGCTGGCATTGGCCTGGGGCATCACGGTGGCCGAACGATCGTCCCACGCCCACCAGCAGCACGCCGGGCCGCGTCATGACCACGAGCCCGTCACCGCGCCCGATCCCTGAGCCGGCCGGCTCCTTCAGCCCTCGATGTCGAGTCCTCGCGCCGCCCGCTCGCGACGGACGGCCGCCATCACCGCGGCGATCAGCGCGTGCTGCTCCCGGATCGGCTGCAACTGGGCCTGAAAACACCAGGCGATGACGGCCGCTAGGCCGATGCCGCCGACTAGGTGCCAGGTCACCCACTCCCGACTGCGCTCGGCCAGCCCGCCACCCGGATCGGCCGCGCCACCGCCGGCCGCGGTGGACCAACGCCGCATCGAGCCGGTAGGTCTCGACCACTTCACGGCACCAACGACCGGTGCCGATGAAATACGTGACGGACAGGCTGTTGACCAGCAGCACCGCGAGCGCCGTGAACATGCCCGACAGCCGGTGCACGGTTCCCCACCGGAGCACGGCGGGATCGGTCGTCCCGTGCAGGTCGCCGATCCAGAGTCCGAGACCCGCGGTGGCCGCGAGCAGGGAGACTGCGACCAACGCCGCACGGGTGAACGTCTTTTCCATGGCTCGTCGTTTCGCTGTCGCCGGCCGGGGCTTCCCGTCGCATCGCGGCGACCACCGCCGGACTGATGACTTTATAGCTGCAGCGGGCCCGGCGACCCATGTTCGTGCCTCGGCGGCGTACGATGATGGCACTCCCATGGCGTCTCCTGCCCCCGTCCCGCCCCCCGTCGTACTCGTGACCTGCGGTGATCCCGCCGGCGTCGGACCGGAACTCGTGGCTGCGGCCTGGACCGTCGCACCGCACGCCCGCGCCCGCCTTCGCGTCGTCGCCGATGCCCCGACGCTCGCCAACGTGCTGGCACGCCGCGGCCTCCCCGTGCCGCGGCTGACGCCGGTTCATTCCGGCGACCCGCGTCCCTCCGGCCCTGCGGACCTGCTCGTCATCGAGCCCGGCGGCGACGGGATCGATCCCGCGGCCATCCCCGACGGGGTCGTTTCGGCCGCGGGCGGCAGCGCCGCAGCCCGGGCCGTCGAGGTCGCCGCGGCTGCGGCCCTCGCCGGCACGGCGGCCGCGATCGTCACCGGGCCCCTGCACAAGGAGGCGCTCCACGCGGCGGGCTACGGCGTGCCCGGCCACACGGAACTGCTGGCCCGCGCCTGCGGCCTCGCCGACGACGCGGCGTCAATGATGCTCTGGCTGCCCGGACGGGCCGAGGCGCCGCACGGCCTCGGGGTGGTTCACGTGACGCTCCACGAACCGCTTGCCCGCGCCGTGGCCAGGCTCTCGGTGGACGGCATCGTCGCGGCCGGCCGGCGGCTGCGGGAGGGTCTCACCCACCTCGTCGGTCGCGAGCCGCGTCTCGCCGTCGCCGCGCTCAACCCCCATGGCGGCGAAGGGGGCCTGTTCGGCGACGAGGAGCCGCGAATTATGGTGCCGGCGGTGGACAGGCTGGCATCCGAGGGAGGCAACGTCCGCGGCCCACTCCCCGCCGACACGCTCTTCGTCCGGGCCATGGCCGGCGAGTTCGACGGCATCGTCGCCCTCTACCACGACCAGGGTCACATCCCCGTCAAACTGTTGGGGTTGCACCGCGCCGTCAACGTGACGCTCGGGCTCCCGCTGGTCCGCACGAGCGTCGCGCACGGCACGGCCTTCGATCTCGTCGGCACCGGCCGGGCCGACCCGACGGGGCTCGTGTCAGCCATCGACGCGGCCGTCCGACTTGCCATGGCACGGCGGATCAGGGCCGCATCAGGCCCATCGTTTTGACCACGTGTTCGGTGATGTCGACCAGCTCCTCGCTCGCCGTTTGGTAGTAGAAGGCGGTTGCATCCACCGGACCGTCGAGCACAGTCTCGTAAAAATCGATCACGACGATCGGTTCGGGTGGCGTCGCCGCCACCGGCCGCAGGCCCGGAATGGCCAGAAACTCAAGCCGCCGGATGACGAGGTCGCCGCGGCCCACGGAGAGCCGCGTGACCCAAGGAAAGCCGTCGGGCAGATCCTCCGGCCTGATCCCCTCGGGTCGCTTGGCTGCCGCGGCCAGTTCAGGCAGCAGGATCGGCAGCAGCCCCGGCTGCCAGTCGCCCGTGACGACCCACACGGGCTCGCCCTCGACCTCGCCGGCCGTCGCCGTCGTGAAGCGGAACCATTGTCTGGCCCACCAAAGGATCTTCTGCATGCCCCCGAGGAAGGGGGCCGTGTCGGCAGGATCGGCGGCGCCCAACTCGGCCAGGCGGCCGCGGACCCGCCGGATGTCGATGCGGTGCAGTGTGGCCGGGTCCGGCCCGATGCGGCGGTGCAACCAGCAGTACAACCCGTCGCCGACTTCCGTCATTTCGAACGATTCGGTGTCGCAGGTCAGCCTCGACTCGAAGCGGAACCGCTGGTCCTCGCCGCGGCCAGCCTGCAGGTAGCGGCCGGCGCCCACCAGCACCCGATCCCCCAGCCGAACCCGTTGACGAAGCCGCATCGACACCGACTCGGCCCGCGAGATCTTGGCGAGGCTGCTGGCGACGAT
>Ga0194129_10007361_pt1 | contig 13117 bp, 14 predicted proteins | sample TA2KigCa35mmetaG_FD_150862 | JGI IMG/M metagenome (GOLD analysis project Ga0194129, IMG submission 150862) | Freshwater microbial communities from Lake Tanganyika, Tanzania - TA2015038 Kigoma Deep Cast 35m | ecosystem: Environmental > Aquatic > Freshwater > Lake | place: Tanzania: Lake... | reverse complement strand
CTGTGGCTCTCCCCCCCGAGCGACGCGAGCGGCGCGACTGTGGCGTGTGGACCACCACGCGCACGGCGCTCCAGCTGCGCGAGGGCAGCGCCGCCGTCGAGGCCTTCGCCGTGCGCGACGTCGACACCGGCGTCAACCAGCTGGTCGACGCGCGCCACGTGGGCGCGTTCGGCCTCGGCGAGGTGCCGGCCTGTCGTCACGGGTTCTCTCTTTCGTCGTCGCCGCAGACCCTTGAGCTCGTTCCCGTGGGCGCCGGCGGCGCGCGCGGCGAGCCGTGGGTGCTACGCCACGACGGCCAGGGCTTGATCGATGTCGTCCGCGTGGCGTCGCCGGCGTCGGCGGACGCCGACCTGATCGCCGGCCCGTTGCCGGTGCCCGGGCACGAGCGCCGCGCCTTTTCCTGGGTGTCGGTGGGCGGCATGTGGACGCTGTCGGCGCTGCTCGGGCTCTTGTGCGGCGTCGTTGGCTTTCTGTTCTGGCGCTTCAAGCGCCGCCGCGTGCAGGACGTGCGCTGCGCCGCCTGCCACGCGGCCATCCCCGTCGACGTCCTCGACGACCGCACCGATGGCTTCTTCTGCCCGGCCTGCGGCACGGCAGGCGTCTGGAAGGGGCGCCGCGGGGTCGACGTCGACGTCACACGGCTGTAGCACCGAGGCCATGCTGCACGTGCGCTTCACCTTCGTCGACCCCGACGCCGCCCGTGGCGACGCCGCTGCCCGCGCGCTGCTGACGCCGACCAGGCAGACCCCGGCCGCTGCCGGCTTCGATCTGGCGGCGGCGGTCGTCGACGACGTCGTCCTCGAGCCGGGCCGGCGCGCGCTCATCCCGACGGGCGTCGCCGTCGCCCTGCCACCGTCGACGGAGGGGCAGGTGCGCCCGCGCTCGGGCCTCGCGCTCAAGCACGGCGTCACGTGCCTGAACGCGCCCGGCACCATCGACGCCGACTACCGCGGCGAGGTCAAGGTGCTGCTCGTCAACCTCGGCGAGGCGCCGTTCGTCGTGACCCGCGGGATGCGCGTCGCCCAGCTCGTCGTGGCGCCCGTCAGCCCGGCGCGCTTCGTCTTCGACGTCGCCCTCGACGACACCGCGCGCGGCGACGGCGGCTTTGGCAGCACCGGCGCCTGACCGCGCTTGCCGGGCGCGGGCGCCCGGGCATACTCCCCGCGTCCCGCAGGAGTCCTTCGTGTCGACGCGCCACCTCTCGTCCCCGGGCCTCGCCGTCGTGCTCGCCGCCGTCATTGGCGGCGGCTGCCTGAGCCTGGTCTTCCCCTACAGCCCCGAGCACCTCTTCGAGACGCGCGTGCGCGCCGACTGTGCCTTCGCGTTTCGCTGCTGCCAGCCGAGCGAGCGCGGCGTCACCGGCCTGCAGTCGTTCCGCGACGAAGACAGCTGCGTCAAAGAGTCGCTCGAGACCGGCGGCGCCGCCGCCAACCTCGGCCTGCGCGCGCAGGAGGTCGTCGCCGCCGGCAACGGCGAATTCGACGACGAGCTCGCGGTGCAGTGCACGAAGCCGGGCATCGACGCCCGCTACTCCTGTGACGCCGAGGCGGTGCTCGCCGCCGGCGCCACCGACCCCGACTGCCTCGCCGGCGCCGCGCGGGCGTTCGTGATCGGCAAGGTCGACGACGGCGACGTCTGCACCGACGACCTCGAGTGCGAGGACGAGGGCGACTGCGTGCGCGACAACCCTGCCGGCGAGGTCACTCTCGAAGGGCGCTGCCGGTCCCGTGCCGACAAGGGCGAAGACTGCAGCGAGCGCGTCTGCAAGAACGCGGCCTTCGCCTGCCTGCCCGACGACAACGACGGCACCCTCCGGTGCGCCGACCCCGTGCTCCTCGACGACGGCGAGCCTTGCGGCGGCGACGCCGACTGCGTGTCGGGCTTCTGCGTCACCGACGAGTCCCGCGCCTGCGCGTTCACCGGCGACGCCTGCGCCAGCGACGACGACTGCAGCGCGATCCCCGGCCAGCCGTGCACCATCAGCACCACCGACGTCTGCAAGGCCTCCGGGCCCCGCGTCGACGTCTGCGAGAACGGGTGAGGCGCGCCATGATTGAGCCCTCCGAGCCCGCCTGGTCCGCGCCGCGCTTCGGCGCCGTGGCGGCGCTGCTGCTCGGCGCGCTGGGCGTCGTCGGAGTGGGCAGCGTCGGCGGCGGCTGCGAGCCCGCGCAGCACCCGCGCCAGATGACGAAGAAGGCCGTCGACAACCTGTGCCACGTCGCCTTCGACTGCTGCACGGCGGTCGAGCGCGGCCTCGTCAACGCCGCGCTCCCGTACGGCTCCCGGCAGGCCTGTCACGACGAGCTCGACGACGCCCTGGGCGGCGCCCTCGCCGCCGCCGTCGAGGCCGTCGACCGCGGCACCGCCGTGTTCGACGCCGACGCCGCCGCCGGCTGCACGAAGGAGGGTCAGGCCGCCATCGACTCGTGCGCCGGCGGCGACGCCTTCGTCGACGGCACCGGCCAGCTCTCGGTGCTCCGCGCCGGCTTCGGGCTCGATCCCGACGACAGCGAGTGCCTCGCCCTCGCCGCCCGCGGCTTCACGCGCGGGGTCGTCGACGACGGCGACGAGTGCGTCTCGGCCTTCGAGTGCGCCGACTTCGGCGACTGCGTCATCGACGACGACAACGGCGCCGCCATCACCCGCGACGGCGCCTGCCGCGCCCACGCCGACCGCAGCGGCGACTGCACCACGCGCCCCTGCCAGCCGGGGCTCGTGTGCGTCAGCGGCGTCTGTGACGAGCCGCCGCCCCTCGCCGACGACGGCGACGCCTGCCTGCGCGACAGCGACTGCGCCAGCGCCCTATGCGCCAGCGTCGACGGCGACGACCCCGTGTGCGTCCGGCCGGACATCGACGACGGCATCTGCGACGGGCGCGCCCTGCTCGGGCCCTGAAGCTCCACCTGAAGACCCAGCCCGCGGCCAGCAGACCGCGCGAGGTCGCCCTCCGCGCGGCCGCACGCGCCGCCCCGCCTCACGAAGATGACGGCGTCACCGCCATCGCCCACGGCACCGGACGCACGCCCGCCTCGGCGAGCACCGCGCACGCCGCGCCCAGCGTCGCCCCGGTCGTGTGCACATCGTCGACGACGAGCACCACGCTGCCGGCCAGCCCGGCGAGCGCGCGCGTGCGACGCGCGGCGAAGCGCCCCGCCACCAGCGCCTGGCGCTCCTCGCGCGAGCGGGCCAGCGCCAGCTTCGTGTCGTGACGCCGGGCCACGAGCAGCTCGACCACGGGTGGCGCACCGTCGACGTCACCCAGCGCGGTGGCCAGCAGCGCGGGCAGGTCGAAGCCGCGGGCCAGCCGGCGCCGCCACGGCGCCGGCACGAACGTGATCGCCGCGTGCCGCGGCAGAGTCGGAGCGGCCGACCGCGCCCACCACGACGCCAGCGCGCGGGCGACGGCGGCGTCGCGGCCGACCTTGGCGCGCACGATGGCGTCGGCGAGGGGTCCCACGTAGCAGTACGAGCCCAACGCCGGCGCCGGCTCAAGCTGCTCGGCGCACAGCGCGCACCACACCGCCCCCGACGCAGCGCCGTCGATGGGCTGCGCGCAGGCGATGCAGCGCGGCGGTAGCACCGCGTCGACGATGTGCGTCAGCCACGTCAAGGCCACGGCCATGTCGTCGACCCTGATCCGACCGTGCCCGCCTTGCAAATGCGCCGCCGTATGCAACACGTCCCGTGCCTTGGGAGGTGCCTGCATGTCCCGTTTCTCGTCGTCGTTGTCTTTGTCGTTGACCGTCGGGGCGCTCGTCGCTCTGCCGTCTGTGGTTGCCTGCCCAACGCCCCCCGACGGGGGCGGCGACGGCGCGGGCGAAGGCGAAGGCGAGGGCGAAGGCGAAGGCGAGAACCCCGGCACCGGCGACTGCCCCGTCGTCGATGGCGGCCAGTCGGTGTGCGATCTGCAGGACCCCTCCAGCCCCAGTCACCCCGGCGACGGCGCGCTCGTCAACCTGCCCGGCGTGGTCGCCACGACGACGTCGTTCGTGCTCGACAAGGACGACACCGGCGCGCCGCGGCTCTACGGCGTCTTCGTCGCCGACACGCCGAACGCCAAGCGCGGCGGCGTGCTCGTCGAGTACGCGCCGACGGTGACGGTCCCGACCGTCACCATCGGCGACGTCCTGACCATCACCGGGCAGGCGCGCGAGGTGAGCATCGGCGCCCCTAACGGCGAGACCCGCGTGACCGCGCAGACCATCGTCGCCGACGGCGGCAGCGCGCCGGTGGCGCCGCTGCCGGTCACCGCCGCCGACCTCGGCGAGATCGACGGCGAGGACTACGAGGGCGCGCTGGTGACGCTGTCGAACGTGACCGTCGAGTCGACCGGCAACTTCGGCCAGTTCACGCTCGCGGGCGGCGTCGTCGTCGACGACACCCTGTTCCGCTACACGGCCATCGTCGGCGAGACGCTTACGTCGATCACCGGCGTCGTCGGCTACAACGTCTTCACCGGCGGCGGGTTCCGCCTGCTGCCCCGCGATACTCGTGACATCGTCGCCGGCGAGCGCCCCACCAACGGCGTCACCGACCTGAACGACGGCACCATCGAGCGCTGCGCGTTCGACAACGCCAGCGGCTGCCCGGCCGTCATCGCCGACGCCGTCGTCGTCTCGCCGGTGATCTTCGACCGCGGCAGCCAGAGCCGCTTCGACCGGTTCCTGTTCTGGGTCGCCGACGCCAACAACGTCGACGCCGACGGCCGCCTGAACGCGGGGAGCGGCGTCATGGTCAGCGTGCTGAAGGAGCGCCTGCCTACGTCGGCGAGCTACAACTTCGCGCAGGACGACAACCGCGAGTTCCTGCCCGGCGCCGCGCCCGAGATCGGTGATGTCGTGACTTTCCGCGGCTTCAACACCGAGGACTTCGGCCAGGGCGAGTTCGAGGCCAGCGAGCTGCAGAAGGTGACGACCACCACCGACAGCCCCGACTACGCCGTCCTGCCGGCGCTGTTTGGCGACAATGGGCGCGACCCGGCGCTCTTGAAGGGCGGCCGCCCCGACTTCGCCGACGGCGACTTCGCCGGTCTCGAGGGTGTGACCGCCGCCGCCGACGTCGCGCAGTGGCAGGGCGTGTTCGTCGAGCTCGCCGGCGTCCAGACGACCAACCCGTGCTACGCCGTCCCGTTCGACCCCGACTCGCCCGACGCCGTCAACGGCAACTCGTTCGCCCGCGACTTCGGCAACTTCCTTGTCACCGGCGATGTCGAGGTCGGCGACCTGTTCCGCCTCGACCAGTCGTTCGCCGGCTTCTTCCTCGACAACGACACCAACGACATCCCCGACACGGCGAAGACCTGCGCCAACGTCGCCGACAAGTGCGAGGACAGCCGCTCCGCCGGCCAGACGTTCGACAAGCTCGTGGGCATTGTCGACTTCTCCTTCAACGTGCACCGCGTGAACCCGCGCAGCGCAGCCGACATCGACGTCAGCACTGGCTTCGCCGCGCCCAATACGCCGGCCGACAACTGCCCAGCGCAGTGAGCGCCGAAGCGGGCGGCCTCGCCGGTCCCGCCGTCGGACTCGACACCGACCGAGGGGCGCCGGAGCCATCCGGCGCCCTCGTCTTTCCCGTCGGCCGCTACGCCGACGACGATGACGACGATTCGGCCATCGCATCGGCCTCGGTCATGGGAGCCACGGGCGTGCCCGTCCAGTAGCGGCCGGTGAGCATGCCACCCCACATCCGGAAGTCGCCGAACAACGACCAAAGCGGGTACGTGAACGTCGCCGGGCGGTTCTTCTCGATGACGAAGTGGCCGACCCACGCCGGGCCGTAGCCGAGCAGCAGGCACAGCGGCAGCAGCATCCAGATCCGCGTGGCCAGCGCGTAGACGAGGCTGGCGACGACGGCGGAGGTGCCGAGGAAGTGCAGCCAGCGGCAGGCCGGCACGGCGTGCTGCGACAGATAGAAAGGCCAGAAGGCCGCAAAAGTCGGGAGGCGCGCTCGGCTCATGGGGCGAGGGTAGCCGGCACCCTGCCCGTCGGGAAACATGAGCGCGACACCGGGCGCCGACCTCGGCGCCGTCGACGAGGACCTTGACGCTCCAGCGGCGCCGCGATACCGCTGCGCAGCGTTGACTGGCTGCGCCCGGAGTGATGGCCGAGTGGCTGAAGGCGCAGGTTTGCTAAACCTGTATAGGGGAAACTCTATCGAGGGTTCGAATCCCTCTCACTCCGCCAGAGACCGGACCGCGAGGCCCGGTCTCTTTTTTTCGTCGGCGGTGTCGGTGAAGCCCCAAGCGAAAACCGGCCGCGACGGCCGGCTTCAGTGTCTGGTGGCTCACCCGCGAGGGCCCGTTCAGCGCCGCCCGTTCAGCGCCGCCCGTTCAGCGCCGCCCGCTCAGCGCCGCCCGCTCACGGACGGACGTTCAGCGCCGCACGGTCAGGGCGCCGAGGGTCGCCGCGAACACAGCCGTCATGGCGAGGAACGCGAGGTCGAGCGCGCCGTGGCCAGGGACGAGGGCGACGTCGACGGAGCCGAGGAGCGCGCGGATGCCCGCGAAGCCGGCGACGCCGAACGACAACCCGGCGAGGGTCGGCTGCAGCGCGCGTACACCGCCGAGGAAGCCAAACGGGACGAAGGCCCCGGCCAGGGCGAACAGCGCAAGCAGGCCGGACCACGCCGGCACACCCGGCAGGAAGGTCAGCAAGGCGCCCGAGCCGAGCACCACGCCGAGCGCCATGCCGGGGGTCACCGCGGCGGTGGACAACAGACCGTCGCGGCGGCGCGCCCGCGTGATCGCCAGACCGGCGAAGGCAGCGGCGGCGAGGAGCCCGCCGGCCGCGTGGTCGCGGCTCGCCTTCTTCGTCGCCGCCGCGGCGTCGAGGGCGCCGGCGCCGTAGCGGGTCTTGTCACCCAGGTCCTTCGCCGTCGACTCGAGGATCTGCTCGACGCGATCGGGATCGGTGACGCCGGCGGAGATCACGAGGGCTGCCACCGCCGCGACGTGCGGCGTCGCCATCGACGTGCCCTGAAAGGGGAAGAAGCCGTGCTTCGTCGGGTCACCGCGGGCGATGGTGTCCTGCAGGACGCCGTCGGGCAGGCCGTCCTTGTTCAGGTCGACGCGCGTGTCGCCGCCGGGCGCGGCGATGTCGAGCTCTTTGCCGTAGCTCGAGTAGAACGCGAGCTTTCCGTCGGGACCGAGGGCCGACACCGCGACGCAGCCGTCGTAGGCCGCCGGGTACTCGACCTTCTCGCGACCGCCGTTGCCGGCGGCGCACACGACGGTGACGCCCTTGTCGTGGGCGTACTTCACCGCCCGCGCCAGCGTCGAGCTGTACAGCCCGCCGCCCAGCGACATGTTGATGACCCGCGCGCCGTGGTCGGCGGCGAAGCGGATGCCGTTGGCGATGTCGGCGACGGTGCCGCTGCCGCGGTCGGACAGCACCTTGATCGGCATGACCTTCGCGCCATGGGCGAGCCCGGCGACGCCGAGCGCGTTGTTGGTGCTCTGCGCGATGGTGCCGGCGACGTGCGTGCCGTGGCCGTTGCCGTCAGAGGGGTCGGCGTTGCCGTCGACGAAGTTGTAGCCGCCGACGATCTCGGTCTCTTTCAGGTCGGGCACGCGGCGCCAGCGCGACTTGTCACCCTTCGCGAGCAGACCGGGCGACACGCCGGTGTCGATGACGGCGACGACGACGCCGTTGCCACGCGCCGTGCCCCACGCCTCTTCGGCGCGGACCATGTCGAAGTGCCACTGGCTCTTGTACAGCGGGTCATTCGGCTTCGTCGGCGACGGACGCTGCGCGTCGTCGGCAGCGTCGACGGCGAGGCGGTCGAGGGGCGTCGCCGGCCGCTCGACGCCCTGATCGAACAAGCCGTAGCGCACGTTGGGCTCGATGCCCTCGACGGCGCGGTGACCCTTGAGCGCCGCGACGACGCGGGCGACGTCGCTCGCGGTGCCCCGGAACGAGAACAGGTTGCCGCCGGCGACGTCGGTGGTGTCGACGAGGGTGACGCCGGCCTGCGCACACAACGCGGCGATGGCGTCGTCGTCGAGATCGTCGGCGAAGTCGACGAGCAGGCCGTCGGAGCCGTCTTGGACGTCAACCTCGGGCTCACCATCGAAGCCGGCGGCGACATCGACGAGGGTGTCGACGACGGGGACCTCGCGCGCGCCGCCATCGGCGAGCGCCGCCGGCGCCAGCAGGGCGACGGCAGGGACGAGCGGCAGCAGGGAATGGCGACGACGACGCATCGGTCCTCCGATCAATCGAATGAACTGGGCGAGAGTGTAGCGATCTCCGGCACGCGGCGGTGCCCGGGGCGATCCGACCGATCCGCGGATCCGCGGCGCCGGCGCACGGCCCCCGGCTGACGGCGGGTGACGGCGGCTGACGCCGCCCCTCACGCCCCGCGCCGCAGCCGCACGTCGTCGACGCCAAGGCGCGTGTGGGCATCAGCGCACAGCGCGTCGATGTCGGCGGGCGTGAAGCCATGGACGACCAGATCGACGGCGACGCGGTCGGGGGCGCCGTCGTCGCCCCGGCCAGGTTCGCGCAGCACGAGCGCGGCCTGCAGGGCCGCCCGGGTGGCCACCAGCCGCGGATCGAGGTCGGGACCGTCGAGGAGCCGGCCCTTCGCCCCATGGATGACCATCCGCTGCACCGGGTCCTCGTCGACGGGCAGCGGCGACGCGAGCTCGACGGCGGCCTCGACCCTTCGCCCACGGGCCCCGAGCGCGCGCATCCGCTCGCGCAGCGCGACGCCGCGCAACCCGGCGCGCATCGCGCCGAAGAGCGCTCCTTTTTCGCCGACGGGCGGGCGGCGCGCACCAGCGCCAGCTAAGCCCTGAAGGTGATGCCGTCGAACTGGACGCCGCCGAGCGTCATGCGTCGCTCGACGACGGCGCGCAGCCCCGGCGGCGAGCCGGACACGAAATACAACGGGGTCAGGCGCGGGTGCTGCGGATCAGGCCCCACGCGCAACGCGCGCCGGAGCGGCACGGTGCCGGCGACATGCCGCTTGTCGATGGCGAACTCGAACGGGATCGCCAGCAAGCCCCGCAGCGACGAGAAACGGGCGTCCAGATAGGTCTTGTCGATGTCCCCGACCATGACGCCGCCGACCCATCCGTCGGGCAGCCGCCGGTCGTTGGTCCGCCGGATGAACCGCAGCGCGTTGCTCACCCTCTCCCCCGCGTGCGCTCGGCAGCGGCGTCCCCGAGGACGTCCACCAGCACTGGCACGGCGACGTCCACGGGCAGCCCGCAGCGTCCGCAGGGGCGGGCCGGCCAGAGCACTTCCGCGAGCGCTCGGCGACGACGTCGGCGGCGGTGCCCGCTTGCAGCGTCGGCGCCAGCCGCACGCCGCCCCGCGCGGCGAGCCCGCGCCGCTCGTTTAGCTCACGGTCGATCTCGCGATAGACGTCGCGCAGCGCGAGCTCGTCGATGCGCCCACCGGCGCGCAAGAGCCGGACGAGATCGGTCTGGAGGTTCGCCGGTCGCAGGAGCATCAGCGCCGCGTGGGCCGTCAGGTGCGTCGCCTGCACGACGGCGTCGCGGGCGTAGGCGGTGACGAGCCGCTCGCCCACCTCGCGCGTGAGCTCGCCGTCGCGCTGGGCGTCGTCGACGACCACGCCCAGCGCATCACGTACCGCCTCGGGTCGACGCGCCGCCCCGTGGCCCCCAGGCTCTCGCCGTCGTCGTCGACGTCGTTGCCGAACGGATCCATGGCTCGACCAACCGCAAATTGCATCTTTGATTCTTGCGTGAATATCTGATCCAAGAAGTATGCGGCTCGTCTTGCCATCAAAGACTTATCGTCGGTGATGATGGAGCGAGATTTACCGGCCTCCTGCAGGAAGTCGTCGATCAGCGTCTCGGCCTCGAGCACGAGCTGGAACGACAAGGTCGCTGGCACGACGAAGATGCGATCCTTCGCCTTGCCGCGCTGCAGGTTCGTCACGGAGGCCGACAGGCTTGCGCCGAGCCGCCCGAGCTTCAGGCGCCGCCCGAGCGCTCCGGCGCGGCCGCGCGTCCCGCCGGGGAACAAGATGTTGTCGTAGTCGTTCTCGAGCGTGAGCTGGGCGTACTCCTTGAGGATGTCCCTATCGAGCGGATCCTGGTTGCGACGATCGACAGCGTAGTCCCCACGGTTGCGCAGAGAAAAGCCGAGCACCGGGTTGCTCAATAGATTCAGCTCCGCTCCATACAGAAATTGTGGCAGGCCCATGTGCCACAGGGCCCAGACAACGGCGAGCGAGTCCATGTGGCTGACGTGGGTGGACACGAGCACGATGGTCCCGCGCTGCACCTCCCCAGCGGCCGGTGATCCCCTGCAGCACGCGCCGCGGAGACACAGCGTGCAGCAGCAGCCCCATGGCTGGCTCGCCGGCGCGCGTGACGGCATCGTAGACGCGCTCGTCGAAGCGACCGCCAATCTCCTCGGCGTACCGTCGGGCGATGCGTCGCAGCACTGCCTGCAGCTCGCGCTCCGACACCCGGCCTGGGCCGGCGCCGACGTCGCCCCAGAAGTCGACCTCCTCGCCGCGCTCGCCCTTCAGGCATCGACGCTCGTGATCGACGCTGTCGGCGACGACCTCGTCGAGGCGTGCTCCCTGGGTGACCTTCTGCTCGACGACGCGGCCGACGACCTCGTTCAGCACGCGTTCGCGGTCTGAGCTGCGCACGGCTTACCGCGACGACGCGGGGGGAAGGCGACGCCGCCCGGCCACGCCGCCGCGGCCAAGCCCCCGTCAGGCCTTCAGTCCTCGGGGATCTCCTCGACCGGGATGGCCGACGGGTCGTAGCCGATGTCGTCGTCGCCGTGCTCGCCGACCATCTGCGTGCGCACGGGTGCGTCCTTGTCTGGTCGGCCAGATGGCGTCGGCGACTGCGACGGCTTCGGTGCCTCGGGCGGGGTCTTCTTCGACGCCATCGTTGACCTCATCGGATGTTCTTCTGCGTCTGCACCCAGACGGTGCCCCGCTTCTCGTAGCGCAAGATCACCATCAGCGTGCGTTTGGGCGCGATGGTGATCTCGAACGCGTCCTTCAGGCCGACCTCGGGGTTCGTCAGCGTCAGCAGGTGGCGCCCGGCTCGCACGCGCTTGTCGTTGAACGGAGCCTCGCCGAGCACCGTGTCGTCGAACTCGACGATGGCCCACGGATCGATGTTGACGCGGATCGCGCCAAAGTCGTCCCGCGCGGCCGCCGTCATCCTCAAGCCCGCCGTGGCCGGCGCCAGCTTCGCCACGACCTCGAGCGGGGCGCCGGGGCTCGCCGTCCGCTGCTCCTCCCACGGCTGGAAGCCCGCGGCCTCGAGCCGTACGATGACCGCTTTGCCCGGCCCGACGAGGAAGCCCTGCTGGAACGGCGTCTCGCCGCGCAGCTCGCCGTCGATCCGCACCTTCGCCCTCGGCGGCGTCGAACGCACCACGAGTGGTACCCAGGCGTGGATGACCGCCGTCGTCGCCTCGCCAGCGTTGATGTCCACGTCGACGGCGCGGGGCGGCTGATCGGCGAACTGCGCCTGCAGGTGCACCGGGCCCGGCGGCAGCTCGACATCGACAGGGGACTTGCCGAGGACGCGGTCATCACCGGCGAGGATCGTCACCCCGGGGGGGGTCGTCTCGACGCGGAGCCGCCCCGGGGCGGGCAACGGTGGCGGCGGCGGCGCCTGGATCACCGCGGCGTCGCCGGCACCACCGCGAATCACCGCCGCACCGATCACGGCCACGACGACCGCGAACGCCAACGACAGCGACGCCGCCCGCACGCGGCGCGGCTCCGCCGCCCTTGGCCCCTCAGCGACGCGGACGCGCTCGATCGTGTCGGTGGGCTCCCTCGACGTCACCAACGCCGGCGCCGCAGCGACGGGGGCCTGCGCTGCTGGCGTCGGTACCGGCGGCGCGGTGACGACCGTGGCCTCGGCTGACGGCCGCGCCGCGGCCAGCACGATCTCGGGCGTCGACGGCGTCACCGTGGTTGTCTCGGCGGCGCCCGCCGGCACCGGCGCGGCGGCCTCGATGGGCGTCTGCGCCGACAGGGCGAGCGACACGCAGTTCGCCTCGAACCACACCGCCAACGCGCGCTCGCTCACGCGACCGGCCAGCCAGTCGTCGAGAGCGTCGGTCAGCTCGGCGGCGTTCGCGAAGCGCCCGGCCAGATCGCGCGACAGCGCCCGCGCGAGGATCACGTTCAGCCGGGGATCGACGTCCGGGTTCACCGTCGACGCCGGCGGGATGTCCTTTTCGGTGATCTCCTGCATCACGAGCATGTCGCTCTTCAGGTGATGGAACAGTCGTCGCCGCGTGACCAGCTCGTACAGGACGATCCCAAGGGCGAACACGTCAGTGCGTCGGTCGATGTTGTCGCTGAGGCACTGCTCGGGCGACATGTAGGCGACCTTGCCCTTGATGAGCCCGGTGCGGGTCTTCGTCTGTTGCGTCGACGCCTTGGCCACCCCGAAGTCGATGACCTTCACCTCGCCGAAGCGGCCAACCAGGATGTTCTGCGGGCTGATGTCGCGGTGTACCAGGTTCAGCGACGCGCCAGTGGCCGGGTCCTGCCGCCCGTGCGCGTAATGCAGACCGTCGGCGGCTCGGGCCACGATCCAGCAGCACAGGTCCAACGGCAGCGGCGCCCGCGCCCGCAGCGAGTGGGCAAACAGGGCCCCCAGGTGCGGGCCGTCGATGAGCTCCATCGCGATGAAGTACGTGCCCGCCTGTTCGCCGAGCTCGAAGACGCGCACGATGTTGGGGTGGACCAGCGTCGACGTCAGGCGCGCCTCGTCCTGGAACATCGTCACGAAGTCCGGGCGCACCGCGAGCTCCGGCAGCATCCGCTTGACGACGACGAGCCGGTCGCCACCGAGCCCCCGGTGGCGCGCGAGGTGGATCTCGGCCATGCCGCCGGTGGCGATGTGACGCAGGTGCTCGTAGGAGGAGGGCCGCTCGGACACCGAAAACCTTAGGCGGGGAGGCTACGCTGATTTTGTCCTGCCCCGCGAGCTTGATCGGCGCGGGCGCCGGCGGCGCCGCCTTCGTCGCCGTCGCCGTCGGCACGCTGACCTGGGCGCTGCACTCCGGGCCGCTCGCGCCGCCTGCGGCGGTGAGGGTGAGCCGTCGCATGAGCCGTCGCATGAGCCGTCGCATGAGCCGTCGCATGAGCC
>Ga0194129_10007360_pt1 | contig 13117 bp, 11 predicted proteins | sample TA2KigCa35mmetaG_FD_150862 | JGI IMG/M metagenome (GOLD analysis project Ga0194129, IMG submission 150862) | Freshwater microbial communities from Lake Tanganyika, Tanzania - TA2015038 Kigoma Deep Cast 35m | ecosystem: Environmental > Aquatic > Freshwater > Lake | place: Tanzania: Lake... | reverse complement strand
CGGGGGGAGGAAGTTCGGGTGGACGACGGCGCCGTCGATCGAGAGCAGCGCGCCCTTCACGATCTCGTCGTCGCGGTCGACCTTGAGCGCGCCGTCCTTGCCGACGACCAGCTGGACGAAGCTGAGCAGGTTCCTGGCGTAGAGCTGCGAGGCGTCGACCGCGACGCGGCTCGGGACGTTGGCATGGCCGACGACGCGCACGCCGTGGCGCAGCACGACCTCGCCGACGACCGAGCCCTCGCAGTTGCCGCCCGTCTCGACCGCGAGGTCGACGATGACGGAGCCAGGGCGCATCGAGGCGATCATCGCGTCGCTCACGAGCCGCGGCGCGGCGCGGCCGGGGATCTGCGCGGTGCAGACCACGATGTCCTGCTTGCGGATCGTGTCCGCGATGAGCGCGGCCTGCTTCTTCTTGTAGGCGTCCGACATCTCCTTGGCGTAGCCGCCCGAGGTCTCGGCCTGGCGGGCCTCCTCGTCGTCGACCATCACGAAGGTGCCGCCGAGCGATTCGACCTGCTCCTTGGCGGCAAGGCGCACGTCGGTCGCGCAGACCACGGCGCCCAGGCGCCGCGCGGTGGCGATCGCCTGCAGCCCGGCGACGCCGGCGCCCATGACCATGACCTTGGCCGGCGCGATCGTGCCCGCCGCGGTCATCATCATCGGGAAGGCGCGCCCGAACTCCGACGCGGCATCGAGCACGGCCTTGTAGCCGGCGAGGTTGGCCTGGCTGGACAGCACGTCCATGGCCTGGGCGCGGGTGATGCGCGGCACGAGCTCCATCGCGAAGGCCGTCAGCCCGCGCGCGGCGAAGTCGGCGACCTGGTCGCGGTTGCGGTAGGGGTCGAGCATCGCGACGAGCACCGCGCCGCGCTTGAGCGCCGCCGCCTCGTCCTGGCCCTCGCTGGCAGCCAGGGGCCGGGCGACCTTGAGGACGATGTCCGCCTCGCCGACCGCAGAGGCGTAGTCCGGCGCGACCGTCGCGCCCGCCGCGGCATAGGCCTCGTCCGGGATCGACACGCCGGCGCCCGCGCCGGCCTCGACGACGACCTCGAGGCCGAGGCCCTTGAGGCGCTTCACGGTGTCGGGCGTCGCTGCGACGCGGCGCTCATGGGCGCGGCGTTCGCGGGGAATGGCAAGTTTCATGCGCAGGCGGCTCCGTACCGGCCATCCTGCCGGCGATCAAGGTCCAGGGGCGAAAATGCCTGTTAACCAGCCACTTGCCAAGTCCGGCCTGTCCCGGTCCCTGCCGCATGATCCGTTCGGGCTGCGACAGCCCGTCGCAGCACCCGGTTGACATTGTCGACAATCGACAGCAGGCTATCGACCAGGTCAAGAATTTTTCGCGGGGAACCGTCACCCATGTCCGCGCCACAGGCATCTGACGCGCTCGCGCATATCACCGTCCTTGATCTCACCCGCGTTCGCTCCGGGCCGACCGCGGTCCGTCAGCTGGCCGATTGGGGTGCCAATGTCGTGAAGATCGAGTTGCCTGCGCATCTCGAGGATCCCGACCCGATGGGCGGCCCGCGCAACGGCGCCGATTTCATGAACCTCCACCGCAACAAGCGGTCGCTGACCCTCGACCTCAAGTCGCCGGCGGGCATCGCGGTCTTCCGGCGCATGGCCACGCGCGCGGATGTCGTGGTCGAGAATTTCCGGCCCGACGTGAAGGCCCGGCTGGGCATCGCCTATGACGATCTGCGCGCCCTCAATCCGCGCATCGTCTATGCCAGCATCTCGGGCTTCGGCCAGGACGGGCCCTATGCCCGGCGCCCGGGCTTCGACCAGATCGCCCAGGGCATGGGCGGGCTGATGTCGGTCACCGGCCTGCCCGGCCAGGGACCCGTGCGCGTGGGCATCCCGCTCGCGGATCTGACGGCCGGCCTGTTCTGCGCGCTGGGGATCCTGACGGCGCTGGTGGAACGCGACCGCTCGGGCGAGGGGCAGTGGGTCCAGACCTCGCTGCTGCAGGCCCAGGCCTTCATGCTCGACTTCCAGGCCGCGCGCTATCTGGTCCATGGCGAGGTCGCGAAGCAGGCCGGCAACAATCATCCGACCTCGATCCCGACCGGCGTCTTCCGCACCAGCGACGGGTACCTGAACATCGCGACCACCGGCCAAGCGATCTGGGAGCGCTGCATGCGCAGCATGGGCGCCGCGCATCTGCTGGAAGACCCCGCCTACGCCACCGCCGCGCTGCGCTCGCGCAACCGCGACGTGCTGAACGCCGCGCTCCAGGAGATCTTCCTGACCGAGGCCACGGCGACCTGGGTCGAGCGCATGAACGCCGCCGGCGTGCCCTGCGGCCCGATCTACGACATCGGCCAGATGTTCGCCGATCCGCAGATCCGCCATCTGGGCGTCGCCGCGAAGGTCGCAGACGGCGACCTCGCCCTGATGGGCCAGCCCGTCCGCCTCAGCCGGACGCCGTCGCATCTCGATGCGCCGCCGCCCGGCCGCGGCGCCCACAACGACGAAATCCTCGCCGAGTTCGGCCTGTCGCCGGACGAGATCGCGGATCTGCGCGCCGCCGGAACGATCTGACACCAGGAGATGACGACCATGGCCGACAAGATGCTTTCCGACCGGCAGGGCCGCGTCGGCATCATGACCTTCAACAACCCGGAGAAGCACAACGCCGTCTCCTTCGAGATGTGGGAAGCCGCCGAACGCATCCTCGACGGGTTCGAGAACGACCCCGATGTGCGCGTCGTCGTGCTGACCGGCGCGGGCGGCAAGGCCTTCGTGTCGGGCGCCGACATCTCGAAATTCGAGAGCGAGCGTGCCTCCGAGGAGGCGGTGCAGCGCTACAACGCCATGGTCGAGAAGGTCTATGGCCGGATCTACCGCTTCCCCAAGCCGACCATCGCGATGATCCGCGGCTACTGCATCGGCGGCGGCCTCAATCTCGCGATCTGCTGCGACATGCGCTACGCCAACGAGGGCGCGCGATTCTCCCTGCCCGCGGCGAAGCTGGGGCTGGGCTACGGCTATAACGGGCTGCGTCGCTGCATCGAGACGATCGGCCCCGTGGCGACCAAGGAGATCTTCTTCACCGCGCGCCAGCTCAACGCCGCCGACGCGCTGCGCCTGACCATGGTCAACGCGGTGGTCGCGGACGACGCGCTCGAGACGACCGTGATGGGCGTCGCCAGCACGATCGCCGACAACGCGCCGCTGACCATCGCCACGATCAAGCGCTGCACCGTCGAGATCCTGAAGAACGAGGCGCAGCACGACATCGCGGCCTGCGATGCCATGGTCGCCGCATGCTTCGCCAGCAACGACTATCGCGAAGGCCGCAAGGCGTTCATGGAAAAGCGCAAGCCGCAATTCACCGGCACCTGACGGCGCCGCCGATGGACACGCCCGCCGCGATCGCGCTGCTGCGCTCGACCTCGCTCTCGACCCTGGTCGAGGGCGAGGTGATGCGCATGATCCTGACCGGGGAGCTCGATGCCGGCCAGCAGATCAAGGAGCTGGCGATCGCCGAGCGGCTGGGCGTGGGTCGGTCGTCGGTGCGCGAAGCCCTGCGCGCGCTGGAGGCCGCGGGGCTGGTGCGCATCGAGAAGAACCGCGGCGCTTTCGTACGCGTGGTCAGCGAGACCGAGGCGCGCGAGCTGTACGTCATCCGCGAGCAGCTGGAGGGCCTGGCCGGTGCGATCCTGGCGCCGCGCATCACCGATGCGCAGATCGAAGAGCTGCGCGGGTATGTCGACGCGCTCGACGACCACCTCGCTCCCGGTCAGTTCGAGCGCTACTTCCCCCTCAATCTGCGCTTCCACGCGCGCATCTTCGAGATGGCCGGCAACGGGCGCCTGACCGGAATGTATCGGCGTCTGACCAACGAGCTGCACACCGTCCGCCGCACCGGGCTGCTGCGCGGCGGCGGCCTCGCCGTCTCCAACATCGAGCATCGCCGGATCGTCGACGCCCTGGCCGCGCGCGATCCGCACGCCGCGGCCGCGGCGCTGCGCGCCCATGTCGCGGCCGGCGGATCGCGCCGCAGCGCCGGCGCGGAGGCCGCGCGGGGCGAGGAGGTCGCATGACGCATCTTCGCCTCGAGGGACTGACCCGCCGTTTCGGCCCGACGACCGTGCTCGACGCGATCGATCTGTCAGTCGCGCGCGGCGAGCTGGTCTGCCTGCTGGGACCGTCGGGCTGCGGCAAGACCACGACGCTGCGCCTGATCGCGGGGTTCCTGGAGCCTTCCGCCGGCCGCATCCTGGTCGGCGACCGCGCCCTGTCCGAACCGGGCAGCGCGGTGCCGCCCGAGCGCCGGGGCATGTCGATGATCTTCCAGTCCTATGCGCTGTGGCCGCATATGACGATCTTCGACAACGTCGCCTATGGCCTCAGCCTGCGCAAGCTGCCGCGCGCCGACATCGCCGCGCGGACCACGCGCATGCTCGAAGCGGTGCGCCTCGCCCATCTGGCGGAGCGCTATCCCGCGGAACTGTCGGGCGGCCAGCAGCAGCGCGTCGCCCTGGCACGCGCCCTGGTGGTCGAGCCGGAGATCCTGCTGCTGGACGAGCCGCTGTCGAATCTCGACGCCGCGCTGCGCGAGGAGATGCGCTTCGAGGTGCGGCGCCTGCACGACGCCTTCCGCTACACCACCGTCTACGTCACGCACGACCAGGCCGAGGCGATGACGACGGCCGACATGATCGTGGTCATGAACCAGGGCCGGATCGAGCAGGCGGGCGGCCCCGAGGAGATCTACCGGCGGCCGCGCTCGGCCTTCGTCGCCGGCTTTCTGGGCGGCGCCAACATCCTGACCGGCACGGCGCGCGACGCGCACCACCTGGACATCGGCGCCGGGACGCTGCGCTGCGAGGAGCCCGGCCTGACGCCCGGCGCGCACGGTGCGGTCTGCGTGCGCTTCCACGACATCGCGCTGTCGCCCGTGGCGACCGAAGGCGCGCTCGCCGCGCGGGTGCAGCGCCAGACATTCCTCGGCGCGACGCGCGACCTGGTCCTGGAACTGGCGAACGGCACGCAGCTGCGCGCCACCGCGCCGCCCGATCTCGCGATCCCCGCCGATGGCCGCGTCTTCGCGACGCTGCCGGCGGCGAAATGCCGACCGGTCGCGACCTGAACAGCCAACCGCGGAAAAACGCAGGAAACAAGGACAAGGGAGGACACGACATGAGGAACGCGATCCTGGCCGCGCTCGCGGCGGTGCTGCTCGCCGCGTCGTCGGCGCGCGCGCAAGGCCCCGTCTATGCGATCACGCCCGAACTGGAGGCCGCCGCGCGGCGCGAGGGCAAGCTGGTCTACTACACCTCGATCGACCTCAAGGTCGCGGAGGATCTGGCCAAGGCCTTCGAGCGCCGCTACCCCGAGATCAAGGTCCATGTCGAACGCAACGGCGCCGAGCGCCAGTTCTCGAAGATCGGCCAGGAATATTCCAGCCGCATCTACAACGTCGACACGGTCAACAGCTCCGACGCGGCGCATTTCATCTTCTGGAAGCGCGAGGGCTGGCTCGCCCCCGCGCTGCCGGACGAGGTGCGCAGGCTCTATCCCGCCGGTTCCTACGACCCCGAGGGCCATCATGCCCCGATGCGCGCCTCGCCGAGCGTGATCGCCTACAACACCACGCTCGTCCCCGCGGCCGAGGCGCCGCGCAGCTTCCGCGACCTGCTCGATCCCAAATGGCGCGGCAAGCTGGTGAAGGCGCATCCCGGCTACTCCGGCACGATCCTGACCGCGACCTTCCAGATCGGCCGCGACGTCGGCTGGGACTTCCTGGAAAAGCTCGCCGGCCAGCAGGTGATGCAGGTCCAGTCCGCCACCGAGCCGCCGCGCAAGCTGATCGCCGGCGAACGCCAGGTCATGGTCGACGGCAACGAATACATCGTCCTGCTGGAACAGGCGCGCGGCGCGCCGCTGGCGATCGTCTATCCGACCGAGGGCACGCCGATGGTGATCGGACCGTCGGGCGTGATGAAGAACGCGCGCAACCCGAACGCCGCGCGGCTGTTCCATGCCTGGTCCTTCGGGCTGGAGGCGCAGCAATTGGCCGTCGATGCCGGCGGCCTGCGGTCCTTCCATCCCGGCGTCAAGGAACCCGCCGGCCGCAAGCCGCTGTCCGAGATCAAGCTGATGAAGGACGACCCGGTCGCGGTGGAGAAGGACGTCGAGCAGATCAAGGCGCGCTACCTGCGCCATTTCAGGACCTGACGCGGACCGGCACGCAGACCATGACGACGGTGGCGGACAGCTTCGCGCGGCGCGCCGGCGCGGGACCGGATCTGTCCGGTCCCGTGCTGGTGGCGGCGGCGCTGTTCCTCGCCGGGCTGATCGGTCTGCCGATCGGCTGGATCGCCGCCTTCGCCTTCAGCGACCGCGACGGCGCGCCGACGCTGGCGAATTTCATCCGCCTGCTCGAGGACCCGACCCTGTCGGAGCCGCTGACGACCACGCTGGCGCTGTCCTGCTGCGTCGCTGCGCTGGCCGCGCTCACGGCGGCGCCGCTGGCCTGGATGGTCGCCCGCACCGACATGCCCGGACGACGCGTGGCGCGCGTGCTGATGACCGCCAGCTTCGTGACCCCGCCCTTCCTCGGCGCGATCGCCTGGGAAATCCTGGCCGCGCCGAACAGCGGCATCCTCAACCGCCTCTGGCGCGATCTCACCGGGGCGGCCGACCCGCTCTTCGACGTGTACAGCTTCGGCGGCCTCGTCTTCGTGATCGCCTGCTACACCGCGCCCTATGTGTTCGTCGTGCTCTCGAACGCGCTGGACCGGATTCCCGCCGATCTCGAGGACGCCGCCGGCATCCTGGGCGCGCCGCGCTGGCGGATCGTTCTGGGCGTAACGCTGCCGCTGGCCCTGCCCGCGCTGCTGGCGGGCACGGCCGTCGCCTTCCTGCAGGCGATGACGCTGTTCGGCTCGCCCGCGATCCTCGCGATCCCCGCCGGGTTCCACACCATCACGACCAAGATCTACACGCTGTTCCAGTTCCCGCCCAAGCCGCAGATCGCCGCCGCGGCGGCGCTGCCGCTGCTGCTGGTGACGATCGCGCTGCTGTGGCTGCAGGCACGCATCCTCGGCCGACGCGGCTATGCGGTGATCGGCGGCAAAGGGTCCGCGCCGCGGCCGGTCCGGCTGGGCGCCTGGCGCTGGCCCGCTTGCCTGCTGGTCTTCGCGCTCCTCGCGCTGCCGCTGTTCCTGCCCTACATGGCGTTGCTCAAGGCGGCGATCAGCCGGCTGCCCGCCGGTCCCTTCGATCCCGCCAACCTGACCCTGGCGCATGTCGCCTTCGTCTTCCTGGAATTCTCCCAGACCCGCGACGCCTTCGCGAACACCTTCCTGCTGGCGCTGTCGACGGCGAGCGCCGGTTCGCTGCTGGCCCTGGTCGTGGCCTATGTCGCGGCGCGGCGTGCCGACCTGCCGGGGCGCGCCCTCGAATTCCTCGCGATGGCGCCGATCGCCATCCCCGGCGTCGTGCTGGGCGTCGGCCTGTTCCTGGCCTACACGCGCGGGCCTGTGGTGCTCTACGGGACGCTGTGGATCCTGTTCCTGGCCTTCCTGACGATCGAGCTGCCGGCGGCATTCCAGCAATTGCGCGCCGCCTTCCGCGGGCTCCATCCCGAACTGGAGGAAGCCTCGCGCATCCTCGGGGCCGGACGGCTGCAGACGCTGCGACGCATCACCGCCCCGCTGCTCAAGGGCGGCGTGATCGCGGGCTGGTGCCTGATCTTCATCGGCACGGTGCGCGAGCTCTCGGCCGCGGTGATGCTCAGTTCGTCGACCACGAAGGTGCTCTCGGTGGTGATCTTCGACCTCAACGAGAGCGGCAATCTGGGCGCCATCGCCGTGATCGGCGTCGCCATGCTGCTGGTCACCTTCGCGGTGGTCGGCTTCGCCAACTGGCTTACCGGCGCGGCCGGCGGCGCCCGCCCGCAACCGACCTGAACCCCGAACAGATGAGATCCCCCCATGCCCCTCGCCCGACGCCTCGCCATCGCCGCTGCCCTGCTCGCGATCCCCTTCGCGGCGGATGCGCCGGCGCAGACGAAATACCCCGTATCTCCGGTGACTCTGGTCACGCATTCCAGCCCCGGCGGCGGCAGCGACGTGTTCCTGCGCGAACTGATCAAGCATCTAACGCCGATCATGGGCACCACCTTCGCCGTCGACAATGTGCGCGGCGGCAGCGGCGCGGCGGCGATGGCGAAGGTCGCCAAGGCGCCGCCCAATGGCGGCATGTTCTATGCGACGACGCCGACCTACATCCAGACCTCGCTGCTGTCCAAGCCGGAGATCGGCTATGACGGGCTGGACCCGCTGGTCGTCGTGTTCCTCGACCCCGAGGTCATCTACACGCGCACGCAGAGCCCGTTCCGCACGCTCGCCGACGCCGTCGCCCATGCCCGGAACAACCCGGGCCGCGGCAAATGGGGCGCCGCCAATCCGGCCTCCCTCGAGCGCATCGCGCTCGAACAGTTGAAGAAGAAGGCCGGTGTGCAGGCCGCGGTGGTCAGCCACGAAGGCGGCGGCGACCTGATGATCAACGTGCTCAACGGCACGCTCGATTTCGGCATCGGCGAAATCCAGGAGCTGCGCGCGCAGCTGGAAGCCGGCAAGGTCAGGCTGCTGGGCGTGGTGTCGGAGAAGCGCCTGCCCGATTTCCCGGACGTGCCGACGGCGCGCGAGCAGGGCCTGGACGTCGTGGTCACCAAGTTCCGCGGCCTCGCCGGACCCAAGGGCATGCCCGACGAGCTGGCCGCGCAGTGGGAGCAGGCCGTCCGCGCGGCCCTGGCCACCGAGGCCTATCGCGCCGAATACACCAAGGAAAGCCTGATCCCCGCGGTGATGGGGCGTGCCGAGGCGCGCGCCTTCACGACGAAATTCGCCGGCGAGGTCGCCCAGACCCTGCGCGAGCTGGGGGTCATCAAGTGAAGCTGACGCGCGACACGATCCTGGGCGTGGCCGCGGTCGCGATTGCCGCCGGCTACTGGACCGCGGCCGGAGAGATCCAGCAGAGCCTTCTCTCCGACGCGGTCGGCGCCGACGGCGTGCCGCGCGTGCTCGCCGTCGCGATGGGCGCGACCGGACTTGTCCTTGCCCTGCGCGGTGCGATGCGCCCGACGGCCGGCACCGAGGACGACCTGCCCGTATCGGCACATCTGCGCGCCGCCGGGCTGCTCGCGATCCTCGCGCTCTATGTCGTCCTGCTGCCCCTGCTTGGCTATGTCCTGGCCATCGCGGGGCTGATCGTCGCGGTCGGCGCCTATGCCGGGGCCCCGCGCGGCGTCGCCATGATCGCTACCGGGATCGGCGGCGCGGCGGTGTTCTGGGCGATGTTCGCCTGGCTGCTTGGCGTATCGATGCCGACGGGCGCGCTGCGATGGATCTGAACATGCTGGCCGCCGCGTTCGGCGGCGTCGTGTGGGGCATATTCGGCGGCGCGCTGCCGGGCATCTCGCCATCGATCGCGATGGCGCTGCTGCTGCCCTTCACCTACGGCATGGAGCCGGTGGTGGCGATCGTGCTGCTGGCGTCGGTCTATGTCGGGGCCGAATATGGCGGGTCGATCCCCGCGATCCTGATCCGCACGCCGGGAACCAATTCCGCGGCCGCCACGACCCTGGACGGCTACGAGCTGGCGCGCCAGGGCCGCGCCGGAGAGGCGCTCGGCATCTCGCTGATGTCCGGCCTGGTCGGCGGATTGTTCGGGCTCGCCGTCCTGGTGCTGGCGACCGAACCGCTCGCCTCGGTGGCGCTGGCCTTCACGCCGCCGGCCTATTTCGGTCTCGGCATCCTGGGGCTGTCGGTGATCGCCAGCCTGTCGGGCGGATCGCTGCTGCGCGGCGTGATCGGCGCCTGCCTGGGACTGATGGTCGCCACGATCGGCACGGATCCGGTCTCCGGGGTCCCGCGCTTCACTTTCGGCAGCCCCGACCTGCTGGGCGGGATCCGGCCGATCCTGGTGATGGTCGGGCTGTTCGCCGTCGCCGAGATGCTGGAACAGATCCTCCTGCCCGGCTGGGACAAGGCCAGCGCGCGCGACACGCGCCTGAAGCTTCCCGATCGCGCGACGTGGAAGCGTCTCTGGCGGCCGCAGGCGATCGGCTGCGCCATCGGCACCTTCGAAGGCGTGACGCCGGGCGCCGGCGGCACGGTCGCCGCGTTCATGGCCTACAACGAATCGCGCCGCTGGTCGAAGCATCCCGAGGAATACGGAAAGGGATCGGTCGAGGGCGTGGCGGCCCCCGAATGCGCCAACAACGTCGTCACCGCGACGGCGCTGGTGCCGCTGCTCAGCCTCGGCATCCCCGGCTCGAATTCGGCCGCCATCCTGCTCGGCGGCTTCCTGGTCCATGGGCTGGTGCCCGGGCCGATGCTGTTCCAGAAAGCGCCCGACGTGGTCGCCGGTCTCTATGCCGGCCTGTTCGCGGCGAACATCCTGATGGTGCTGATCGGCCTCGTCATCCTGACGCCGTGCATCTGGCTGGTGAACCGGCCGAAGCCGTGGCTGATCGCCTTCATCCTGGCGCTGGTCTGCTCGGGCGTGTTCGCGATCGAACAGAGCGTCTTCGATGTCGGGCTCGTGCTGGGATTCGGCGTGGTCGGCTATGCGATGCGGCGACTCGGCGTGCCGGTCCTGCCGGTGGTGCTGGGCGTCGTGCTGGGCTTCATGGTCGAATCGAACTATCGGCGCTCGCTGGTCCTGTCGGGCGGCGACCATTCGATCTTCCTCGAGGATCCCGTCTCGCTCGGACTGCTCGCCCTCGCCGGGGCGATGACCGCCTATTCGCTGCTGCGGGAGTTCAGGAAGACATGACGACGATCGCCGAAGCGCTGGCCGACGCCAGTCTCCAGGCCTGCCCGACGCCCGCCGCGGACGCGGTCGCGCAGGCCTTGCTGATCGACATCGCCGGCATCTGCGTGGCCGCGCGCGGCACCGATTTCATGCGCGCTGCGCGCGCCGGCGTCGATGCGGGCGGCCCGTGCACGGCGATCGGCCTGCCAGGCGGATTTTCGCCCGCCGACGCCGCGCTGCTCAACGGCACCGCCGCGCATGGCGAGGATTTCGACGACACCTACGAAGGCGGTCCCGTTCATGCCGGCGCGGTCGTGCTGCCGGCCGTCCTCGCCGCCGCCGAGCGCCACGCCATCGCCGGTACGACGGCGCGCCGGGCGATCGTGGTCGGCACCGAGATCACCTGCCGCCTGTCGGAAGTCGTGCCCAAGGCCGTCCACAAGGCCGGCTTCCACCCCACCGCGATCTTCGGCGCCATCGGTGCGGCGGCCGCGGTGTCCTGCGCGCTGGGACTGTCGCGCGCACAGACGGTCCACGCGCTCGGCATCGCCGGCAGCATGGCCTCCGGGATCATCGAATATCTCGCGGAGGGAACCTGGACGAAGCGTATGCATCCCGGCTGGGCGGCGCAGGGCGGCTATCGCGCCGCGCGACTCGCGGCGGGCGGGTTCACCGGCCCGCGAACGCTGTTCGAAGGCACGCACGGCCTGTTCCACGGCTTCGCGCGCGCGAAGCCCGACGACTGGTCGGCCCTGCTCGATGGCTTCGGCACGCGCTGGGTGACCGAGACGGTGGCGTTCAAGCCGCATGCCTGCGGAACGATGATCCACCCCTATATCGACTGCGCGATCCGTCTGCGCGCGCGCGGCCTCGATCCCGCGCGCATCGCGGCCATCGCCTGCGAGACCTCCGACGGCATCCTGCACCGGCTCTGGGAACCGCTGGAGGCCAAGCGCAATCCGCCCAACGGCTATGCGGCCAAGTTCTCGATCCCCTATGGCATCGCCGCGGGGCTGGTGCTGGGCCATGCGGGACTGGGCGCGTTCGAGGATGCGGTCGCGACCGATCCGCGCCTCGTCGCCGTCGCCCGCAAGGTCGGTTACGCCGTCGACCCGGACAATCCCTATCCGCGGCGCTTCACCGGCCACCTGCGCGTGACCCTCGACGACGGGACGACGCTGGAGGAGCGCCAGCCGCATTTCCGCGGCGGCGCCAGCGAACCATTGCCGCGCGCAGAGATCGAGGAGAAATTCCGTCTCAACTGCCGCCATGGCGGATGGAGCGGCGCGCAGACGGCCGCGCTGCTCGACTTCGCGCGCGGCGCCCTGTCCTCGTCCACACCACTCTCCCTCGCGCCATTCGGAGCCTGACCCCATGACCGAACTCCAGGGGCGCGTCGCGCTCGTCACCGGCGCCAGCCGCAATATCGGCCGCGCCATCGCCCGCGACCTGGCGGCGGCCGGCGCCCGCGTGGCCATCAACGCGAAAACCTCGCGTGCCGAAGCCGAGGCCGTCGCGGCGGAGATCGGGCCGGCGGCGATGGTGACGATGGCCGACGTCACCGACCGCGCGGCGGTCGACGCGATGATCGAGGCCGTGCGCGCGCGCTTCGGTCGCCTCGACATCCTGGTCAACAACGCGGCGGTACGCGGCGAGATCCCCTTCGAGCGGCTGGACCACGCGACCTGGAGCCGGATCCTGTCGATCTGCCTCGACGGCGCCTTCCATTGCAGCCAGGCCGCGCTGCCGGCGCTGAAGGAGGCGGGCGGCGGCACGATCGTGAACATCGGCGGCCTGACCGCGCATACCGGCGCGGTGGAACGCGTCCATGTGGTCACCGCCAAGGCCGGGCTGGTCGGTTTCACCCGCGCGCTCGCCCATGAACTCGGGCCGCTCGGCATCACGGTCAACAATGTCGCGCCGGGCATGATGGACACCAAGCGTGGCGCGTCGGCCGGCAACCAGCAGCCGCGCCATCACGCGACCCATCACACGCTGATCGAGCGCCGCGGCCACCCCGACGAGATCGCCGCCACCGTCCGCTGGCTCGCCGGCCCTGGCGGCCGCTTCGTCACCGGCCAGGTGATCCATGTGAACGGCGGAGCCTATCTGGGCGGCTGACTGGCGGCTTCAGGCGGCCTGCGGGACCTCGGCCGCGCGCAGCGCGGCCGCCTGCCGCCGCCCCAGCGCGGCGACGTCGAAATCCGCGATCAGATCGTGGAACAGGCGGTGCCAGTTGATCTCCGCCCGCAGATGCAGGAACACCGAGCCGAGCCCGATCGCCGCGCGATCCATCAGCAGGAACTCGCGCGGCGGGCGCACGCCGCCTATGCGGCGCAACTCG
>Ga0194129_10007359_pt1 | contig 13117 bp, 11 predicted proteins | sample TA2KigCa35mmetaG_FD_150862 | JGI IMG/M metagenome (GOLD analysis project Ga0194129, IMG submission 150862) | Freshwater microbial communities from Lake Tanganyika, Tanzania - TA2015038 Kigoma Deep Cast 35m | ecosystem: Environmental > Aquatic > Freshwater > Lake | place: Tanzania: Lake... | reverse complement strand
TTTCTCGCAAGACGATTGGTGTCCTGTTCACCAATTACAGAGACACCAATAGGAAACTTCCGCGCTTGAACATCTGATGGTTTTGCAGGATACCGTCCTGTAGAGTCTGAAAATCCAGTGCTTGTATCTGCTTCTCGTAAAGGTATACCACCAAATGAACCAATTATTACAGGGTCTTGAGCTTCTTCTCCGTCTCTAAAAAATCCAAACACATGAGAACCAACAAGGAGTCCAGTGGGAGAAGTTCCGATTCCTGAAATTGCAGCACTAGTAATTGGTTGCATGGGATACGCCCATGGAAGAGACGCTGTTGGCAACTCTACAATATCTTTTGTATGAAATCCATAAATTCTTACACGGCAACGACCAAGATATAAAGGATCAGCAGTGTCCTCTACAACGCCATGCCACCAAACAAAACCTTCTTTTCCTAAAAAACTTTTCATTAAACCCCCATGCAATTTCTAGACAATTCGTATTTGCAACTATATGAAGTAGCAAGAGTGTGTTTGATTGTAGTTATCATGTATTCTCCTGCAAGATTTTTATCGTCTTGATCATCTAAAGAAGTTACATCTGATTGTGGTTTAGGAACTCGTATAATAACAATGTCTCCAACTCTACGTCTACTGTCTCCAAAAACTTGAACGATAAGTTTCTGTGTAAGAAATGTATTTAAGTGATAATTACGATTTAAGCGCAAAGTCTCTGTTTTGAAATTGTCTTCTATAGGATTATTCTTTGTATGAACAGTATATCCTGTTGACGGCATATAAAAATATGCTGCACCTTTAGATAAAAGTCTGCCTGCATCAGGGTCTTCTCGACGAAAGTGTCCGTTTGTACCAAGTTTTTTCATGGAATCAAAAACATCTGACTCAAAAAACTCTGACTCTCTTACTTCTTTACGCAATAAATCGTGAACAAGTAATTTAGAAGATATGATACCAGACATGATGTTGTCTGCCATATCAAAACGGTTTAATTCTTCGAGCATTTGTATTTTATGATATCGTGAAGGCAAAACACTAGAAAATCCAAGTTCCTGTTTTACTCCTGAAACAGTTCCAATATTTGGAGCAGTATACAAATACGTAATAGGTTTGGTAGATCCATTTTCTATGATTTTTGATATGCTTTGAAATCTGTGTCCATCAAGAGTTTCATAAAATAAAAACGGACTAAACTCCTTACCCACACCCGAAAAAGCTTTTGTTGCCAACCAACTAATTGCTTTGAAAGGGGTGTAAAAGTTTGACAACACAAACGAATAGTTGTCTTTAGTTTGTTGTACTACAAGACGATTTTTCCAAAGTGATTCCGGAAAATGTTTTTTGAAAACTGTATACACCATATCCGAAACTGAACCACTCAAAGCGTATCCACAAGTTTCAGAAAAATTAAAGTATCCACCATCACTCATCAAGTGCAGCACATAATTTTGTGATTTTCCATTAGGACTTAACTTTACTGCATCCAATTTATAGACTCGAAAAGTTAATTCTAGTGGTTGAAAAGAATCTATATCTGTCTTGAAAGATATTGTTACTTTTTCTTGTCCAGTAATAGGAAATCGCTCAGGAAAATTGTGTCCGTCTTCTACAAAAACCTTTGCAGTAATATACGGAGAAAATAAGTCTTCATAAATTTCTATGTATCTAAACATAGAACTCATATTCACTTCTGATCCGTTGACAAGCGAGTGCATTACAAACTTATTCAGTTTATAGTTTCCTACTGCTAATGCTTCACCTCCGTGTACACTTACGCTGCTCATATTATACTCTTAATAGTTCTTCAAGTTGTTTGAGTGCTTCACGCTTGTATTGTGGATGAAGAATTTTAATGGTTCTCATATTCTCATTTTTGCGATCTTCATTACTTTGATTGTTTACTGCGTAGGTGTTACTTTGAACTCCTCCACACAATCCCATGTATTTTCCAATAAATGTTTCTCCAAAAGCAACAGGGGCACCAGTACTACCCGGATCTGGTAACCCTACTGTTACACTTGACTGAGTATAATAATTAGAAGACTCTTTACTCAACGGATCTACTTCTAATAATTCATTTGCTCCAATCATATTGCTTGGTTTTTTCACTTCAAAGTGGTGTGCTGCGCGAGCGGACTGCTCCACCCTATGTGGCTTTATGTCCACCGTGTTCAATTTATTCAGTTCTATTCCTGTTATGTACAGTACAGTTCCCACAGGATTCGAATCTCCAGTACGTAAAACCATTAAGTTTCCTTGCGACTGGGCAGATCCGAGCGACTGGGTGAAAAATTGACTTTTTAACCGAACAACAGAACCAACATCCGAATTTTGATACGAGGTAAACACTGTACGATTGTTTATTTGTACATCATCTGTATCAAAACGAACATTTGTCAGATTGGTGTCTTGAGAGTACACATAATACTGTATGCGATACATATTTCCCTGAACCAGTAAATGTTCTGTGGAGTTGGGTGGTCTAGTATCAAGCACAAAAACTCGACCGTTACTGGAATTGTTTTTCGTTGCTTTCACCCAATACGGAGATATTGCTGCCATTTCATTGCGCTTTGTTTGTGGTATTCCTAGTTCGTCTGCAATAGAAACACGTTCCCTATTGTATTCAAATCCCCACATACTGGATGGAAATCCAGACAAAGCATACGAATCGTCCATATAGTTTTTTGTGTCTACCGATGGCATCTCAACAAAAGTAGTTACTCCTGGAGTATTAGAAAATACTGGTTTATCCACAGTAAACTTGGCCATGGACGGAAAATAGTCTAGTACTTTTGAATTAAGATTGTTTTGCCAAACCGTGCATCCAGCAACAAAGTTAGTGTTATACAAAAACTGGTCTTGTGTATTGGTGAAAAAAACACTTGTGGAACCGTGCTTCTTTCTGATCTGTTCTTCTAAAACTACTCCTGACTTATACCACCCGTGGTACGGATCAATTACGTCATTAGTCATAAGAATCAACCAATGATATGATGGGTCGCCGTAAACCCGTTCTGCTATATGTTCAGGACGCTCTCCGTCTTTTATACTGTACTCTAAAAACACACCTTCACTGTTTTTTAAGTCTTGGTTTAGTGCAATACGCCGAAGCAAATTAGACACAAAAACAAACTTAAAAGTAGACCCGTCTTTTACGGGATACTGTAATACAGGAAACTTTAAAAAGTATGGCATCAGAAGCCTTTATCTACAGTTTCGCGGGTAAGTTGCCCCATTTCGCTAAAACTTAAAGTCATGGTGATGGCAGTTGGCGAGTTATCCTTAAATGTGCTAAAAATAGAGTTTGGAGTGTAGTCTATTGAAATACTATTCAGCGAACACCTACCGATCTTTGGCAAATACTCATTTTCTGTAAATCCAACATTATTAACGTTTGGATCAGAAGACAAAAAACGAATTTCAAATTCTGCTGGTGTGCGGAGAATAATCTGAGTTTGGTTTGATTCTTCACTACCTGAATTCTCTGATGTTGCAGGATGTGCGTGATATCGGAATGTCTCAATAATATCACGAATAGTATCTACTTCTATTTTGTTTCTAGGATAGAATTCCCACACAAAAGAAAAATTTCTAAAGTCTTTTTGTTTGAATAATTTTTCAAGTCGTGGATTGATTACTGCGCCGCGCATAGATTGAACCGCACCTGACGCAACTTTGTTTCCTAAAATCTGTGCTCCTGCTTCTAATCCTTGCATTGCTGTGGGTGCAATCTCTCCTCCTAAAGCGTCAAAAACAGCACCTGCTTTAGCCTGACTACTGTCCTCGTATTGAAAAGCGTCTTCGTTGTTTACTTTTGTACAAAACGGGAGATAAATGGAAACCATTTGGTCATACACTGCTTCTGTGTTAAATGCCTTTGCTATCTGACCAGCAGCAACAGCAGCACCACCAGCTAAAAAAACACCGCCTGCAGCCATACCCCCTCCTACCAATGCTGATTTTATGCCACCAGTAATTAATCCAACACCAGCAGCTAATACTCCAGAAGCAAGACTAGCAGCAGAAGTGTTAATCAGTCCCTGCGTTACGTTGGTAGATTCAATGTTTTCTGACAAGCGATTTTGAACTAATAGTCGTTCTTGTTCATCAAGTCCTATCCGTCCTACTCCATTGGTTAGTTCAGCTTCAATACTTGAAAGGCGAGACTGTTCTGCCAGAATAGTCTGCTCAAGTATTTCGCGTGCTTTACCTGGATTATTTTGAAGCAAAGTAGAAATGGTATCGTTACTGCTCGGATCTACTAATTTTATGTACGATGGATCTCTAGAAACAATATCATGTAGTGCAGACGCAGCTTCGTTGTTCAAAGGACTTCTAGCCAACATTTCTGGTGTAAGATTCCCCCCGTCAATCAATCCAGATAACGTATTCATGTCACCAATTCTTTTTTTTGACTCTAATTTAGAAGACTCTATACTTTCTCGTAAATCCTTTGCCTCCCATCTCCAAAATATTTTAAATTGCATTGCATGAGGAATCTGTGCTGTTCCTATATCAATAGGATATTTCATGACAGACGGTCTTTTTCTAGACCCACGCTGAAGTTTTGGAGTTCCCTCTAAACTTTGGGTTACCGAATCGGATAACTGACTATTAAACAAATCATCAGAAAATCTACCGGTTCCTTTTCCTTTTCTATTGGTAAAAATAAAAGGCTTACCACTACTTGTAAACGCTGGGTCTGACAATGATTGTGATTGTGGAGTAGTAGACATACAATTTCCTTCTTAAATCGCTACATATTTATGTATGGCATACAAAGGTGTATTTCAAATAACTAATCCATCAAAATACATAGGAAATCCCACTAAAGTGATATATCGAAGTATGTGGGAACGTCGGTTCATGAAGTTTTGTGATACAAACAAAAGTGTTATCAGATGGGCATCGGAAGAGGTAGTAATACCGTACATTAATCCCATAGACAAAAAACAACATCGTTATTTTGTAGATTTTCTTGTGGAAATTAAAACCGTAGAAGGAATAAAGACGTGGTTAATTGAAATCAAACCTAAAAAACAGTGCAAAGAGCCGCAAAAGAAAAAAAGAGTAACCAAAAGCTACATTACAGAAGTAAAAATGTGGATAACAAACAAGGCAAAATGGAACGCGGCAAAACAGGTATCTGATATTAAAGGATGGAAATTTAAGATACTAACGGAAGACGATCTATTCAGAAAACCAAAATGACTCCAGACGAAATCAAAAAAGACCTACAGACACTCATAGAAGAAACAACCGCAGCAATCGGCGGAACAGAGCAGACATACATCAGGTTTCTCCAATTATTGCAAAAAACAGGACAACTCTCTGTACCAACCCGCCTAATAAACGGTCAAATGGTATTTTTTAAATACAAACCTACAATTTTAAAAAATACATATTACGATAGGTTTCCACTAGTATTGATTACAAATGTATACCGAGGCGGATTTGATGGCGTAAATGTACATTTTATAGACGAAAAATTTCGTATGTTTTTGTTTGATGCAATAATGAGAGAAATACCAACTATAAAAACATCAGAAGAGTGGAAAACTCGTCTCATGATAAACTACAACACAGTACTGACCAAAAAAAAGTTAAGGTACTTCAAACCGTGTTACAGGCGATACAGATGGAAGGGAACAGAAAGACGACCTGTTGTGGTACCATTCAATCTATGGGAAGACATGGTTGCATCTAATACCTCAAGATTTGTAAACGCAAGACAAACAACAGTATACTTAAAAAGTCGCAGAAAAATATTAAAAGGACTACCATAAATGTCAATGTTTCCATCTAGCATAAAATTAATGATTGACAACATTACAAACTCTAGTTTGGCGTTTGGTAACCGCTATGAAGTAAATTTTGCTGTTCCAACTGGATTTGTTAATGGTAACAGACAGACAATAGAAAACCTCATAGTTAGATGCGATTCCATCACTATTCCTGGTCGATCTTTTTCTACGATTCCGTATCGCTTCTATGGTCCTGCAAGAAATATGCCGTACGAACCAATCTATTCAGGAGAGCTAACAGCATCAATAATACTTTCTGCGGACATGAAAGAACGTCAATTTTTCGAAGACTGGATGGATTTAATCTGTAGCAGAAGTAACTATAAATTTGAGTACTATGAAAACTATGTAACCACATTTGAAATAAATGTTCTAACAAAACAAGACCAGCAATCGTATCGAGTTTTAGTGGAGGAAGCGTATCCCAAACAAATAGGAGATGTACAGATGGGATATGACAAGGATAACGAGTACTTGAAACAAGACGTGACTTTCTCTTTCAGAAAATACACACCAGAATATTTGGGAATTCCAAACCCAAGACTGGGAAACAATCCAAATTTTGATCCACAAACAGTTGTCCAACCAATTAACTATTCGTAGTGGGAGTCCTTTCCAAAGAAAGGATTTAATTAGAACTCTCATACATAAAGTATAATATCTGTGTATAAATACTTTATGTTAACATCTTTTGAATAAAGGAACATCATGATATCATTGCCCTTGTCTAGTGCTTCTCTTCCACAATACACAATGACCTTACCTGTGTCTGGAATTGTGTGTAAGTTTCGCCCATTCTTGGTAAAAGAAGAAAAAATTCTGCTCATGGCATTGCAATCAAAAGATCTTAATCAGATCAACGATGCCATGAGAAATGTGGTTTTGGTGTGTACAAACGAAAATATAGACACAAAAAAAATCTGTTCTGCTGATGCAGAGTACGCATTTCTGCAAATTCGTTCAAAGTCTGTGGGAGAAGAAGTAAAACCAGATATTACTTGTTCTAAATGTCAATGCAAAATTTCTGCAAAGATCAAGTTAGAAGATATAACAGTCAAAAAAGTAGACAAAAAAGAAGCAGTAGATTCAAACATAATTATCAATGACACATTATCACTCGTATTGAGATATCCTTCTATTCACGACATTGATCACTCCAAAAATGAGGTGGAAATTGCTTTTGATCTAGCAAAGAAGTGTATAGAGTCTGTGGTATTAAACGACCAAGTATACGAAACAAAAAACATTAATCCTAAAGAACTTTCTGATTTTGTAGATAACCTGCTACCAGACCAATTCGCACAAATTATAGATTTCATTGGAAGTGTTCCTGAATTAGTATACGAATTCAAGTATTCGTGTCCTAAATGCAAGGAAACTGTAAATGTTCATTTGGATAGTGTGTCTGATTTTTTTCCTTAGCCCTTTGTCATAACGATTTAAGGGCTTACTACCAACTCAATTTCATACTAATGCAAAACCACAAGTATTCGTTACAGGAATTAGAGAACATGATTCCTTGGGAAAGAGAGGTATACATACAAATGCTGACTGATTATATGAAAAAAGAGAGGGAACGAGTGAATAAAACTAAAAGTGTGTGATTGTATATCATGAGATAAAGGAGTCTCATGGCTAAAAAAATATCAGAGTCTGATATTAGGCGACAATTATCGGAAAGACACTCACGCGATTCCAGAGGTCGTTTTTTGCCATTGAAACCTGAACAACTTTTGTCTAGCATTCGTACTGCTAGAGATGCTTCTAGAGTTGCTCCTGCTACTTCAAACCCTAAACCTGTAGAGAATGAACTACCACCAGGTGGTGCATATGCCAATGAAATACCATCAATCGGTATGGCAGATGCTGCTAAATCAGAAAAATCTGATCCACTAATGGTGTCTGCTTCTACATTGATCAAAGAAGCAAAAAAACTGTCAATTGATATTGAATTTGCTGACACCGAAGAAGCAAAGAAAATATACTCCAGAATACAGGTTATTCAAAAACTGTCAAAAAAATCATCAAATTCTACTAAAACATTACAAAAACTAGAAGAAGTGATCAAACCCATAGAAAAAGAGTTGAAAAGAAAAGTTTCTTTTGGAGCGTTCTTAAAAGAAAAAATACAAAACTTCAAAGAAACTCTTCCTGAGAAAATTGCATCAAAAATTCCTATAGTGGGTGGTTTAGTTAGCGAATTTTTGAGAGAAAAACGAACATCTAAAAGGCAATCAGAAGACTATGAACGCGATCTGATAAAAAGAGATAATACCACAAGAGCCACACCATACAGGAATTATGATAGTAGTGAACAAAAAAATGTAAACGAAGAATCAAACAGTCTTGAAAACCGAGAAAACCAATTTGAGACTTCTAAAGCCACAGCATTTCCTACAAAAACTCTTGAAGCCATTTACCGAGAAGTGGTCGCTATAAGAAAAGCAGTAACAAGCGGTGGCATTAGTGGAGTACCAAGAAATCAAAACTCTCTACTAAATCCAGGATCCATGACAGACTTTATGGGAATAGGAAGAAAAAGCAAATTAGGTCGCACTTTTCGGAAAGGACGAATTATAGGAAAACGCATTATGCGTTCATTACAAAAAACTAGAGTTGGTAAATTGCTTGGACGGACATCAAATTATGTAAAAGGTGTTGGTGGAAAAGCACTAGGTGCGGTTAAAAATGTTGGTGGAAAAGCACTGGGTGCGGTCAAAAATGTTGGTGGAAAAGCACTGGGTGCGGTCAAAAATGTTGGATCAACCATAACACAATCGGGTGGTGGTTTCTTTAGCAAAGCACTAGGTGCGGTTAAAAATGTTGGTGGAAAAGCACTAGGTGCGGTTAAAAATGTTGGTGGAAAAGCACTAGGTGCGGCCTCTGATACTCTAGGCAAACTAAATCCATTAAATGCTATTGGAAGTTATGTCAAATCAAACGCAGGAAAGGTAATAAAAAGCGTTGTCTCCATACCTGGTCTTGGAGCAATAATTTCTGGTGCATTGGCAATCAATGACATCATGGGTATAAAAGCAGATCCAGAATTATCTCCCGAAGAAAAGAAAGACAAAATTGGACGTACAATTGTTGGTGCAGTTGGTTCAGGATTAGGATCAGTATTACTAGGCGCAGCAGGAACGGCACTATTTCCTGGTATTGGAACACTTATTGGAACGATGGGTGGGATGTGGGTTGGCGAAAAACTTGCAGGACTACTTGCAGATGCAGTTGGTGGAAAAGGCATCTACGACATGGTTGCATCTATTCCTGGTGTGGGATCACTTATATCAGTTGACGAAAACACAAAAGAAAAAGATAAACCAAAACAACCAAATGAGGCAGGAGGATATAATACAACACTTAATGTTGCAAGTTCAGGGGGTCAGACAAACTCGATGCAGAAAACCGTCAACAACCTAAATTCGCCAGCAACAGGAATTATTTCTTCTCCAATCTCTTCAAATACAACAGTTGGAAAAATGACTAATCAATTTGCAGCAGAAGAAAACGCACTAAAAGAAGCACAATATGCTGCTAATACAGAAGCAAACTCTGCCTCTACAACAGTAAACAATTCTCCAGTAAACACTCAGGTAAATAGTTACACCAACAACTTTAATGATGATATACGAATCAGAAATAACGAATCTACATTTAAAACAATGAAAATGAATGCTATGTTGTTTACTTAAAAAGAAAAGGGCGCACCAAAGTGCGCCCCTTGCTAACGCCTTTAGGCGTTTCTATAAAATTATTTTGAAACCAAAACTACTGTCTATCAGTCTTCGCTAGCCAACTTTTCAAAGTAAGAAAGCGCATCCTCTGTATCGTCAGTATTGCTGACAGTTTCCTTTACAGGACTCTTCTTTGTGGACTGAGTAGCAGACTTTTTCACAACAGTAACATCAGACTCGTCTTCGTCATCAAATGATGCCTTTTCTGCACCACCAACCACAACAGCAGAATCAGAAGTTGCACGAATGTTTCCTCCTAAAACTGCTTCAAGACGAGTCTTTAATTCATCATAAGACTTGAAAGACTTTGGATTTGTGAACTCTACAAGCGAATACTGTGTTTTCCACAACTTCTCAAGTGCAGAATCATTACCACCAAGCAAAGCAGAGGGGGCAGCGAACTCACTCTTGTCGTAGTTTGTGTACCCTTCAACTTGACGAATCTTCAACTTGAAATTAGCACCGTTCCAAAAATCAAACGGATTCAGGGGTTTTTCGTCCTGAAACTGAGGATTCATTGCTTCCTGAATCTTCTCAAAAATCTTTTTGCCGTACTTAAACAAGAACACCTTCCCATCGTTTTCTGGATGCTTGGGGTCACTAATCACAAGAATGTTAGACATATACGACAACTTCCTCTTGCGATCACGAGCAATAGCCTTGTCCTTGTCTGAACCAGTGTTCCACAACAGAGTATTCATTTCACTCACTGGATCCTTTAGACCAATAGTGGTGAGAGAATTCTCAATATACCAACCGCCTGGACCACGAAAACCGTGATGCCACACACGCGCCCACGGCAGGTCTTCGCCATCGGGAGCTGGAAGGAAACGAATCTCTGCGTAACCGTTTCCTGTCTTGTCTGTTTCAGCCTTCCATAATCGGTCGTCCTTATACGACTCTGACCGTTTTGCCATTTTGTCCATTTCGGACGCGAGTGTTTGATACGAATTCTTAGATGAACTCTTCATGTCTTTAAAACCCATAGATGTCTCCTTGTACTATTTGTACGGTGTGTATTAAATGTGTGACAAAACTTTTGTCACAGGTATTTAGGTAAAATACAACAAAAACGGGTTGTGTCAAGTGCTAAACAGGTAATTTAGATTTTTTAGGCAAGAGATTTAGTTCCTGCCCTTCAGCCTTTATTTTTTCAATAATAGGTTTACTTAAAAATTTAGCAGCAACTTGTGGTTCAATGCCGAATCGTTCACAAACAGCAAGCACTCCATCAATATATGAAACACCGTGCTTCCGTACATGGTTTTCTACTTCTTTTGGAAATCGGATATTGTTTATGTCCATATCAGCCTTGTTTTCAGAAATATACATAGGTAGGTAATCCTATTTATAAGAATTGAGTCAGACACCCCTGCACAACACGCACAGCGGAGAACCCAATGGGAGCAACTAGCGACAACTACGAAATCGTCACCAGTGGAACTACTTATACCATAGCTAGCACCTTTGTCAATGATGCACATCACCAAAGAGTACAAATTCTTTACGGTGAAACAGGAGGAGTTAGTGAAGTAACCACAGCATCAGGTCTTCCTATTAATTTAACCGGAGTAGACTACGGAAATATTCCTGTAAATATTGCTAATTTTTCTTATTCCAATCCCATTCCAGTATCCATTTCTGGTGCTACTGGAATTTCTCTTTCATTTGCTTCAGGAACTACATTAAATGTCACCATTGATGGGGCATTTAATCGCTATGACTACCTGTCAAACAGCGGACACTACAGTTTAACAACAACAGTTGTTGGATTTGGGAACTCATTAGACCACCTAAAAGTTGTCGGTGTTCCAAACGGTGCCGATGTGGGTGTAACTTTTGGAGTCGTTGGAATAACTGCAAATTCTCTAGACATAAGAAAACTAAGCGGAGGTGTGGTTGGTGACACTAGTGGAAGTGTTAACAATATTGACTTTGTTGGTATTCAAGGTGTTAGTGGTGCATATCCCATAGGAATTACTGTTAGTTCTTCAATTCCTGTATCTTTTGCCGCTTTTGGAGACATGGGTGTATTCGGAGTAAGCGGAGCAACCGCCATAGGTGTCACATTTGGTACTGTGATTATTCGTGGTCTGACTGCTGACTCCGACAGTATTAAAGTATTTGGAGGCGGAACTGCTTCCACTGTTTCTGTTGGACTGTTTGGATTTAGTGGTCCAACTGCTTCGGAAATTTACGCAGACAATAATGCTCTTAATGTGAATATCAAATCGTCAACAGGAATTACTGTAACAGGAGAAAATTTCGGAATCAGACCTCTAGAGTATACAACTGACACTATTACAGTTGTTGGTCAAGGAGCAAGTGATACACAAAGTCTAAACACATTCCCAACCTATCTGAACACTCTATTAAGCAATGGAAGCATGAATCGTGTAGGTGGAGAAACAGGGGATGGTTGGTGTGGTTCGGCAATGAATGTGTATCTTGTAAACTCAGGATTCTCGTTCAATGCCACTGCTACATTTAGTGCAGGTATAGGAATTTCTCAAGAAGCAAACAATCCTGTTCCGGTACACGGTTCCACATATGCAAACACAGCAGTGTGGGTTTCAGGAGATACTGCTAATGGTCCTGTTGTAGTAAAGGGACACTGTGGTGGTGTTATGCCTGTTTATGTTTCACAACTTGATACCAATTTATCAACAGTAACCTCAACAATAAATTCTACACTTGGAAGTCTTAAGATAAACTCAGATTTCTTAATTGGAATGAAGAAGGCTTTGTACTCTTCTAATGTTTCTATTGGTCCTGAAAGTTTTAATGATTCAGAGTCAATTTACGGACTTGTTAAAGAAGCGGTAAATGACAAACTGTCTCCTCTTTCGCAGGCAGTTTTGCCAAATTCATTAGCATCTCTAGTAAACAACAGCACCCAAAAGTCAGTTGCTGTGTCTATCGTGTCACAAAAGCAACCACCCTCTTTCTTGGCAAGAACAGTTTCTGCACTAAACAGTCCACAAAACCTAACAGCATTTTGTCATCAGGGCGGTGCGGCACACGGATACACCTGTTCTAATGGTGTTCGTATCAAGGCTTCCCGACTTGCCACGGGAGCGGCCGCATCACAGAATGAAATCATGTGTGTTATTTCAGAAGCGGATGCTGCAATATGGGGAGCAACATCAGGTTACGCATCGTATACTCTGTATCACGGTGATGAAATGTTCTTCGAAGTAGACAATATTAGTAAAATTAAGGTGTTCTACCCCGCGTATTCTGCGTCATTTGCACCACACAATACTGGCTCAGGTATGACCTTCTCGTTCTACGCTTCTTGATGTATGCCAATGTGCGATGAACAAACAAAACCACCACAATTATCGTCAAATAGAAAAAACTACCGTACATTTGGTAGTTGACAATAGCGAGTCAATCAAGGACTCGTACATAACTAATTTTGTTTCTGAAAATAGGGTTTGGGTATATGACACAGAATCACAGACATTTATAGAACAAAACAACAACACTCCACATCAAAAGTCCGCTACACTTACAACTACAGAAACTCCCAATAATTCAGCATATACTATTTGGAACGAAAGCACAAACGGACCTC
>Ga0194129_10007357_pt1 | contig 13120 bp, 13 predicted proteins | sample TA2KigCa35mmetaG_FD_150862 | JGI IMG/M metagenome (GOLD analysis project Ga0194129, IMG submission 150862) | Freshwater microbial communities from Lake Tanganyika, Tanzania - TA2015038 Kigoma Deep Cast 35m | ecosystem: Environmental > Aquatic > Freshwater > Lake | place: Tanzania: Lake... | reverse complement strand
AATTAAAGGTATCTTTATGACACGGACAACATTTTTACCTTTTGCAAAGCCAACAATTACAGAAAAAGAACTTCAAGAAGTTCAAGCCTGCTTGGAATCAGGGTGGCTTGCAACAGGGCCTCGCGTCCAAAAATTTGAAGAACTATTAAAGGAATACGTTGGGCGCCCCTACGTAATGGCGGTGTCAAATGCAACCGCCGGACTTCATCTCGCCCTTTTGACCCTGAATCTAAAACCCGGGGACGAAGTCATTACAACAGCCATGACCTTCGTTGCTTCGGCTAATACGATAGAGCACGCTGGCGGAAGGCCTGTCTTTGTGGATATGGATCCAAAGACATATAATATGAATCTGGATCAGGTAAGAAAAGCCATTACCCCCAGGACCAAAGCCATCATGCCCGTTCATTATGCAGGGGCGCCTGTGGATTTGGATGCGCTTTATAAAATTGCAGAAGAACACAACCTTCGTATTATCGAAGACTGCGCCCATGCGATTGGGACAAAATACAAAGGAAAGCGTTTAGGATCTTTTGGGCATATTCAAGTCTTTAGTTTTCATCCCAACAAAAACATGACAACAGCGGAAGGGGGGTGCGTTGTCACCGATACCCCTGAATCCTTTGAGCAGATGAAAATCATGCGGTTCCATGGCATTAACAAGGACGCCTTTAACCGATACTCAAAGGATGGAAGCCCCTTTTACGACGTTGTAGCGCCTGGTTTTAAATACAATATGTCGGATTTGCAGGCAGCCCTTGGCATCCATCAATTAGCGGCGCTTGATCATTTTATTGAACGACGCAACATCCTAGTCAAACGGTATCAAGAAACTTTCAAAGATTGGCCGGAGCTGACGTGTCCTGGCATTTCGAATTTTGATCATTTGCATGCCTGGCACCTTTACATCCCCCTTGTCAATTTGGATCGAAGCCCAGTTCACCGCGATGTGATTATAAGTCAAATGAAAGACCATAATATTGGTCTTGGATTTCATTATCAGGCTGTGCCGCTCTTTACTTATTACCGTCAAACCTATGGGTATAAAGAAGGCGATTTTCCTCACGCGGAAGATTTTGCAAATCGGGCGATGACGCTGCCCCTGTTTCCAACTATGACGGAGCAAGATCAGGATGATGTCATTGAGGCACTTTGGAAAGTTTTACGAAAGAAATAAAGAATGTCAGAGATTTATCTATCCGTTGTTGTCCCCGTTTATAATGAAGAGGAAAGCCTTCAGGCTTTGTCCGATCGATTGATGCCTGTTTTGGAATCGCTCAAAAAACCTTATGAGGTGATTTATACCAATGATGGATCTAAAGATAAGTCTTTGGAAATCTTGCAAAAACTCCATAAACAATATCCAGATCATGTGCGTATTATCGACTTTATGGGGAACTTTGGCCAGCATATGGCGATCATGGCTGCTTTCGAACAATCCCGAGGCAAAGTTGTTATTAACCTTGATGCGGATCTTCAAAATCCTCCAGAAGAAATCCATAAATTATTAGAGAAGGTAGAGCAGGGGCATGATGTCGTTGGAAGCTACCGACTGAAACGCAGCGATAATCCCCTAAGACATTGGGGATCGCGGTTTGCAAATATGGTGCGTGGGTTCATTACGGACGCTAAAATGAAAGACCAGGGATGCATGTTCCGGGCTTATACGCGGCCGATTGTGGACCAGGTTGTGCAAGGGGGCGAAAGCCATACATTCATTCCTGTTCTTGCGTGGCGCCTTGCCCATAACCCTGCCGAAGTGGGGCTTCGTCATGACGCACGGGAGCAGGGGGATTCGAAATACAGCCTCTATCATCTTATCCGCGTTGCAATCGACCTTGCCACCAGCTTTTCACTGGTTCCTATTCAGTTTTTTACATTTTTTGGAATGATTGTCTCATCATTTAGCTTTTTGCTCGTCCTTTATATGATTGCAAGGCGCCTTATTGTTGGGCCGGAAGCAGAGGGAGTTTTCACCCTCTTGACCATCGTGATCTTTTTGATTAGCGTGGCAATCATGGGGATTGGAATTATCGGCGAATATGTGGGCCGAATGTACCAAAGTACCTCTAAAAGACATCGATTTGTGATTCGTGAAATTATAGAAAAGAAAAAGAAGTAAAGAGATCAATGAAAGTTTTAATTTTAGGCGTTAACGGATTTATTGGGAATTGCTTAACCAAGAATATTCTTGCAAAGACGGATTGGCATGTTTTTGGCATGGATATGGACAGTAATAAACTTTCAGAAAGCATTGCAAACCCAAGGTTTCATTTTGTGGAAGGCGATATTACAATTAATAAGGAATGGATTGAATATCATATTCGTAAATGCGATGTAGTGCTTCCTCTGGTTGCGATTGCAAACCCTGCGATGTATGTGACAAACCCTCTTGGTGTGTTTGAACTAGACTTTGAAGCGAATCTTTCGATTGTCCGCCAATGCGTTCGCTATAAAAAGCGCGTGATCTTCCCCTCAACTTCTGAAGTTTACGGTATGAGCCAGGACAATGAATTTAACGAAGAAACATCAAATTTTGTGTTAGGACCTATTCACAAACAGCGCTGGATTTATTCCTGTTCTAAGCAATTGATGGACCGCGTCATTTACGCCTATGGCATTCATGGTGATTTGGATTATACACTTTTCCGCCCATTTAATTGGTTGGGGCCAAAAATGGATGATGTTTATGCCCCGAAAGAAGGCAGTTCGCGTGCCGTTATTCAGTTTATTAGCAATGTCCTTTATGGCCGACCCATTAAACTTATGAACGGGGGAACGCAGCGTCGTTGCTTTACCTACGTTGAAGAAGGGGTTGATGCCCTAATGCGCATGATCGAAAACAAAAACGGATGCGCCAGCAGGCAAATCTTTAATGTGGGCAATCCAAAAAATGACTATGCGATTGCCGATGTTGCAAAGATGGTCATTGATATGATCAAGGAATATCCAACGTATAAACATCTTGCGGATAAAGCAAAAATTGAAGTTGTGGATGCAGAACAGCATTTTGGCAAGCATTACGAAGATGTGTCTGCCCGCGTGCCCTCCATTAAAAATGCCCAGGAAAAACTTGGTTGGACCCCCGTTGTTGATTTAAAAGGGGCCTTGAAAAGTACCTTGGACTATCATCTTTTGGAAAATCCCCAAGAGATTCAAGACCAATCATTATAAAACCCAGACAAAAGGAGTCAGATTCAAATGATCACAAAAGAGTTTTTCAAAAATATGTCCCCTCAACGTGCGGCGTATGTAGGCTGTTTTTCTCTTTGTTTTGGGATGCTTATGTTCGGGATTGGCAATGCCTTGATCAAAGAAGCGTCAGAAACGCTCCCTTCCGTTGAGGTTGTATTTTTGCGTAGCTTTTTTTCAGTCTCGTATATGGTGGCGTTCCTTTTGTTTTCCAGAAATTTAAAATGGCTAAAGTCCCATAACTACCCAATGCAAATTACCCGTGGCGTGGTTGGATTTTTTGGTCTTTGGACGCTATTCCTATCCTTTAAAATGCTTCCAATGCCGGAAGCGACAGTCTTTACCTTCCTTAGTACCTTTGTTATTACAGCCCTTTCAGCCCCCATTTTAAAAGAAAAAGTAAGCATGCAACGCTGGATTGCGGTTGTCATAGGGTTTTGTGGCGTCTTGCTTGTGGCGCAACCCTCCGGGGATGTGACGATTCTTGGGGCGGCAATTGCCCTTACTTCTGCTGTCATTGAAGCTTTTATTATGTTGATGGCGCGTCTACTGAAAAAAGATAAACCCATTACCAGTGTTTTTTATCATACAAGCATTATTGCACTTATTGCTTTGTTATTCGGAGTTATTAGCAACTTTACGGGATCTATTTATTTTGGCGATCTGCCGATTATAGAAGAATGGAAGATGCCCACAGGGTACAACATTCTAACAACGGCGGCTTTGGGTCTGGTTAGTTGTTTGGGCCATAACAGCATTGTCTATGCCTATAGTATTGCCCCTGCCGTTGTGGTAGCGCCAATGCTTTATACGCTTATTATTTGGGGTGCCGTTTTTGGATACATCTTTTGGGGCGAAACAGTCAGCACCATGCTTATTGTGGCGGTTCCGTTGATTGTTGGAAGTGGGATTTATATTGTACGTCGGGAAAAAATTGAACGCGTGACGCATACCATTGATACAGAGATAGTTTAGTCTTATATATCCTCTATGAATAAACATTCGAAAAATATTCTAATGGCTTGCCTCTCTATGATAGGGGGGATGTTTTTCTTTGGGATTACCAATGCAGTCGCCAAAGGAACGGGGAACGATCTTCCTTTAACAGAAATTATCTTCTTTCGAAGCCTTGTTGCAAGTATTTGTATGCTTGGCTATGCCCGGTTTCAACATACTCATAATTTACTTAAAACTCATCATCCAAAAACCCAATTATTTCGGGCAACACTTGGATTTTTCCAACTTTATTTCTTGTATTGGTCTTTTGCAGCGCTGCCCATGGCCGATGCAACGGCTTTATCATTTTCAACAACCCTTTTTGTCACAGCTCTGTCGGTTCCTTTTTTGAGGGAAAAAGTAAACGCTGCTCGGTGGGTTGCGACCATTGTAGGATTCCTGGCTGTCATCGCCATTTCTAATCCCACGGGATCTTTGAATATTGAGGGATCAATTGCGGCTGTTATTTCTGCATTTTTGGAAGCCATGGTCATGATCTACGCCTGCCGACTTGGAAAACAAGATAAAGCCTTTACAACAGTCTTTTACTATACACTTGTTACGTGCCTTTTAGGGGCGTTGACGCTTCCTTTTGTTTGGGTGACACCAACGTTTAATCAAATAAGCCTTATCACGTTGTTAGGAATTGCCGGAACAGCAGGACATATTTTAATCGCGCGCTCTTATCAGCTTGCACCAGCAGCCGTTGTTGCGCCTATGTTTTATACCTTGCTCCTGTGGGGCATTGTGTTCGGGTATGTATTTTGGCAGGAAATCCCATCCTTTTACGCCTTATCAGGGGCCGCTGTTATTATTGCTTGCGGTCTTTTTATTGTTCGCCAAGAACAAAAAGAAAAATCAACCCATCATTATGAAGAACCCTAAGAAAGAATAAAGCCAGGAGAAGAAAATGAGCACTCAAGAAACAAAAAACACCCATAAGAAAAATGAAGGCATTATGGTCGATGCAGCGGCTGTAAAGCAGCTCGCGGATCTGTTTAAGGAAACGGACCTTAGCGAAATTGAATATGAAACGGAAGGATGCCGTATTCGTGTCGCTAGAAATACTGGCATGCAGGTAGCCTATAGTGCCCCAAATTTTATGCCGCCTGTCCAACAGATGCAAGCTCCTGTTGATGCGCCTAAGGCTGCGCCAAAGGAAGATATTTCCCCAGAAAAACACCCAGGTGCTATTAAATCCCCGATGGTTGGAACCGTGTATTTATCATCGCAACCTGGTGCCGCTCCATTCGTTACAGCCGGAGGGACTGTCAAAGAAGGGGATACCATCATGATTGTGGAAGCCATGAAGGTGATGAATCCTATTCGGGCACCGCGTTCTGGGAAAGTGAAAGAAATATTTGTACAGGATGCAACGCCTGTTGAATTTGACGATTTACTCTTGATTATTGAATAGGGGAGTTCCCATGATTAAAAAATTATTAATTGCCAATCGTGGTGAAATTGCCCTTCGAATCCATAGGGCTTGCCAAGAAATGGGAATTAAGACCGTTGCCGTCCACTCGAAGGCAGATACAGATGCAATGCATGTGCGACTAGCCGACGAACGAGTTTGTATCGGACCAGCACCCGCTTCAAAAAGCTATTTGGATATGAAGTCTATTCTGGCGGCCGCTGAAATTACGGGTGCTGATGCGATTCATCCAGGATATGGGTTTTTAGCGGAAAATGCGACCTTTGCCAAAATGGTTGAAGAACACAACATTACCTTTGTAGGCCCCCATCCTGATCATATCAGTTTAATGGGCGATAAAATTACCGGCAAAAAAACAGCTCAAGAACTTGGAATCCCAGTTGTTCCAGGGTCTGATGGGGCCATTAAAAGTGTTGATGAAGCGTTATCTTTTGCGAAAAAAATTGGGTACCCTGTATTGGTCAAAGCGACCGCTGGAGGGGGCGGGAAGGGGATGCAAGTTGCAACAACCGATGCGGAACTTAAAGAACGTTTTCCCATTGCAAAAGCGGAAGCCAAAGCCAATTTTGGCAATGATGATGTTTTTATCGAAAAATACTTACGTCAACCACGCCATATTGAAATCCAAATTTTAGCTGATACCCACGGAAACGTTATTCACTTGGGCGAGCGCGATTGTTCAATCCAACGCCGCCATCAAAAGGTCTGGGAAGAAGCGCCATCTCCTGTGATTACGGAAAAACAACGCCATGATATTGGCGAAAAAGTTGTTAATGCTATGAAAAAACTTGGCTACCGAGGTCTCGGAACGGTTGAGTTTTTGTATGAAGACGGTCAGTTTTATTTTATCGAAATGAATACGCGCGTTCAAGTAGAGCACCCCATTACAGAAATGATCACAGGGGTTGATTTGGTGCGCGAACAGATTCGTGTGGCAGCTGGAAAAATGCTGACGCTGACCCAAGCAGACATTAAAATCAAAGGACATGCCATTGAATGTCGGGTGAATGCAGAATGCCCTGAAACCTTTGCTCCGTGTCCTGGAAAAATTGACTTTAACCACCCCCCAGGGGGACTTGGCGTTCGGGTTGATAGCGCTGTTTACACAGGCTATACGATCCCACCGCACTATGACAGTTTGGTTGCAAAGCTGATTGTCTATGCCGACGATCGTCCCCGGTGTCTTGCACGGCTTCGTCGCGCCCTTTCAGAGTATGTGATTTCTGGCATTAAAACGACCCTTCCGTTGCACCGGCAATTAGCCCAAAATGCCCAAATGCTCAAAGGGGACTACAATATCCATTGGCTGGAAAAAGTCTTTTTAAAGGGAAAGTAGGAAGAATCAACGATCACTTTTATCGTTTTTTAAAGCATCACTCCTCTGAAAAATCATCGGATGAATCGGTATTGGAAGAGGAAAGGGGTTCGCCTGGGATGGAATAGATTCCTGAAAGCCACCGATTAAGGTCAATCATTTTACAGCCTTTTGAACAAAAGGGCCGGAATTTAGGGTCGGTTGGTTTTTTACAAATAGGGCAGTGTGGGGTAGATGTCATGGTTTTTGCATCCAGTCAGGATAAATCCCAAAAGACTCCAGAAGATTTTTTGTTTCAAACAACGGAAGGCCCATAATGGTCGATGCGGATCCCTGAACGGATTTAATAAAACACCCCCCAATTTCATCAATGGCAATGCCTCCGCTGGTGGTATGCCACGTATTTGCGTTAAGGTATGCTTCTTTTTCTAAAGCCGATAATCTTTTAAAGCTTAAGGTTGCTGATACAAGGCGTTCCCGTTTTTTTTCCTTTAAGGCAACGCAAATTGCCGTTGTAACCCGTACCCGTCTTCCAGAAAAAAGGGTCAACATGCGATCGGCTTCTGCTCTGGTTTCTGGTTTTTGAAAGATGCGACATCCAACGGTCACAATCGTATCGGCCGCTAGAATGATATCGTTTGGAAATTCTTGTTGGGCAGAGGTAATTTTTAGGGAAATAATCCGCTTTAAATAGTCCGTTGGTTTTTCTTTAGGGTGTGTCGATTCATCAACATTTTGAGGGGCAATCTTTTGTGGTGCATAGCCAATTTGCTTTAAAAGGCTAACACGAAAAGGGGACTGAGACGCTAGAATAAAGGGCATCGCTTAAGGATGGCGGAAAATGATCCGGCCCTTGGTTAAATCATAAGGGGTCATTTCAACGGTAACCTTGTCACCAACAGTAACCCGAATGCGGTTTTTTCGCATACGGCCCGAACTATGACCAATAATCTTATGACCATTTTCAAGGACAACCCGAAACATCGTATTGGGAAGGACTTCCGTCACTTCACCCGTAAATTCAATTAAATCTTCTTTTGACATGTATTCACTATATAATGAAAGCACCATAAAATCAAATGGTAGCGGGAGAGGGACTCGAACCCCCGACACATGGATTATGATTCCACCGCTCTAACCAGCTGAGCTACCCCGCCATTTTTGACAGATACCTTCTACCAAGTATCTCTATACTGTGCTATCGTATGATATGTCAATAAAAAGAAGGATTTTTTATGCAAAAACGGCCTATTAAAATTGCCCCCTCTCTTTTAGCGGCTGATTTTTCAAAACTTGGCCATGAAATTGCTATGCTTGAAAAGGCCGGTGCAGATTGGATTCATCTGGACGTTATGGATGGTCACTTTGTGCCCAATTTGACCATGGGCCCTGCCTTAATTCGATCCCTGCGGTCCCTGACATCCCTTCCTTTTGATACCCATTTGATGATAGATCCAGTGTTGCCTTTTTTGGACCCTTTTGCCAAAGCGGGCAGTGATCATATTATTGTTCATGTAGAGCTAGAGGGGCTGACGAACCTTATAAAAAAAATCAAAGAGCTTGGCAAAAAACCAGGCCTTGCGATTAAACCGGGAACTCCGGTTGACTATTTATTCCCCTACCTAAGTGATTTATCAGTCATTTTGGTCATGACAGTGGAACCAGGCTTTGGGGGACAATCATTTATGGATGGACCTTTGGATAAAATCCGAACCCTTTCCAAAATAATTCAAGAAAAAGAACTTGATGTTGATATTGCTGTTGATGGAGGCATTACCTTAGATAACGCCCCTCGAGTTTTAGAGGCTGGAGCCAACGTCCTTGTTGCTGGTACCAGCATTTTTCAAAGTGGGGATTATGGACAAATGATCGGGGCGTTAAAAAACGCCTATCCTGATTAAATTACCCTCTTCAATACCCTGGCTCTTTATTAAATTACCCTCTTCAATACCCTGGCTCTTTATCTTCTGCCAGGATTCCTTGGCAGGCCTGCCTCTACTAAGCATTCTCTGAATCTTTGTCTTTTACCCTTCTGGAGCTCTTGTGGGTTTTGTGTAGTCGCAACAGCTTCCCTTCTTTTCCGTAGTCTGCAATCTTTATAAACTTTACATTTTGCTTCATTATTATGATATTTCATGCACCAATCGTAGGAAACTGAACCACTCTGCACGGCAGAGCCTGTACTGGCTAATAAAGAAAAAGAAAGAACACTTACTAATTTATAATTGATCATTTTACTCCCAACTTTTCCTCTCTATAATTCTAACAAATTGTTTAAATAACACAAATAAAATAGTATTAAGGGGTCTTCGTATTCCGACTCAGATCAAAAAACGTATAAGAAAGTGTGATCGTTTCGATATCTTTAAGGTTGGGGTCATCGTCAATTGAGGGGTCAACAAAAAACAAAAGGGGCATATCAAGGGATTGATGGGCCTTAAGTGTTTGTTCAATAAAACAAAAGCATTCGATCTTTTGAAAGTAGGGACCTGCTTTATCAGGGGTGACATTATAGGTTGCCATACCCGTGATAGATTTATCCGAATTATTTCTGACGTGATAAATCGCAAAGGCTTGTTCGCCCACATTTAGCTTTATTTCTTTTTGCAGAGGGACAAATGACCAGGGGAGCTTTGGATCTGTGTGGGATGTAAAGCGGATTGTGATTTGACGATCTAAAACCCGACTGGGAAGGGATGTTGCTACTTGTGTAGTTCCCCCATATCCTGTTTTTTGGCAGAAGATACGGTAAAGAGGAACAGAGGCAAACGCAAGGCCAATCATAAAAAGAACGAGCCCCACAACCAAAATTAAAAGAGACCGGTGCGGGTTTTTTGGTTGCACCAACTATAACACCCCAACTTTCACAAGAAAAAGAAGGTAAAAAGAAATGCTAAGAGCCACAAGGGCTATGAGTAGCGCTGTATTTTTTTCTTTCATGAGTTGTTTATACATAAGCCTTTGTGTCATCACAAGTTTTTATTGCACGATCCATTGTCCCTCTCTATGATAGGGCACCATGGGGAATAATAAATGACGCAATACCACAACGATGCCAACTTAAGGTCTATGGCAAATGCCATTCGTTTTTTGTCTGTCGAGGCTGTTGAAAAGGCAAAGTCAGGTCATCCTGGGATGCCCCTTGGGATGGCAGATGTCGCAACAGTCTTGTTTTCAGAATTTTTTAAGCATGATCCCAAAAACCCCCAATGGACTGATCGGGATCGTTTTGTTTTATCTGCGGGCCATGGGTCCATGCTGCTTTATAGTCTTCTGTATCTGACCGGATATGAAGACATGACCTTGGATGATCTTAAAAATTTTCGACAACTGCACAGTAAAACAGCGGGACATCCCGAATACGGCGAAGCAAAGGGTATTGAAACGACCACAGGGCCTTTAGGGCAGGGGCTTGCTAATGCGGTCGGCATGGCGATTGCTGAAAAAAATCTGAACGCTCGTTTCGGTCCTGAGCTTGTCGATCACTATACATACGCCCTTGTGGGCGATGGATGTCTAATGGAAGGGATCAGTCAAGAAGCCATTTCCCTTGCAGGCCACCTAAAGCTTTCAAAGTTGATCGTTCTTTTTGATGATAATCAAATCACTATTGATGGTCCAACGAGTCTTTCAACGTCCGATGACCAGAAAAAACGGTTTCAGGCTTCTAATTGGGATGTTTTTGAAGCGGATGGTCACGACTACGATGCCATTCGAAAAGCCTTAAAACAAGCACAAGCTTCCAAAAACCCAGCCCTTATTGCCTTTCGAACCACTATTGGCTTTGGGGCACCAACAAAGGCAGGTTCTGAAAAATGCCACGGATCACCTTTGGGGGAACAGGAAATTAAAGGGCTCAGAGAAACTCTTCAGTGGGGCTTTGACCCTTTTGTAATTCCCAATGAAATTTTGACCTTATGGCGAGAAGTTTCCGAGCGCTCGGCAATCGCCTTTGATGAATGGGCTAAACGTCTTCGGACTCTTCCTGAGCCTAAGGTTAAATCCTTTTTAGAACAACAAAAGAAAAACTTGGAACCCTTGTGGGAAAAGCCTTTGAAGGATTTGTGTCAGAAAGCATTGGATGAAAAACCCTTAGTCGCAACGCGCAAATGTTCTGAAAATGTTCTTAATGCTATTGTGCCTTATATTCCTCAATTGATTGGCGGATCTGCAGATTTAACAGGATCCAATAACACAAAAGCAGGGTCTCAAAAGCCATTTACAGCAAGCGACCCTTCCGGCAATTATCTTTACTATGGGATTCGTGAGCATGCGATGGTGGCTGTGATGAATGGCCTTGCCCTTCATGGGGGATTTGTGCCTTATGGAGGGACGTTTTTAACGTTCACAGATTATTGCAGGCCCAGCATTCGATTGGCAGCACTCATGAAACAGCCTTGCATTTTTGTCATGACCCACGATTCGATTGGTTTGGGAGAAGATGGTCCAACGCACCAACCCATCGAACATTTGATGAGCTTGCGGGCGATTCCCAACCTTCATGTGTTTCGACCAATGGACACAATTGAAACAGCAGAGTCATGGGATTTAGCGCTGAGGACAACCACAGCACCGTCTCTGTTGGCCCTTAGTCGCCAGAACTTACCAACACTTCGTCAAAATGCTGCAGAGAACCTGACAGCAAAGGGTGGGTATGCTTTGATAGACTGTGATACACCAGAGGTAACGATCCTTGCAACAGGATCCGAGGTATCTCTAGCGGTTCAAGTGCAGGCAAGATTAGAAAAGACTCATAAGATTTTATGTAAAATTGTTTCTATGCCGTGTTGGGCTTTGTTTGACCAACAATCAGAACACTATAGACAAAAGGTTCTTGAGGGGAAACTGTTGGTAGCGATTGAAGCGGGGACACCTTTTGGATGGCAAAAATACGTTGGCACCACAGGCTTAATTTTTGGGATTGACGGGTTTGGCGCCTCTGCGCCGGCTGAAGATCTTTATGAATATTTTGGACTTACGGTTGAGCATATTTCTTCAAAAATTCTTCAGACACTAGGAAAGGATTAATAAAATGGCAGTAAAAGTTGGAATTAACGGGTTTGGCCGTATTGGCCGTATGGTTCTTCGAGCACTTGTTGAATCAAAACGCGTCGATATTGATATTGTGGCAATTAATGATTTAGCTCCCTTTGAATCAAGTATCCATCTGCTTCGGTATGACTCAGTTCATGGCCCTTTTGGAGCTCCCATGAATTTTGATGAACAAACTCAACTGTTATCGATTCAACATCGTACGATTAAAATCCTTTCTGAATCAAATCCTGCGGCAATTTCCTGGAAAGATTTAGGGGTTGATATTGTTCTTGAATGTTCGGGTGTTTTTACGAATAAAGAAAAAGCAAGCGCTCATTTGGTGGGCGGTGCGAAAAAAGTTTTAATCTCAGCGCCAGCCGATAATGTTGATCGCACTGTTGTTTATGGTGTCAATCATACAACCCTTGAAAAAACCGACATCATCGTATCTAATGCGTCTTGTACGACAAATTGCCTTGCGCCGATGGTAAAAGTTTTGGATGATTTAGTAGGCGTTACCAAAGGGTACATGACAACGATCCATTCCTATACAGGGGACCAGCGGCTAATTGATACGAATCACAAAGATCTTCGTCGGGCACGGGCAGGGGCTTTGAATATGATTCCAACCTCTACGGGGGCAGCAAAAGCAGTTGGCTTGGTTATTCCCTCTATGCAGGGTAAGTTGGATGGGGTTGCCATCCGTGTTCCAACGCCCAATGTGTCAATGATCGACTTTAAGTTTGTTTCGGACAAAAATACCACCGTCCAGGCGCTTAATAACGCCTTTATTTTAGCAGAAACAAAAGGACCGCTGGTAAATGTTTTAGGGGCTGTCAACTTGCCGTTGGTGTCTTCTGATTTTAACCATAATCCCCTAAGTAGTATTGTTGATTTAACGCAAACATCCGTTGTTCAAGGAAATTTGTGCCGAGTCGTATCTTGGTATGACAACGAATGGGGCTTTTCAAATCGCATGTTGGACGTTGCAGCCTATATGGGCGGTTTATAAAAAAAACCGTTTTTTTCTTCCAAAAAAGAGAAAAAACAAAATTTTTTCAACTGAATAAAGCTTTCCTTTTGGTGATTGGTTTCTGTAAAGTAGCTCAAGGACTAGCGACTGTGCTGGTATTATAACCAAAACCCAT
>Ga0194129_10007356_pt1 | contig 13121 bp, 11 predicted proteins | sample TA2KigCa35mmetaG_FD_150862 | JGI IMG/M metagenome (GOLD analysis project Ga0194129, IMG submission 150862) | Freshwater microbial communities from Lake Tanganyika, Tanzania - TA2015038 Kigoma Deep Cast 35m | ecosystem: Environmental > Aquatic > Freshwater > Lake | place: Tanzania: Lake... | reverse complement strand
GTCGACCACCTCGAGCTCGGGGTACGCAGGCACCGGGCGGATGGCCTGGGTCGCAGCGTCGGAGAAGGTGACGCTGATCGGCTGGTCGGACCGGTGGTCGGCGAAGCAGAAGGTCTCCTGCTCCACGAGACGGCCGTCGACCACGTCGAGGTCGGTGAAGCCGTAGGAGATGATCAGCGTCTTCATGCCGCTGCCCTCGTAGGCCACCACGTCGTAGTGCGCGTAGCGACCGGCGACCCGATCCGCAGCGGCGAGTTCGTCGCCGGCGAGCGTCGCGCCCTGGGTGTCGGAGGGCTCCGTCGTGGTGCTCCGGTCGGCGGAGGAGCCAGCGTCGGTGCCCGTGCAGCCGGCGGCGACGGCCAGCACCAGCACCGGGACGGCGAGGAGCGCGCGGGGGTGACCCGGTCGACGCCAGCGGAGACCGTTCACGCCGCTACCTCGGGGAACCAGTTCCCGTGGAAGCCGAACGGCACCCGCTGCGGCAGGTGCACCCGGGCGACAGGTCCGGCGGCGACGTCTCGGGCGTCGAGCACGACCAGGTCGGACGCGTCGGTCGTCACGTCGGTGACGACGACGAGCACCCAGCCGTCGTCCTCCGCGGTCCCGTCGGGGTCGGCCGCGAACACGCCCTCTCCGACGTGACCGTGCGGCCCGGCGCTCCACACGGCCCGCTCGCCGGTCAGGTCGTCGTACCTGACGATGGCGTCGAAGTCGCCGAGGTGCCGGTCCGAACGGGTGAACGCCGACATGTACAGGTAGCGAACGCGAACTCCGTCGTAGGCGGGGTTGATGCGGTTGAAGTCACCCTCGAGGTCGTCGATCGGCTCCCAACCCGCCCGGTCCGCGGCCAGGTCCACCCAGAAGCGTGCCGGTCGGGCCGTGTGGTCCTGGGCGGCGCGTTCGTCGAGCGGCACGCTGTCGTCCATCCCGAACGCCGGTGCGTCGTAGCGGCACCCGTGGAACTCGATCCGGTCACCGTCGGCGAACCCCGACCAGAAGTGCTGGACGTGCCCGGGCTCGACGTCGAACCACCGGACGTCGGTCGCGGCACCCCGCCGGGGCAGCACGCCGATCCGTGCGCCCCGCTCGGGCATCCACCTGACGAGCGGACCCGACCCCAGGTTCGCCAGGTCGAAGACGTAGGGCGACTCGAGGAACACGGCGTGCGTCTCGGTGACGACGAAGTCGTGGATCATCACCGGGGCCGGCAACTCGAGGTCGACCGAATGGGACAGCGTGCCGTCGGCGTCGACGACGTGGTAGCGGAGGTAGGGCTCGACGAGCGAGTAACCGAACGCGAGCAGCTCACCGGTCCGCGGGTCGAGGCGGGGGTGGGCCGTCATGGCACCGACGAGCCGACCGTCGAAGTCGTACTCCCCCACCGTCTCGAGCGAGCGGGTCACCTCGGTCGGCAGACCACCCTCCCACAGGGCGAGTCGACGACCGGCGTGCTCGATCACGTGGGTGTTGGCCGGGTTCTTCACCGGTCCCGCGTCGCCGGTGAGCGAACGGTCGGGGAACGAGGTCACGTCGCCGAGCCCGGGGTACACGGCCCGGCCAAGCGCCAGCTCCGCCCGGAGCCCCCGGGACCTGATCCACCGGTTGCAGTACGTCACGCCACCCTCGGCGAACGTGACGTCGTGGAGCATGCCGTCGCCGTCGAGCAGGTCGTAGCGACCGATCGGCTCGAAGAGCGGGTTGGGTCCGTTGCGGACGAACGAACCCCGCAGACCGGACGGGAGCTCCCCGCTGACGGCGCACCCGGTGACGTCGACCTCGTCGGCGACCGGGCGTCGCACCCCGGAGAGATCGGGCTGACCGGCTGCGTTGAGGACCTGCCCCACGAGCGGGGCGGGCACGGAGGCCGGGCTCACGAAGCGTCCTCGACGAACCGGTCGAGTTCTTCGGAGACCGCCAGGCCGGCGGGCACGCGGTCACCGCCCAGGGCCAGGTCCACGGCGCGGTGGAAGTGGAACACGAGACGTTCGTGCCAGCCGACGTGGAACGGCCGGGCGCCGGGGGACTCGACGGAGCGCTGGATCGCCCCCAGGTTGGCGGTGTCCTGCGCCATCACCGTCTGGAACAGGCTCACGCGCATCGCGTGTTCCTCGGGCATCTCGCCCTCACCCCAGTCCGGTGCGAACCACTCGAGCACGAGTTCGCTGCGATGCTCGTCGACCGGCCAGATGCACAGGAGCGGGAACGCCCCGGTGTCGAGCGGTGCGACCACGTTGGGGAACCACCCGAAGGACGTGCTGGTCTGGCGCCACAGCTCGCCGACGCTCGGGTTGTCCGCGACGGGCGACGGGTCCATCACGCCCAGCAGCTCCGGTCGGATCGCCACGCTCAGCCGACTGTGGCCGTTCGGCAGCATGGCGACGGTGACGGTCGAGTCGTCGTAGAGCAGCGCCGCGTTGTCCGGGTGCACGGTGCGGATGTGGTACACCTCGAGGAAGGCGTCGACGACCACCTTCCAGTTGGCCTCGACCGGGTGGACCTGTCGGTCGATCCACCGCAGCCGGGTCCCGTCGATCTCCCGCATCTGCTCGGCGAGCGGACCGAGGTAGTCGGCGAGCGGTTCGGCCTCGGGGTCCTCGTTGGTGAAGATGAACCCTTCCCACTCCTCGCACCTGACGGGCACCAGCCCCAGCGAGTCCTGGTCCAGGTCGACGAAGCTGCGCGAGTCGGGCACGGCGACGAGCCCGCCGCTCAGGTCGTAGGACCAGGAGTGGTACTGGCAGGTGAGCCGCCGGGCGGTCCCGCACTCGTCGCGGACCACCGGAGCGGCGCGGTGCCGGCAGCTGTTGTAGAAGGCCCGGACGACGCCGTCTGCGCCGCGCACCACCACCAGCGGCGACCCGGACCGCTGCGTGGTCAGGTAGCTGCCGGGCTCGGGCAGCTGCGACGTGTGACCGGCGACGAGCCACGACCGACGCCACACCCGCTCCCGCTCGAGCGCCGCGAACCCGGGATCGCAGTAGCGACCGGACGGGATCGGCGGCACCTCGACGGCGCCCTCGGGCGGCCCGGTCCGGCCTCGGTTGGCCTCGAGTTCGGCCCGGATCCGGTCCTCCAGCATGGCGTCCACTCGGTGTCCCCCAGACTCGGTCGACCTCAGGAGGCGACCTCGGACACCGGAGCGTAGTAAACACCCTTCATGCCGTCGACCGGACCGCCCGGCCACGCCGGACGCACGGGGGGCACGGTGGGTCGAGGATCGAGCGAACCGCTGGTGATCACCGGGGGCACCGTCGTCGACGGGACGGGCGGCCCGGCCGCTCCCGGAACCGACGTGCTGGTCGACGGCGACCGGATCGTGGCCGTCGGTGCCGGCGTCGCCGCCGGCGCCCTGCCCGAGGCGGTGACCATCGACGCCACCGGGTGCACGGTGATGCCGGGTCTGATCGACGCGCACTGTCACGTGACCTTCGGCGAGCCGGCGAGCAACGACGAGCTGTTCTCCCACCGTCCCGCGTCGACCTCGATGCTCCTCGCTGCGTTCAACGTCCCGAAGCTCCTCCGTGCCGGCGTGACGGGGTTCCTCGACGCCGACTGCATCGCCGACCTGGGACCGGCGCTGCGCGACGGCATCGAGGCGGGTCTGGTTGAGGGTCCGCGCATGGCCTCCGGACTCAACGCCCTGCTCACCGCAGCCGGCGGCACCGCCGGCCGGCTCATCCCGGACGAGGGCGGCATCGGCTACGCGCAGGTGGTCCGGAACCGTGACGAGATCGTCCGCACCACCCGGCAGCAGGTGAAGTACGGCGCCGACTGGATCAAGGTCCACCTCACGGGGTCGCTCCCCAACCGGACCGGCGAGCTGACCGTGTGGTCCCGCGACGAACTGCTGGCCGTGACCGAGACGGCGCACGCGCTCGACACCCCCGTGGTGGCGCACTGCCGCAATGCCGACTCCACGCTGCTGGCCGCCACCTGTGGCGTCGACCTCATCCTGCACGCGAGCCACCTCGACGACCGAGCGCTCGAGGCGGTCGTCGAGTCGGGTGCCGCGGTCGCCCCGACGTTCACCTTCCTCGCCAACCTGGCCGACCACGGTGCGCTCGTCGGCGCCGCCACCGCCCAGGTCGACATCTTCCGCGGCGAGATCGAGGCCACCGCCGCCGTGCTCCGGCGGGCGCACGAGGCCGGCGTGCCGCTGCTGTGCGGCTCGGAGAGCGGGTTCTCGCTCACCCCGTACGGGCACTGGCACGCCCGTGAGGTGGAGCTGTTCGTGGACGTCCTGGGTCTCACCCCGCTCGAGGCCATCTCCTGCGCCACGCGCCACGGCGCCATCGCCCTGCGACGCCCGCTCGACTCGATCGGCGTGGTCGCCGTCGACGCCGCCGCCGACCTGCTCGTGGTCGACGGCGACCCGACGCAGGACCTGGGGGTGCTCGGCGATCGCCGGCGGCTCCGTCATGTGGTGTCGCGAGGCGTACCGGTCGACCTGGACCGACCGTGGCCCGAGCGCGACCCCCTGCCGGGTGAGCACGTCGGCGTGTGGTCGACCCAGCTCCTGACCCGCGACCTGTTGGACCCGTGAGCCGGTCGACGCCGACGATGGTGGTGGTCACCGGTGCCGGGTCCGGGCTCGGTGCCGCGGTGGCAGTCCGACTCGCCCGGGGCGGCAGCGTCGTCGGAGTGCTCGACCGCGACGGTGACGCCGCTCGGCGGGTGGCCGGCGAACTGGGTCCGGAGGCGGTGGCCTTGGTGGCCGACACCACCGACGACGCGTCGCTCGACGACGCGCTCGACACGTTCGCCTCACACACGGGGACGCCGGCGCCGGACGGGGTGGTCTGCAATGCCGGCGTCGTCGCCTTCGGACCCCTCGTCGAGCTCGACGCCGAGGAGTGGCGGCGAGTCGTCGAGGTCAACCTCACCGGGACGTTCCTCAGCGCCAGGTCGGGGGCGCGGCGCATGCTCGCCGCAGGTCGGGGCGGCTCGATCGTGACCGTCACCTCGATCAACGGCGTCCTCCCCGGTCCGGGGGCAGGCGCCTACGGCGCCACCAAGGCGGGCGTGGCCCGGCTGACCCAGCAGATGGCCCTCGAGTGGGCGGCCGACGGGATCCGCGTGAATGCAGTCGCCCCGGGTCTGATCGACGCTGGCATGTCGAGCGCCGTCCTGGCCGACCCGGGGGTTCGGACGGCCCGGACCGCAGCGGTCCCGCTCGGCCGACTGGGTACCGGGGCCGACGTTGCCGACGTCGTGGCCTACCTGCTCTCCGACGACGCGGCCTACGTCACGGGCGCCGAGCTCCTGGTCGACGGCGGGGTCGCTCTCGGCGCCCTGGCCCGACTGCCACGTTCCGCACCGGGGGCGGCGGACGGGTGAGCCGGCAGGTGCTCTGGCACGGTGGCGCCGGCGGGCACGACGCCGAGTCACTGGCGCAGGCGCTCGGGTCCGTCGCGGCCGACGAGGGTCTGACGACCACCACGGTGACCGGTCCGGACGGACTCCGCCGGGCCGTCGGGATGGCCGGGGCGGGCGACGTCGTGACCGTCCACGCGCTGCACCTCCGGGGGACGGCACCCGAGGCAGCCCGACTCCGCACCGAGCCACCGTCGGGACCGGACCCGGCCGACCTGGACCTCGTCGTCGACTGGGTCCACTGCGGCGGGTCGCTCCTCGCCCTGCACACCGCCGTGGTCTGCTTCGACGGTGACGACCGGTGGCTCGAGGTGTGCGGGGGAGTGTGGGACTGGGGCACGAGCTGGCACCCACCGTTCGGCAGCATCCGCGTGCGCGTCGACACCCCCGACCACCCCGTCGTCGACGGGGTCGACGACTTCGAACTGACCGACGAGGCCTACGCGTCGCTGGACCTGCTGGACGAGGTGCGTCCGCTGGCGTCGACCGAGGTCGACGGGGTCGACCAGCCGCTCGTGTGGGCCAGGGCGGTCGGCGAGGGACGGGTCGTCACTGACCTGCTCGGCCACGACGCCGGGTCCATCGACGCTCCGGCGCACCGACGGTTGCTCAGGCAGGCGCTGCGCTGGCTCCGGTCCGGAGGTGGGCGGTGAACGAGCCCCGTCAGCTCACGGTCGACACCTTCGTCGTCGCCCGGGACGCACTGCGTCAGCGCCACCTCCGACAGGCGCTGTACGACGCCGGCGAGGTGGTCATGGCCGACGTGCTCGTCAACCTGCACGGGTCGGAGCATCGTGACCGTCGGCGACTCGAGAACCGGCTCTTCCGCCGGGACACCCACGAGCGCTACGAGCGCGAACTGTTCCCCCCGATCGTGGCCGCCACGTTCGCTCCGCACGTCGGGACCGGCCGGGCGGAACTGGTCGGGCTCAGCCACCACGTGATGATGAACTTGGCCGCCGCCACCGCCGGCGTGGACCGCCCGCTCGGGACGCCGGAGGAGACCGAACGCCTCTACCGGGCGATGATGCAGTTCATCGAGGGGGCCACCCTGGCGCACCACCGGGGCGACCGTGCCGCCGTGCGCGACCGGGTGGCCGCCGCCCTGGCCGAGTTCGACGCGGCGTTCGTCCGACCGTCGGTCGACCGGCGGCTGGCGCTCCTCGCCGAGCTCGACGTCGGCGGAATCGACGAGTCCGACCTCCCGGCCGACGTCCTGACGATCCTCCTGCGCCACACCGACGGACTGCAGCTCGCCGACGACGTCGTGCTGCGGGAGACCTGCTTCTACCTGCTCGCCGGGGCGCACACCTCGGCCACCGCCTTCGTCCGGACCTTCGACCATCTGGTCGCCGACCCCGGCGACCCGGAGCTCCTGGAGCGGGCCCGACGGGAGCCGGCGTTCCTGCAGCGTTGCGTCCACGAGACCGTCCGCCTCCAACCGTCGAGCCCGATCGCGCTGCGGCGCGCCGTCGAGCGCGTCGAACTGGCCGACGGCCAGGTGGCCGAACCCGGTGACGAGGTGACGGTCGACCTGGTGGCCGCCAATCGCGACCCCGCGGTGTTCGGCGACGGGGCCGATCGGTTCGACCCGGACCGCGAACTCCCCGACGGTGTGGCACGGTGGGGTCTGAGCTTCGGCTCCGGAGCCCACGCCTGCATCGGACAGGACCTGGCGGCAGGCGGGCCACCGGACACCGACGGCGACCACCTGGTCGGCCTCGTCACCGTGGCCCTCGACGCGCTGCTCGAGCTGGGCGCCCGCCCGGATCCGGAACGGCCCGCCGTCGTCGACCCGGCGTCGGCCCGGGGCTACTGGTCGAGCTACCCGGTGGTGTTCGACCCGACCGTCCCGACGGTGCCGTGATCGACCTGCACGCCCACGTGGTGCTGCCCGAGGTGCTCGCCGGACTGGACGAGGACGTGGTCCACCTCGACCAGGGTGAACCGGGCGTCCGCCCCCCGTCGTTCCGTGTGGGCGACTACACACTGGAGGGCGTCGACTACCGCGGCACGGCGTTCACCGACGTCGGGCTGCGACTCGCCGCCATGGAGGCCGCCGGCGTCACGTTCCAGGTGCTCTCGCCCAACCCGCTCACGTACCTGACCGACCTCGACCCCTCCCGAGCGGTCGACCTCGCCCGGAACCTGAACGACCGGGTCGCCGGACTGGTGGCGACCGCACCCGACCGTCTCGGAGGCCTGGCCCAACTGCCCACGCAGGACCCAGTGGCCGCCGCAGCCGAACTCCGGCGGAGCGTGACGGAACTCGGGCTCCTGGGCGCGGCGATCAGCACCGATCCGGGCCCGGCGCTCGACGACCCGGCACTCGACGACCTCTGGGCCACCGCCGTCGAGCTCGACGTGCCCCTCTTCCTCCACCCGGTGCCCGACGGCGTGGCGGGCCCGGTGCGCGACCCGCGTCTGGCCCGGTTCGACGGTGACCTGTGGCTCGGGTTCGCCTACGAGGAGGCGCTCGCAGTGTCGACCATCGTGCTGGGCGGGGTCCTCGATCGTTACCCCGGCCTGGACCTCTGCGTCAGCCACGGGGGCGGGGCGACGTCGTGGATCGCCGAGCGGCTCGAACACGCCGTCGCCACCCGACCCTGGGCGGATCCCGCTCTGCGCGCCGACGGCGCGGTCGCCCGACGACTGGCGCTCCTGTGGTGGGACGCGCACGTCGGTGGCCCCCGGGCCCTCGCCGCACTGGTTGCGACCGTCGGCGACTCGCGACTCGTCGGCGGCACCAACCTGGCCGGCTGGGACGAGGAGGTCGATCCGACCCACGGGGACCGTGCGCTGGCCGCGACCCTCGACGCCAACGCCCGACGACTGCTCCGGTTGGACCGCACCGGTCGCCTCCGTGGCTGAACGAGCGCGCTGGTACCGTCCCCCGATCGACCCCGACACCTCGAGGAGCGCAGCACCGTGGACCTGGGACTGACCGGCCGTCGAGCCGCCGTCGCCGCAGCATCGGCCGGCCTGGGACTGGCCAGCGCCGCTGCGCTCGCACGGGAGGGCGTGGAGGTGGCCATCTGTGGGCGTGACGCGGAGCGGGTCACCGAGGCCGCCGAACGCATCCGCGCCACGGGCGGCCGGGTCGAACCGCTCGTCGCCGACGTCGCCACCCCTGACGGCGCAGCCGAATTCGTCGAGCGGGCCGCCGACGCCCTCGGCGGTGCACTCGACGTGCTCGTCGCCAACGCCGGCGGTCCGCCACCGGGCACGTTCGCCACCACCACCATCGCCGCGTACCGGGACGCCCTCGAGCTCAATCTCCTGTCGACCGTCGCCATGTGCCAGCAGGCCGTGCCGGCCATGCAGGCCAACGGCTGGGGCCGGGTGGTCGCCATCACCTCGATCGGGGCCCGGCAACCGATCGGCACGCTCGCTGCCTCCACGACAGCGCGCACCGGGGTCACCGGTTTCCTGAAGGTGCTCGCCACGGAGGTCGCTGCCACCGGGGTCACCGTCAACTCCGTCTTGCCCGGCGTCCACGACACCGACCGGCTGCGATCACTGGGTGCCGAGGACCGCCGGGCGCTCACCGGCGACATCCCGTCCGGTCGACTCGGTGACGCCGACGACTTCGGCGCCGTCGTCGCCTTCCTCTGCAGCCAGCACGCCGGGTTCATCACCGGGACGTCCGTCCTCGTCGACGGCGGCGCCACCCGCGGCCTCTGACCGACGCGGGGACCAACTCCACCACCCGGCTGTCCCCGATGCGGCAGACTCCGGACGTGCGCATCCACAACATGACAGCCACACCCAAGCCAACCATCCGCCACCTCGGTGCGATCGCCGCGACGATCGTCGCCGTCGGCCTGCTCGTCGCCTCGTGCTCCTCAGGTGAGTCGGCGGAGCCGACGACGACCGCCGCCGCCGAAACGACGACGACCCTTCCGGCATCGGTCCCGCCGGCACCGGGCGGTCCCGACGACCCGGCGTTCGCCGAGTCGGGCCCGTTCCCCGTGGGCGTGACCACGCTGTCGCTCCCGGACCGGCAGGTCGAGGTGTGGTACCCGGCGACCGCGGTTCCCGACGGCACCCCGGCGGCCACCTACAGCCAGCTCGACGCCCTGCCGGACAACATTGCGTCGCTGGCCCCGAGCCTCCTGCCCGCGGGCACCTCCCCGGACATCCTCACGGTGACCATGACCGACACATACCGCGACGTGCCGTCCTCGACCGACGGACCGTTCCCGCTCGTGCTGTTCTCGCACGGGTTCGGTTCGTTCCGTCTGGACGCCTCCGCCCTGGTGCGCGGCATGGCGTCGTGGGGATTCGTCGTGGCGGCACCCGACCACGTCGAGCGGGGCCGGGCGGCGCTCGTCACCGGCCAGGTGGTCCGCGACCCCGATCGGGACGTGCAGGTGCTGCTCGACACCATCGACCTGGTCGGGAGCGCCGGTGGTGTGCTCAGCGGACTGACCGACACCGACCGAGTGGGCGCGGTCGGACACTCCGCCGGCGGACGTGCCGTGCTCACCGCGCTTAGTGAACCGGAGATCGACGTCGCCGTCGGCTGGGCGGCCGCCGGTCGTGCCGACGTGCCCGCACCCGAGAAGCCGTCCATGAACATCGCCGCACTCGTCGATGTGCTGGTTCCAGTCGAGGAGGTCCGGGCGATCTACGCGGGCATGGCACCGCCCAAGCGACTCGTCGTGATCGACGGGGCGGGTCACAACTCGTTCACCGACATCTGCCTGGCGGTCCGATCCGGCAGCGACCTCATCGGGATCGCCCAGTCGATCGGGTTCGACCTGCCGGAGTCACTCGCTGCCGGCGCCGTCGACGGTTGCGGGCCGGAGGCGATCGACACGATGCTCGGTTGGCAGATCACGCAGAGCTTCACCGTGGCCCAGTTGCGCTCAGGTCTCGGCCTCGACGACTCCGGCGCCGGACTCGGGCCGGGCGTCGTCAACGCCTGGCCGGTGCCGATCGAGTACGTCGAGGACCTCGAGGTCTCGGCGGGGGGCTGAACGCCACCGCACCGCTCCCACTCCGTTCGGTGTTCGGCGTCGGCCGATCAGACCGACAGACGAACCGACAGGCGGAGCCGGGCGATCACTTGACGGTCTTCCCCAGGGCGACCGCTGCGGCGGCGATCGGGTCGGCGAGTCGAACCACCCCGGGCGCCTCGGAGGGACAGTAGGTGTGGCCGATCTCGTGATGGTCACACAGGTGGATGCCGTCGGGTGAGCGAACGGCGACCCCGTCGATCTCACCGACGTAGCGGCCGGTGTCGGGATCGACAAATGAATCCGTGAGATCGACGAGCTCGGCCCCGCTCTCGGCTGCGACGCTGCGGGTGGCTCTCGCAGCCGGTGAGGGTGCCTCCTCACCGACACGGCCGGGCATGGGTACCAGGACCACTCGGACGCCTCGAGCCTGCCAGATTCGCACCGCAGTTCCGAGATCCTCCCGGTAGAGCGTCTCGAGGTCGCGATCGATCGTGCACGGCGTTTCCTGGTTGCCGTAGAACCCGATGACGACGACCTCGATGTTCCAGTTCGAGGAGGCATCGACCGCCATCTGCTCCAGATGGTCACATGGAGCCGTCCCCCACAGGACCCGCTCGAGCGTCGACCAGTTGGGGAGGCCGGTCACGGTGAGGGTCCGCCAGCGTGGCGCCGAGGAGACCAACAGCGAATCGCCGTAGAAGGCGACCCGCTTGGGATGGATCCCGGGTGGGGGGCCCGGGAGCGGACGGCAACCAGTCGCCACCACGAGCCCTGCGATCAGGAACGAGCCGACGAGCCACCACGGTCCGCTCCGTTCGCGACGTCGGCTCGATGTGCTGCGACCCACCCGATCCTCCATTCGACCCCGGCGTGGGCGTCGTGATTGCCGGCTTCAACTTAATCGGAGGGTCGGTCCCCGATCTGAGTGTTTGTCTGATTCAGCGAGTGCCGATCACTCCGCCGACCGCACCGATTCACACTCCGTGCCACCGAGCGAGGTGGCGAGGACCCGTTCGTCACCGCCATCAGCGACGAGGTCCGGCGCGAAGAAGACGTTGACGGTGGCTCCCGCACCGGCATCGACACCATCGAGCGCTGATCGAACCGCTTCACACACCTCGAGCGCAGGAAGCGACTCGTCGTTGGCCGAGACCGAGACGATCAGTTCCTCACCGGGCGACACCGCCACCCCGGTGATCGACTCCGCCCACGGGCCACTGCTCACTGCTGCGTTCACGGCCTGTTCAGCCTGTCCGACAGGTCCATCGGAAGAGGCTGTCGTCGTGGGCTGACCGGATGAGTCGGACCCGCTCCCACCGGCGTTATCACCGCTCTGATCGCCGGTGGTCGACGGAGACGACGAGGTGTCGCCCGAGGCGCTCTGTTCGGAACCAGCGCCGGCCGGGGTGCCCGACTCCTCCTCACCACAGCCAGCGAGCAGCAGGCCGAACGCCAGAGCGACGGCTGCCACGACGAGTACAGGACGCAGGTGATGTCGATCAGTCACGCCGGCCACACTATTGGACCGCTTGGAGATCACGACGGCGGAGCGTCAATCGGACGAGCCGCAGCCCCGACCATCAGGGGCGGTCACCGGTTCCATCACCGGTCCTCCTCGGAGGTCGGAGATGTCCAGCCACGCCACGAGCGATCGCCCCAGCGGTTGTGGTGGACCACATCACCGACGGGCCGGCGAGTCGTCGGCCCGTAACGACCCCGTGGCCAGCCGAGTGGAACCATGCAGACCGGTTGGACGCTGACCGGCAACCCGAGGGTCCGTCGAGCCATGGTCACGCTCCACAGTGGCAGCGTGATCAGCGACGCTCCCAGTCCGACGGATCGGGCGGCGAGGAGCAGGTTCTGCACGCTCGGGTAGATGGATCCGTAGTGGCTCGTCTGGGCCAGCGTCGGGAACGGAGCGAACCGGACCGCGCCGCGCAGGCACGGGACGACCACCACCGGGATCTCCTCGAAGTGGTCGACCTGCCACTGGACGGCCCCGAGCACCTTGGTCATCGATGGATCGCCGGCATTCAACCGTTCGCCGATCCCTCCGTAGATCCTCCACGCCGATCGGTATCGGCGGGCGAATTCAGCGAGCACCGCCCGGTCGTCGATCACGACGAACTCCCAGTTCTGCCCGTTCGACCCGGTCGGAGCGCGGAGCGCAAACTCGATGCAGCGGATGATGATGTCTGGGTCCACGGGATCGGGGAGCACCTTTCGCACGGCCCGCTGGGTCATCATCGCCTCGTCCAGCGGCATGGAGAATCGGTCAGCGATGGCGGCGTAGCTCCGATCGCCGTCTGGTCCTCGTTCGTTGAGCGTCATTGCGTCACCTCGGGGTTCTTCGGACAAGTCGCCCGACAGGGCGTCCGGGCAGAGTTTGAGCATCGCAGGTTCCGTCTCGCTCCGCTGCACCAGCCCTGCTGCGCTCCCTCAACTGCACCGACACGCGACCGCTCCCACCGGCGCCGAGGCGCTGGTGGGAGCGGCGGTTCCCGCTGCGACCGGGGGACGGGAGCGCAGGGGGAGGGGGTCGTGCGCCGACGCCGGGCCCGGAGGCAGCCGACGCCGGCGGGCGATCACGACCTCCCGTTCCGGGCCCGGCGAGCGAGCACCGAGATGCCGGCGAGCACGCCACCGGCACCGAGGAGACCCGCACCGGCGAGCGGCAGGAAGGCGTCGGAGCCAGTGAAGGCCAGCACGCCCTCGGCGGACTCGACCTTGACCGGGGTCGCCTCCGCTGAGGCGGGCTCCGGGGCGGTCGGGCCGTCTGTGAGA
>Ga0194129_10007353_pt1 | contig 13123 bp, 10 predicted proteins | sample TA2KigCa35mmetaG_FD_150862 | JGI IMG/M metagenome (GOLD analysis project Ga0194129, IMG submission 150862) | Freshwater microbial communities from Lake Tanganyika, Tanzania - TA2015038 Kigoma Deep Cast 35m | ecosystem: Environmental > Aquatic > Freshwater > Lake | place: Tanzania: Lake... | reverse complement strand
TATGAAGATCACGATTGCCAGCCTTGTCCCGCGCAGTGCCGACAAAGTGCAATCGTTCAATCAGGCCACGCAGCGCCTTGAAGTACTTGAAGCCTTGCACGTCTTCGGCGCGAATCTTGTGGCGAGCGGCAGCCATGCGCCACACTATGCCAGCCTTGTCCGCAGCGCGCAACTCCACCTATTTAGCCCGAATTACCGAGACTGCCTGGCGCAAATCTCGTGCCGAACAGGAGTGCCTCCACTGTGCAATGCCAGCCTCGGTCTCGTGCAGCTGCCTCCGGCTTCTGGTTGCCTCCAATCGGCCCCATAAAGGACTCTCACCTTCCGTCATTCATCCATGTCCAACGCACCTTCGCTTTCGCCCTCCGGGCTTCGCTCGGCGGCATACGCCGGCTCCCGGGGCACGGGCAGCCCCTCGCTGCGTTCATGCCCCTCGTAGCGCGGGTTTTCAACCCGCGGCACACTTCCGCAGGCCCCGCGGCGTTGATCGAGTTCCGGAGCCGGTGGCTAATGAAGCCGCATGCCGGGCAGGGCCCCGGAATCCGGGGAGAGCAGGTAGACGCCCGGCGCTCCGGCGCCGCTGGCCGCCGCCACCATGCCCTCGCTGAGGCCGAACTTCATCTGGCGGGGCGCCAGGTTCGCGACCACGACGACGAGCCTGCCCACGAGCGCTGCCGGCTCGTGGAAGCCCTTGATGCCCGCGAACACCGTCCGCGTGACGTCGCCTCCGAGGCCGATCGTGAGCTTGAGCAGCTTCTTCGCCTCCGGCACCTCCTCCGCGGCGAGGATCCGCGCCACGCGGAGGTCGACCTTCGCGAAGTCGTCGATCGTGCAGGTGGCCGCCAGCGGCTCGGCGGCGAGTGGGTCGGCGGGATCGGCGGACATGGCAGTGGCTCCTGCGGGCCTGGGGGAAGGGATGGGTGCCGCGGCCGCGGTCCCGCTCGTGGCGAGCGAGGCCGCGAGGATCGCCTCGATCTGACTCGATTCGACGCGCCTGGCGAGAGGCTTGAACGGGGCGACCGGCAGGCCGACGAGCGGCCGCAGCGACTCGTCCCACGACCGGATCGGGCCGCCGACCAGCGCGGCCGTCTCGGCGGCGAGCGTCGGCAGCACCGGCGCCAGATAGACGACGATCTGCCGGTAGAGATTGAGGGCCACGCTGGCCACCTCGCGCAGCCGCCCGGCTGCCGCCGGCCCGGCCTTGGCGAGCTTCCAGGGCTGCTCGGCATCGACATAGGCGTTGGCCCGGTCGGCTGCGGCCATCACCAGCCGCATGGCGCGGGCGAAGTCGCAGGCCTCGTAGGCGGCCGCGATGTCGGCGCCCTCGGCGGCGGCCTGGGCGAACAGGCCGCCGTCGTCGGGATAGACGGCGGCGAGCCCGGTGGCCTCGAGCCACCGGGCGGTGCGGCTGGCGAGGTTCACCACCTTGCCCACCAGGTCCGAGTTCACCTTGGCGGCGAAGTCGTCGAGATTGAGGTCGATGTCGTCGATGTCGCCCGAGAGCTTGGCGGCGTAGTAGTACCGCAGGCTGGCGGGATCGAGGTGCTCCAGGTAGGTCCGCGCCAGCACGTACGTGCCGCGGGCCTTCGACATCTTCTCCCCGTTGACGGTGAGGAAGCCGTGGATCCGCACCTTCGTCGGCAGGGAGAGCCCTGCGGCCTCGAGCATCGCGGGCCAGAAGAGCGTGTGGAAGTAGGTGATGTCCTTGCCGATGAAGTGGTGAATCTCCGCCGGTGGCTCGTGCGGCCCGCCGCGGTGCCACCAGTCGCGCCACGAGCCGCCGCGGGCGGCCGCCCACTCCTCCGTCGCCGCGATGTAGCCCACCGGCGCGTCGAACCACACATACCAGTAGTGCCCCGGGGCGTCGGGGATCTCGAACCCGAAATACGGGGCCGGCCGCGACACGTCCCAATCCCGCAGCGGCTCTCCGAGGAAGTGGCCGGTGAGGTAGTTGGCGATCCGCGGGTCGAGGGCCCCGGAAGTCCGAGTCCACTCCTGCAGGAACCCCTGCATCGGCTCGAGCCGGACGAACAGGTGCTCCGCCGACCGCACCTCGGGGGTGGCGCCGGAGAGCGTGCTCACGGGATCGAGGAGGTCGGCGGGGCCGTAGGTGGCGCCGCACTTCTCGCAGGCATCGCCGTATTGATCCGCGGCCTGACAGCGGGGGCAGCCGCCGCGGACGAAGCGGTCGGCCAGGAACACGCCCGCCTTCGGGTCGAAGAGCTGCTTCACGTCACGGCCGACCACGAGCCCCCGCTCCCGCAGGCTCCGCCAGATGGCGCCGCACCGCTCTCGATTGGCGTCGCTGTCGGTGCTGCCGTAGTGGTCGAAATCGACCTGGAAGCCCGCGAAGTCTGCCAGGTGCGCCCCCCGCATCTCCGCGATCAGTTCGCGTTCGCTCCGCCCCTCGGCCCGGGCCCGGATCATGATCGCGGTGCCGTGCGTGTCGTCGGCACACACGTAGACACAGTCGTGTCCGCGGAGCTTCTGGAACCGCACGAACACGTCGGTCTGGATGTACTCGACGAGGTGCCCGAGGTGGATGTGCCCGTTGGCGTAGGGCAGCGCCGACGTGACGAGCAGTCGGCGCCGAGAGGAAGCGGGCATGCGCGGGCTTGTACGGGCTGCGGGGGGGATGCCCGCGGATTGTAGAAAACGGCGGGGAACCGAGGAAATGCCGGCCGATTGGGCAAGGCACCGCCGCGCGAAAGTGGGCTTGTCGCCCCCCGGTGCCGGCGGCACTATCCCCGCCCCGCCGGTCGTGGCGGAACAGTCCTCGGAGCGAACGACGATGCGACAGCATGCGACGGCAGCCTGGATCGTGGCCTGCTGCTGCACCTTCCTCGCCGCAGCCACCGCGGCGGATCCCGCCACCGCGGCCCGCTCGGGCGACGTGGTGCTGCTCGATTTCGCGGCATCCTGGTGCGGCCCCTGCCGGCAGATGGCGCCGCTGGTGGCCGAGATCGAGGCGGCTGGCTGGGTCGTGCGGCACGTCGACGTCGATCGCGAAAACGACCTCGTCAAGCGGTTCGCCGTGACCGGGGTGCCTTGCTACGTGCTGCTGGTGAAGGGCAACGAAGTCGGCCGCATCAACGGCGCGACCACCCGCCCGGAACTCGAGCGACTCCTCGGCGCCGCGGCCGCTCCCTTGGGCGCTCCGGCGCCACCCACGCCTTCGGCGCCCGCGGACGAGCCGCTGCCCGGCGTGCCGCTGCCGGTGGTGGCCGCCGCCGGCCATCTCTCCACCGAACCTCCGCCCCCTACGCCGCTGCGGGCCGCCCCCGATCTGGCCACGCCTCCGGCAGCGACCACTGCCGCCGCGGCACCGCCGCGGGCCGCAGCGCCCGCAGTCGTCCCGGCGGTCGCGAGTGAGGCCGTGGCGCAGCCGCCGAGCCCCCCGGCGAGCCTGTCGCTGGAGAAAAAACTGCTTTCGGCCACGGCCCGCCTCCGCGTCGAGGACGCCTCGGGGGTCTCCTGGGCGACGGGAACGGTGATCGACTGCCGGCAGGGCGAGGCGCTGATCCTCACCTGCGGGCACGTGTTTCGCGACTCCGCCGGGAAGGGCCGCATCGAAGTCGACCTGTTCGGTCCAAAGGGCCCGCGGGCCGTCGCCGGCCAGGTGATCTCCTGGGATCTGAAGCGCGACTTGGCGCTGGTCAGCATCTTCACCGACGTGCCGGTCGAACCGCTGCGGGTCGGCGGCACGGACCTCAAGACACCGGTCGGCTCGACGGTGGTGACCGTCGGCTGCGACGGCGGCAAGGAGCCGTCCGTCCTCCACAGCCGGATCACGGCGGTCGACAAGTATCTCGGGCCGTCCAACGTTCAGGTCGCCGGCCAGCCCGTGCAGGGGCGCTCCGGAGGCGGCCTGTTCGCCATCGACGGGACGCTGATCGGGGTCTGCAACGCCGCCGATCCCGCCGACAACGAGGGGCTGTTCGCCGCGCTCCCGTCCATCCACGACCACCTCGAGGAGGCTGGACTCGCCTTCGTGTTCCGGAGCGTCTATCCCAGCGGCGGGCTCGACGCCGTCGCGGCCGCCGGACCGCACGTGCCGAGCATGCCCGCCGAGATGCCGCCGGTCTCCTTCGACCGCCGCGACCGCGCCGACGCGTTGCCGACCGCCTCGACGAACTCCGCCGCCATCCAGGCTGCTGCTGCGCCGGCCGCCGATGAAGGCGCCTCCACCGCGTCCAGCCAGCCCCCCCTGACTCCCGGCGAGGCGGCGCTCATCGACCACGTCCGCCAGCACGGCGGCAAGGCCGAGGTGATCTGCATCGTGCGGCCGCACGGCACCCCCGAAGCATCCAGCGAGGTGTTCGTGCTCAAGTCGGCACGCGCCGACTTCGTGGATCATCTGTCGCGGGCCCACCATGGCCCCCCGCCAGCCGCCGCGGCCGCAGGCGACCGGTCCGACATCGCTCTCCTGCCCACCGCCAATCCGATTCGCTGAACCTTCGGCCGACGTTGCGGGTCGCTGGAGTAGGTGAGGGAGTCGGCGAACGTTCGAGGAGCCTGGGGCGCATCCTCACCCGCGGCGCACCTCCGCAGACCCCGCACCGGAAGCCCCAATCGCGTGAGCGATGAGGACTGGGTCCCACGGAGCGCGGGTTTTCTACCCGTGCCTGAGAGTAGCGCGGGTTTTCAACCCGCGGCGCACCCCCGCGGACCTCGCACCGGAATCCCCGATCTCCGAGCCATGCGCGCTGGCCGCATGCCCGCATCGCTCACGCGATCGCGGCTTCTTGACCCGCCGAGTCGCGCCCGGCAAAGAATGACCGGTCCTGCAGCGACGCGCGAGGCTCACGTGGAGTCCGTGTCAGTCGGTAACCTCGACGACCACGGGCACCGCGTTGACGCCGTCGGCCGGCGAACTGCCGCCACGACCGGTGGCCCGCACCGTCACCATGCCCCGGCCGAGCAGCTCCGCGGGCACCTCGATCGCCGATTCCGTGCCCGTCGTCCTGCCGAGCACGCGGCCGGTGGCAAACACCAGGGCCCCGTCGATCCCCGTGCCCCGGACGCTCACCTGCACGCTGCCGGAACGAGACACCCGCCGGGGTTCGACCTCGATTTCGAGCGTCCGCCCGTGATTGCGAAACGAGACCGGCACGATCTGCCGGCCCTGCGTCTCCACCGCCGACATGTCGATGCCGACCACCCGCAGGTCGTGATAACCGTCGGCCAACAGCGTGGTGTCGAGCGTCAGGGTTCCTCCCGAGCCGCACTCCATCACCCGCACGCCATCGACGTAGAGCACGAAGCGATCGACCGCGCCGCCGCTGGGAACGGTCGCCCGCGGTTCGATCGTGAGCGTGCCCGAGAGCACCGTGTCGGGCTCCAGGACCGTCGCGTCGTCGGCCTTGACGATCTCCACCACCGGGATCGACGCCCATGGTTGACAGAGGGGATCGCCCACCACGAGCAACTGGTAGGGGCTGCGGACCGACTGGTAGAAGGCCTCGGCCAGGCTCGCGCCCCGGGCATAGTGCACCTGGATCGCCGCATGCGGGAACTTCGCCGGGATCGAATACGGCTCGATGACGGTTCCGCTGGAGCCGGCGGCCCCGAAGCGGAGGAACTCCGAGAGCGGCGTCTGCTCGGCCGTCGGCGTGAAGATCCCGCCGAAGCTCGTGAGGTTCTCGCAGATCGCGCCCGGCACGATCGTGCTGCCGCTCGCTTCCCAGTTGAGTTCCGGCGAGCCCGTCATCAGGCCGGCCACGCTCGCGCGATTCGAGGGCAGCACGCCCGAAACGATCTCGGCCTTCACGCCGAGTCCCTGGAGCGCCTTGACCGTGGCCGGAAAGACGCTGCTGCGGGTCGTGGTGCGGACGTCGGCATTGGTCATGAAGTAGATCGTGCCGGGGGGCTTCGTGCCGTCGGCCTGGGCCGCTGAGGCGAGGTAGGCGGCGATCTCGCGCGGCGTGTTGCCGCGGCCCGACGTGACCCCGAGCATCACCGACAGGACGTACCGCGAGCCCCCGGCCTCGAGCAGTTCGCCCCGCTGTCCCCAGCCGTACCAGTTGCGGAAGCCCTGGGTCGTCTCCGGCACGCCATCGCGGCCGAGGGGGCGGAAGTAGTCGTTGCTCTCGGGGTCGAGCCATGCGGGACCGCCGCTGAGCACCGCCGCGTAGAGCATCGTCATCCCGGTCAGGGATGCCGATGGAAACGTGTCCTTGGCGACGAGTTCGGGGGGCAGCTCCTCCTGGTAGTCGACCCGCCACGGAAAGTCGCTCGACCAGGCGATGCAGTCGATCTGCGTCGCCAGCCGCCGGGCGTCGATGGCCCGGATGACCGGGAGGAGGAGTTCCTGACGGAATCGCCGGACGGTCGTGCTCTCGGCGCTGTCCTGCCACCGCAGCATGAGGATGTTGATCGGCGGGATGCGCCGCGAGGCGACGAAGGCGTTGGCCACCGCGAGGCTGTTGGCGCTCGCCGGATTGACCACGACGAACGTGTTCTCCGGCCCGCCGCCCGCGCGGGCCGCGGCCGACGTCGCCAGGGCCAGCACCAGCAGCGCTCCCCAGGGATTTTGCAGACGGGTCGGACGCGGAAAACTGGTCATGACGCGGCACATCTCCTGGGGCGGAGTCTATGGCCTGCCCGCGCTCCGCTCCACGTCGTCCGGGAAACGGCCTGTCTGGGGGGTGATCGCGGGAGATAGACTGCCGATGCGATGCACGCCATCTGCTCCGTCCCACCGCCGCGTCCCAGCGCCCTCGTCGCGGCCGTGGCCGTCGGACTCGGCCTGACGGGGCTGGGCATCCGGCCTGCCATGGCCGCCGAGCAGGCTCTCGAGTTCTCGGGCGAACGGGCGATGGCCCACCTCGAGGCGATCTGTGCGCTCGGGCCCCGGCCGAGCGGGTCGACCGCCATGGACCGGCAGCGGGCCCTGCTCGCCGGCCACTTCCGCGCCGCCGGCGCGACCGTCACGGGCCAGGCGTTTCGGATCCGCGATCGGCGGACCGGCGAGCCAGTGCACGTCGAGAATCTGCTGGTCACCTGGCATCCCGACCGCCGCGACCGCGTGCTCGTCGGGGCGCACTACGACACCCGGCCATATCCGGACCGTGACCCGCACGATCCCCGCGGGGTCTTCATCGGGGCCAACGACGGGGCCAGCGGGGTGGCGGTGTTGATGGAACTCGCCGCGGCGATGCCCGCGCTCGAGGGCCCGATCGGGGTCGACTTCGTCCTCTTCGATTCCGAGGAATACGTCTTCGACGACCGCGATCCCTACTGCCTGGGTTCCGGCTTCTTCGCGCGGCAGTATGCCGCCGAGCGGCGGGCCGGTCGGCTCTCCCACGCCTACCGGTCGGGAGTGGTCGTCGACATGGTCGCCGACCGGGACCTGGAGATCTTCCAGGAGGGGCACAGCGTCGACTGGCCCGACACGCGATCCGTCGTCGATTCGCTCTGGGACACGGCCCGTCGGCTCGGCGTCGAGCAGTTCGTGCCGCGGCCGAAGTACACCGTCGAGGACGACCACGTGCCGCTGCGGATGCTCGGCGGAATCCCCACGTGCGACGTCATCGATTTCGACTATCCCCAGTGGCACACCACCGCCGACACCCCCGAGCACTGCTCGGCGGGATCCCTCGAGGCCGTGGGGCGGGTGCTGCTGGAGTGGCTGCGCACGCAGAAGTGACGGCATGACCGCCCCTGCCCATCCGCCGCGGGAACGGCTCGTCGTGCCCGACCTCGGCCTTGGCGGCGTGCCGCTGGTGCTCTCGCTGTGGCTGATCCCGGAGGGAACCCGGGTGGAGGAGGGGGACCGCGTTGCCGAACTCCTCGCCGGCGGAGTCACGGTCGACCTCGAGGCCCCGGTGGCGGGCCGGCTCGCGGTCCGGCTCGTCGACGAAGACGACCCCCTCTCCCCGGGCACGTGCATCGCCGAGATCGAGGTGACGGATGGCCGGCGCTGACGATCCGCGGCGCGTCTGGGCCGCCGCGATCGCGGGTGCCGCCACGATGTTCGCGGTGCAGCCGCCGCTGGACGTGTGGTGGCTCGCCTGGCTCGCTCCCCTGCCCTGGCTGGCCCTCGTCGCCGCCCCTGAGCTGCCCGGATCGCGTCCCTCGCTGGCGATCTGGGTGGGAGGTTTCGCCCATTGGCTGCTCGCCATCCACTGGCTGCGGCTGCCGCATCCAGCCACCGGCCTCGGCTGGGTGGCGCTCTCCGCCTACCTCGGCCTCTACGTGCCGCTGTTCATCTGGGGCGCGCGACGCCTCGTTCATGCCCGTGGCTGGCCGCTCGTGCCGGCGGCGGTGGCGGCCTGGATGGCGACCGAGCAGGTGCGGGGATCGCTGCTCGGTGGATTCACCTTCGCGATGCTCGGCCACACCCAGTGGCGCTGGACCGCGGTCTTGCAGGTCGCCGACGCCGTGGGCGAGGTCGGCGTGGGGGGGATCGTGATGGGAATCGCCGCCGCCGCGGCCGTCGCCGGGCATGCCGCCGGCGGCCGCCGGCCGGTCGCCTGGATCCAGCCGCTCGGCGCCGTCGCGGTCCTCGCGGCGGCCGTCGCCTACGGCCACTGGCGGCTGCGGACCGCGCCCGTCCCGGCGGGCAGGCCGCTCGACGTGCTGCTCGTGCAGGGTTCGATCGACACCGAACTCAAGCACGATCCCGCCGCCTCGGCCGACGTCGCCCGGCACTACGACGACCTGACGATGCTCGGGCTGGCCGCCGCCGACGGCCGACCGCCCGATCTGGTCGTCTGGCCGGAGACGATGTGGCGCTGGGCGCTGCTCGAGATCGATCCGTCCGTCACGCTCGCCGAGCACGTGGTCGAGGAGCTGGTCGGTCCCGATGCGGCCGACGGCCTCGATCGGCAGGCCCGCTGCCGCGAACTGCTCGAGCGCGAGCGGCTCGACCCGCTATCCGCGCACGCGCGGAGATACGCGACCCGCTGGCTCGTCGGCGTCGACCGCCAGGTCGTCAACCCGCGGGCCGCCGGCGGCGTCGAGCATCACAACTGCGGGCTGTTTCTGGAGTCGACCGGCGAGCCGCTGGCCTGCTACTCGAAGATGCATCCGGTGATGTTCGGTGAGTACGTCCCGCTGGCGGACTCGTTTCCGTTTCTCTACCGGATCACGCCCCTGCCGGCGAGTCTGACGGCCGGCACCGAACCCGTCGCCGTGCCGGTCGCCGGCTACGAGGTCGCGCCGACCATCTGCTACGAAACCGCCCTGCCCGGGGCGATCCGGTCGCTGGTCCGGCGGCTCGCAGCGTCGGGCAGCCGCCCCGACGTGATCGTGAACCTGACCAACGACGGCTGGTTCTGGGGCTCGAGCGAACTCGACATGCACCTCACGGCGGCGATCTTCCGGGCCGTCGAGGTGCGGACGCCGATCGCGATCGCCGCCAACACCGGATTCTCCGCGGCGATCGACGGCAGCGGCCGGCTGCTGGCCCGGGGGCCCCGGCGGGCGGCCGCCCCGCTTCGGGTCGCGGTGTCCCGGGACGGGCGGCGGAGCCCCTGGCTGGCGTGGGGATCCCTGCCGATCTGGGCGTGTGTGACGGTCGTGGCGGCGATGACGCTGGCCCCCGGGCGTGCGGGGGCGGCCCGCGGCCGCCTCGGCGGCGACCCTCCTGCCGGCGGCGCGCCGGCTTGAGCCGGACGAAGCCTGCTGCCGATTCAAGACGCGGTGGACGGTCCGGCCGCCAGCCGCTTGCCCAGGCCGTCTGCAGCGGCGGAGAATGACGGCACGCGGGGCGACGGTCCGGCCTGGGCCCGGCCCGGAGGAAGCGCATGAGTTACATCGGCAAGATCTTCGTGTTCGCGGTGTTCATCATGAGCCTGATGCTCATGACGTTCGCGGGCGCGATCTACATGTCGCATGTCAACTGGAAGGACGAGGTTCATCGCAAGCCGGAGGAAGTGCGGCCCGGGCAGCAGAAGGGCTACGTCTACCAGATCAAGGATGCGCAGGAGGAGCGCGACAAGCTCACCAAGCAGATCGACGAACTGCAACGAAAGGTGGCGGAATCGGAGCAGTCCCGCGATCAGGTGATCGCCAAGCTCCAAACGGCCATCGTCGAGAAGAACGAGGAGCTGACGAAGCTCCGATCCGAGGAGCAGGCGCTGCGGCAGCGGGCGACGGAAGCCAACGCGGAGGTGAAGCGCCTGACCGACGACCTCGCCAACGCGGATCGCCAGGTCGCCGATCTTGCGGAGCAGGTCCGCCAGCAGCAGGTCAAGGTCGACTCCCAGGTGGAGAAGTCGGCCAAGCTCTCGGCCGACCTGGCCCAGACCCAGGCCCAGCTCACCATGGCCGAGGAGCGGAAGGCGCAGCTGGAGCGGCAGATGGTCAACGTCCGCCGGCTGCTGGAGCAGAATGGCCTGGCGGTCGACAGCCTGCCCCGCGACCAGGTGCCGAAGCTCGAGGGAGACGTCGTCGCGGTGGCCGCCGGCTCGATCCAGGTCTCGCTGGGCAGCGACGACGGACTCCAGGTGGGTCACTCGCTCGAGATCTACCGCGAGGGGGAATATATCGGCCGGGCCGTGGTCCGGTCGGTGACGCCCGACCACGCCATCGCGGAGATGATCAAGGAATACGCCCGCGGGATCGTCCAGCGGGGCGACAAGGTCACGACCCGACTGAAGGCCTGAGCGGAGGAGGCCCCGGCGATGACGGACAAGCAGCAGTCGCAGCGGCGGTCGCCCATGAACATCGACACGGCGATGCTGATCCTGTCGTTCGTGGCCCTCGCGATCGGCTGCCTGATCCTGGCGCTGGACCTTTACCTGCGGCGGATGCCCCTCTCGCCGGTGCCGCCGCAGTAGTCCCGCATCCGTCGCGCCGGGGCCCGCGATGCCGTTCTCGTTCTTCCGCTCCAGGCGCCGCCGCGCGATTGCCGACCGCCCGTTCCCCTCGGCCTGGGACGACATCCTGCGCCGCTGCGTGAAGCAGTCGCAGTGGCTCGACGCGGCGGAGCTGGAGGCCGTGCGCCGCTGGATCGCGGTGTTCCTCGCCGAGAAACGGTTCGAGGGGTGCGGCGGCTTCAAGGTAACCGACGAGGTACGGCTGGCCGTCGCCGGGCAGGCCGCGATCGTCACGCTCGGCCTCGGTGGCGAGTGGTTCGACTCGCTGAAGTCCGTGCTCGTCTATCCCGGTGACTACCTCGTGCCGCGCACGACGCCGCTCGCCGGAGGAGGGGAACTCGAGTGGCGGGAGGCGCGGGTCGGTGAAACCTGGTCCGGGGGCAGCATGGCGCTCTCCTGGCCGGGGGTGATGGACGGCGGCCGGCTCCGCGACGGGCCGCGGAGCGTGGTGATCCACGAGTGCTGCCACCTGTTCGACTCCCTCGACGGAGAGATCGACGGCGTGCCGCCGCTCCCCGGCCTCGATCGCCCGGCCTGGCTGGACGGCATCGCCGCCGCCCGGGAACGGTTCACGGCGGCGCTCGACGAGGGCCGCACCACCACGTTCGACGACTACGCCGCGGAAAGCGCGGTCGAGTTCTTCGCCGTGGCCGGGGAATGCTTCTTCCAGGATCCGCACCGGCTCGCCCGGCACGACGCGGAGCTCTACCGGCTGCTCACCGCGGCGTGGCGGCAGGATCCGCGGCGCCGGGTGCCGCCGCATCCGGCACGGCGGTGACGGTGCGCCGCGGCGCGAGCGACACGAGCAGTCCGTCCGGCGAGGCCAGCACCAGCCGGTCGCCCCCCTGGTTCTTCACCGGCAGCGTGAAGCCGCCCAGCGGGAGGCACTCGCGGGGCTCGCCCGTCGCCAGGTCGACGCTCGCCAGCCGGCCCACGGCATCGACGAACCACACCCGCTCGCCGACCACGGCCACCATCCGGCCGCCGACGCCGCACGGCGTCCTCCAGAGCAGGCCGGTCCGGGGGGCGAGCGGCGGCGCTTCAGCAGTTGCGTCTTCGTTCGCCGCCGCGTCATCACCTGCCTGCGCGTCCTGCCGCTGCTGGGCCAGGCGGGAGGCGAGGTCGTCGGGCATGGCCGAGTAGGCGACGATCCCCTCGTCGCCGAGGGAGACGATGACGCGGTCGCCGGCGACGACCGGACCCGACTCTGGAACGCCGGGCAGGAACACCGGTTGCATCCACGCGCGTTCGAGATCGCCGCCGGAACTCGGCGAGGGACGCAGGGCTTCGAGGCGGCCCGACCGCGTCGCCACGTAGATCGTGTCGCCGCGGACCGCCGGCGGGCCGGCCGGCTCGGCCGCCGTCTCGCCCGGCAGGCGGGTGTCGAAGCTCCAGACGTTCCACCTGTCGCGGGTGTTGGGTGCCTCGGCGATCACCCGCCCCTCGTCGTTGATCCAGACCGCGCCGACCCGGGGCGGATCACCCACGGCGAAGGGCACCGGCGGCTGCTCGATCGGGGAGCTGGTGTCGAGTTCCTGGCCGTTCGCATCGGCGAGCGGCACGACGCCGTGCAAGTCGGCCGGGAGCCTCACCAGGCCGTCGTCGGACATCGGACAGTAGACGTTGTCTCCGGCTGGCACCGCTGCCGCCGCGGACGCGTGACCGAGCGGGCATGTCCACCGCAGCACCCCGGTCTGGGCGTCGAAGGCGTGGACGTCGAGATCTCGCGCCACCGTCACCAGCGACGTCCCGACCCCGGCAGACTGGCCAAGTCCCCCGGGGCGCCCGACCCGCTTCGACCACAACAGGCTTCCCGGCCGAGGCTGACCGGCCGCGGATGCGGCCGCCTGCACGGCGTGCACGCCGCCGTCCGACGAGCACGCGACCACCACGTCGTCGCCTGCGGTGACCGATTCGAGCTGGCGACCCGCGGAGTCGAACGGGATCTGGATCACCCATTCCCGGCGGAGTCCGGCCCGCGCGGCGACGAACTCGTCGCCAGCGGAGCCGCACAGCAGCCCGCCGCCGGCGCGGGCACGACCGGCCGCCAGCAGGATCAGCGGGATGAGGATCGCGAGGCGAAGCGGAGAACACCGGGCCATGGCCTGACACTCCCAGGGTCGGGAACCAGAAGTTGAAACACGCTCTCGTGCGCCGGCGCCGCCAAGGATAGTTCGCGGCCGGCGGCGGGCAAAAAAATGCTGCCTCCTCAGCAGAATCTGTGGGTTGATTCTGGCTCCGGTAGTTTGCCAAGGACATGAAACAACGCGATTTCAATGCCTTTCGCGGTCCGAAAGCCG
>Ga0194129_10007352_pt1 | contig 13126 bp, 10 predicted proteins | sample TA2KigCa35mmetaG_FD_150862 | JGI IMG/M metagenome (GOLD analysis project Ga0194129, IMG submission 150862) | Freshwater microbial communities from Lake Tanganyika, Tanzania - TA2015038 Kigoma Deep Cast 35m | ecosystem: Environmental > Aquatic > Freshwater > Lake | place: Tanzania: Lake... | reverse complement strand
AAGAGGCGCAGGAGGAGATCTACGAGGAGCTCGTTGCCGCGTGGATCAAGCCTCCGGCGTCCGTGACCAGCAAGGATGCAGCAAAGGCGCTGTACGAGTTCATCGCAGCCAACGGGGGCAAGGCTGTCGATGAACCCGGCGACGACGGTTTGCTGGTGGAGTAGATCACCGGGACGGGCGGTCAATGTTGAGATTTGTCGCCGCTGCTCCGGGGCCGGTACCAGCGATCGAGGCACCAGGCTCGCCGCTCCGGCCGGATGGAGCTGCGGATCCGCTCGCCATCGTGCCCGCACTCGTAGAGCACGCCTAGGCCCCGCGCAGCCATCGGCTCCTGGTGGTCATCCTCGAATCGCTCGGGGTCAACAACGAGCCTGCTGATCGGGAAGGCGACGGTCGAAATCTCCGGCCCGGCCATGGAGAAGAGCTCGTCGGTGTAGTGGTCGGTCGAGGCCGCCAAGCGTGTCGCCAGACGATCCCGAGCGATCAGGAAGTCGCCCAGGCACTCGTCTGGGATCGACGTGCTGGCGTGGGGAATGTGGAGGATGAGGGGGAGCATCACCAGCAAGCACCGGAACGGAGTGGCTACGCCATGTCATCGAGAAACTCGGATACCGGAGCAACCCCCGAAACCGCAAGCTGATCTCTCGCGCGAGTGCATGCCACGTACAGCAGGTGGCGCTCAGTGTCGTAAATCTCCTCGAGGTCGCCAAGCTCACCAACCTCCGCGATTCGCGCCTGCAGCGGCACTACATCGTCGTCGCATGCCATGACGGCCACGGCGCGGAACTCAAGCCCCTTTGCAAGATGCATCGTCAGGATCGGCACAGACTGTTTGCGGACGTCTACACGCGAGTCGAGTACACAACTGGAAGCCCCCGCAGCCTGCACGGCGCTCGCCGCCCTGGGAATCTGCTCTTCGGATCGAACAACCACAGCAACTTCATGTGGAGACAGGCCTTCGCTGATGAGACGCCTTAGCCAGTCGCTCACGCCATCAATCTCATCCTGCTCTGATTGGAAGTGCCGAACGATGGGCGCTGCACCGTTGAAGACCGAAATCGTGTCTCCGCGCTGAGCGGTTTCGCCGTCCGCATCAGTGACATCGCCGTCGAGTAGACGATCGGCCTGCGTGCGAATCTGATGCGAAGTTCGATAGTTCACCCGGAGATTTCGGGATCGCCCACGTATATCGACCCCAAGTGATCGCCACGAGAATGGCTGCTGGAAGATGCGCTGTCCAATGTCGCCGGCGAAGAAGAGCGAGTCGGCTCCTGCGCCAACGAGCTGCGCGAGAAAGCGTAGTTGCGCGACGCTCAGGTCCTGCGCCTCGTCCACCACGACGTGGGTGTACGACGGGGCAACGCCTGAGCGCATGGCGACAACAAGCTCGTTGTAGATCCCGGCCATAGTGCGGAGTCCTCGAGCGGAAAGTTCCCCGCGGACGCATTCGAAGATCTGCCACAGGACCCTGCGCTGGGACTCCACCAGCCTCGTCTTACGGCCAAGCCGCACTACGTCGCGGTACGCATCCCAGGAATCAACTTGCCATGCGTCCACAACGTGGAGCCACTCGCTGGCTAGGAAAGCGGCACCAAATCGATGCCCGGCGACTGTTGCAGACGCCTTCCCGATGGCTTCGAGGATCTCGCCATGAGTAGCGATCCTTCCCGCATGACCTGCCGCCGTGTGCATCCGAACCGCAAGCGAGTCAAGTGCCGCAACCTCGAGGCGCTCAAGGACGCGTGGCTCCAGGCCGGCAAGCGCTCGAACCTTGCCCGCAAGGGCGTTTGCCAGTGGGTCGCTGAATGTGGTCAGCAACACACGCGCATCCGAATCGCGCCGGGCAAGATGAACGGCTCGATGCACCGCCACGATGGTCTTTCCGGTCCCCGCCGTCCCGGTGACGCGCGCAGGACCGGCAAACCTGCGGTCGACGATTTGCCGCTGGTCGGGGTGCAGAAACACCACCCACCGATCCCACGGGGCGGCAAGTGCCTGCTCCAGCTCTTCGCGATTGGCGAGCAGCCGGAATCGGCGCATCGCATCGGGGTGGACAAAGGGGTCTGCCCCGATCGGCTGGGGAACTGGAACCGGAGGGGTACGCCCTGACCAGAGTTCCATCACGGCTTCCGCGGCTTCGGCGGGGAGGTGTTCGCAGACAGACATCACCTCGTCGTCCGTACCGGCAGCATGGACGTCCGCGATCCACTCCGCAGGCACCCCGTACTGGAGTAGATCGTCCACACCAAAGCTGCTGAGCGTCGAGCGGCGTTCCGGTGCCTTGGCTTCGGTTGGTGCCGGATCAGCGGCGACGTACGTTGGCACCACAATCTCGCGAACGGTCTCACGGATCTCGACAAGCTGCGCTGCTCCGGTCCGCGGATGCCGCTCGAGCTTTCTGCCCTTCGCCCACCGGTAGGCGTCATCATGGTGGCCTACGTAACAGAGCAGGAATGACGATTCCGATTGGTGGATGATGATTCGGATGTCCCGATTCACCCTCACCGACCAGAAGTCCTTGTTGCTCTCGAGCCGGTGCAGCTGAAGACCCGGAGCGCTGGGGTCGAGCTGGAGGTCGAGTGCAGTGAGCTTGACCTGCTTCTGCTCATCACCCGCGAGCCGCCCTAGGCTGTCGGTGAACGAACTGGAGATGAGAAACTGACGACCGCTCATTCGCCGTACGCAATCCGATTCATCGCGGAGGCGAACGCGCTCCACGTCAATCGCTTGTAGTTCCAGTCCTTACGCTTGTCGCCCCGCCAGTACACAGAACCTCTGCCAAGCTGCAGTTCACCAATCCGCTGGCCGCGATAGCGAATGACCAGCGTCAGGGCGCTCCGTGCCTTGGCAAGCTTCACATTGTCGATCGCAGCGCTGACCGCGTGCACCCGAGGAAGCTTCCTCTTACGACGACTGGTCTTCTTCTTCGCCATGGTTTAGACCTTCAACACTCGCATGACTTCGTCGCCGAGGTGATTGATGACCTTCACGGCGATTCGACCTGACTTTGGTTTGGGGAAGGGCCGTGAAACATCGCTTCTGAGGGACTCCCACGCATCGCGGTCGATCTCGGCCTTGAGCGTTGTCTTCAGGGCGTTGTAGGGGTCGTTGGCGCCGAGGAAGTACGCCTGACGAACGAAGAAGCTCTCCTCGTTGTAGTCGGTATCGACGAACCAGCACGCGATGCCATCAGTCGTATCGCTGCGAACCTCGCCGGTGCTTGGATCAAAGACATCCACGCCCTGGACCTTGACTCGCTTGCGACCGTCTGAGTCGGAGATGAGCTCAATGTCAGGCTCGCCGAACACGACGAAGAGGTTGCCCTTGCCGGTGTTCTTGAGGTCATCCGCCATGTGCAGGTCCGCGTTCATCCGAGCCTTCAGCACCGGAATTCGGCCGAGCTTGCTGAACTCCGTGGCATGCGCGTCATAGTTAAACGCGCAGGAAATCAACACGTCGAATCCGGCATCGCCCGCCTCCTTGGCAGCATCCACGAGATCGGCACGCTGAACCGTTCCAAACTCCGGCCCGATGAAGATCGCCGCCCTTCGCTCCGTGTCGCCCTCCTGGTAACGGCCCTCCGCGCAGACCATGTCGCCGGCCCAAGGGGTGAGGGAAGTGAAGGCGATCTTGTCGGCCTTATGTGCCTGCTGCACTCCTGCAGATCGCAGGCTCTCCAGGATCACGTGGGTGAAGGACTGGCTCGCCGCATACTCATCGTTGGTAGAAGTCAGCGGATCGATCAGTTCGTCGTCGGCGCCAATCGTGAGCGTGCGGTGCGGGCTCAGGCTCTCGACCGTGAACGGCCCCGCCACACGGACCTTCTTCTTGTCCTCGTAAGGCTTGTCGTACAGATACTCAAACTCGGCCTTCGCCGCGATGGACTTGTCGATCTCCTGCTGTCGGGCGATGCGGGCCTGCCACCAGTCAGCGTGCAGCTTGCTCGCCCCGTCCGGCCACTTGGCATCGGCCTCGCGTGGAATCTCCCACTCCTGCCAGGTCTTTTTGAGCGCGGCATTCAGCTTCTCGCGCAACGGCTCCAGTTTGGCCTGCCACTGCTCCCAGATGACATCAATCTCCGCGTTGTTGGCGATGGACTTGAGCGTGATGTGCGGCACGCGCTCATAGACGAAGCCGTGGCGGATGTTGCCGTGAACCGGCTGGCTGCTAGGCGCGCTGCGCGTGACCTCGGCTTCCTTGAGCTGTCCGTCCCGTGAATCTGCGAGCAGGTAGTACGGATAGCGAGCGCCCATGATTCGGGCACGGGCCAGCGCCAGCGCCACGCGCGAGGTGTCAATCGTGATCCAGCGGCGGCCCCATTGCTCGGCGACGGTGGCGGTGGTGCCGGAACCACAGGTTGGGTCAAGCACGAGGTCGCCAGGATCGGTGGCCATGAGGAGGCAGCGTTCGATGACCTTGGTGTTGGTCTGAACGACATAGACCAAATCAGGCGTGTTTGCGACATCGTCCCACAGCGTCGAAACCTTCGTAACAGGATAGTCCGTTGCCAAGACAACGCGATACAGGTTCCCCTCCGTCGCCGCGATACGTCCGGCCCTCTGAAGGCGAGGCATTGTGGACTGCGCGAAGCCCCACCAAAGCCGTCCTGGGTCAAAGGTGCGCCCATTATGCACTATGGAGTATCGTGATCCTGGGCCTTGCTTTTTTAGGTTATCAAACTTAGCTCTTATGGCATTAGGCGCCTCGGCCGAGAGAACCTCCCCATCGAGCGCACGGAACTTGCTAAAGGAGCTTGCAGTGGCATCGCTTTTCTCTATGAAAAGCGGGCGAAACTTCACATGTCGCTTATCGCGGGCGTAATGTATCAGATAGTCGACTGAGCCATGAAGGCTGTCGCTCTTGTCGATGACTCCTGTAGATTTAAGTAACGTAATGGCATTGAGAAAGTTGGCTTCGCCAAAGACCTCATCCATCAGCGCACGGACGCGGTGCACATTTTCGTCACCGATCTGCACAAAGATCGACCCTGACTCCGTAAGCAGATCGCGGGCGACGGTGAGCCGATCCCGCAGGTAGGTGAGGTAGCTGTGGATTCCGTCCCGCCAGGTGTCGCGGAAGGCTTTCACCTGCTCGGGTTCGCGAGTGATGTGGTCAGACTTGCCGTCCTTCACGTCGCGGCTGGTAGTGGACCACTGGAAGTTGCTGTTGAACTTGATGCCGTAGGGCGGGTCGAAGTAGATGCACTGCACCTTGCCGCGCAGGCCCTCGCGTTCGGCGAGGCTGGCCATGACTTGAAGTGAATCGCCCAGAATCATGCGGTTCGACCAGTTCTGGTCGTGCCGATAGAACTCGGTCTTGTCGATTCCGTGGGGGATACCGTCGAAGTCGCTGAACAGGTCCGCGGTCACCAGCCCTGCCTGATGCTCGCGCTCGCGGCTCACGCGAAGCAGGTCGTCGATGAGGGCCTTGGGGTTGACCTTCTCTTGGATATACAAAGGCGGCACCGGCACGACCAGATCGCTCCAGTCCTGCTCGTCCTTTCCCCTCCAAACGAGCTGGGGATCGAGGTCGACGTTTCGGGGGTACCGGATGCGCGTCACCTGGGCATCTGCAGGTTGGATAACCGACTGGTGCTCTGCCGTCGGAATGTTCTTCCGCTTGTCGGAGTCATGGACAATCGACTCGACCGACTTCAACGTTGATGCGGACTTGCGCTTCGCCATGGTCAGGTTCCTGCCTTCACTTGCAACTGCACCGCCGATCCGATCACCTCGTCGAACTTCACGGACAACTTGGCCTCGAAGTCGGCTTCAATCTCGTGGACATCGGTGAACTCGGCGAATGCCCAGCGGCCATGCGTACCGAGATGGTTCACGCCGGGAATCCAATAGGTGTCCATCGTCAACTTCTTCTGTTTCGCATCCTCGCGCCGGTAGCCCTTGATTTCCACGATCAGATGCAGGAGATCCTCCGGACCGTGGCCATCGTCCACCAGCACGATGAAATCCGGCAGGTATCGACGAATGTCGGACCCGAATCGGTAGGGAACTTCAAGGCCAAGCCCGTGGTTCTTCACGTAGGACCGCACCCGCGGATGGCTTTCCACGACTCGGCAGAACTCCGATTCCCAGCTGCTGTCAAGCACGACCCAGTTCACGTGCGAGCGATCCGCCGATGTTGGCCAGCGATCGGGTTTCGAGGTGTTGAATCGCACGTTGCCGGTCGATCCCGTCGAGTTGTAGGGGTCAAGCACGGCCTTCACCGGTCGGCTGCCCATCATGGCCGTCGTGATCGCAGCGGTGATCTTGCTGCCGGCCATGTCGGCGAGCTGGCGGTACATCAACTGCGCCGGATACGTCCCGCCCTTGCAGACCAGACGTGTATCGAGCCACGCCTTCACGATGCGCTTGAGCTGCGGGAACAGGTGCATCTTCGGCTGCTGGCCGGCATCCCGCCAGTCTCGAAGCAGCAGGTGGTTGGTGAGGTTGTAAACGAGCGAAGAGTGCCTCATGTCCTGAAGGTGCTTCAGGTTCATGTCGACGGCCTCGCCGATGATCCCGGCGTTTCTGGTCACGGAGGGGCCAACCAGATCCGGATCCAGTACGAGCACCGAGTCGTCCGTGAAGGTCGCCTGCAACTGCTCTTCCGGAGGATCGACGCGGTAGCCCTCGACCCGGGGGAACCGAATCTCGAGCGGAGCGCGTTCCGGGTTCATTGCACGAACCTGGACCGTCTCGCGAGGTGCCTGCGGGGGCGCCACGGTCGGCTTCGCGGTGAAGTCGAAGGGGATGCCGAACACATCCGCGTACTCGACGTTGAAGAGCCCCTCCTCATTCAGTTGGTACGACTGGCGACGTAGTGCCCGGCCGATGACTTGCTCGCACAGAAGCTGCGTCCCGAACGCACGGATCCCGAGGACATGGGTCACCGTGTTTGCATCCCAGCCCTCCGTGAGCATCGATACGGAGACGACGCAGCGGATGCTCTCGCCGAGCGTTCCGCGCTTGCCGACGGTGTTCATCACCTCGCGAAGCAGGTCTTGGTCGGTCAGGTTTTCGGCCGCACGGGCGTCCTTTGTTCGCTCGATGATCTCCCGCCGGAACCGTTCGATCTCGGGCGCCGCCATGCGACGGAAGTTCTCGTCGAGGGTCTCGCCTGCTTCAAGTTGCTCGCTGTCGATGAGTAGCGTGTTCGGGCGGGCGAGCGAGTTGCCCGTGCTGCGATCGAAGTTGTCGAACAGCGCCAGGCGTCCGTGCTCCAGCGTTTCCGTGCCATCGTCGTTCTTGCGGTGGAACCCGGAGACGAAGTCGTAGACCAGCTTCGAAATCGCAGTGTTCTGGCAGACGATGATGAAGCACGGCGGGGCCACGATCCCCCGATGCTTCCACAGATCGAAGGTCTTCTCGTAATGGCCGTAGAGCGCCTCAATAGCGGTCTGCAGCTTGGTCGGAAGCTTGTGCGGATCGAGTTCGCCGGCCTGGCCCCGACCCTTGCGAGGCATGTCTTTGCAGATGTTCTTCCAAAGATCGCGATACACCGGCAATTCCGAGCTGACGATGTTCTCGGCAACCGGTACGCGTGGCAGCTTCACGATTCCGCACTCGATGGCATCCATAAGCGAGAAGTCGCTCATGGTCCATGGGAAGAGCGTGCCCTCCGCGTAGCCGGATCCCTGCAGGAAGAACGGGGTTGCGGAAAGGTCCACGACCCGAGTCACGCCGAGCTTCCGGGTGACAACCTCGATTCCCGAAATCCAGAGCCTGGCAGCCTCGTTGTTCTTCTCTGCTTCCTTGCGCTCGTCTCCCTTGAGCTCGTCATCATCCGCTTCCGGCGGCTTCTCCCGGTAGCAGTGGTGCGCCTCATCATTCAGGACCATGATGCCCTTCAGGCCCATCAAGTCGGGCATCACGCGCTGGACCATCTGGCCCTCGGACTCGAGCGTATTGAGTTCCTCGCCCGTTCGTCCCTTGAGCAACGCCCGCCCGCCGCTGGACAGCTCGACTCGCTCTCGAAGCTTGAAGGCGTGGTAGTTCGTGATGACGATCTTCGCCGCCTGGACGTCGGGAAGCATGTCGTTCGGGACGAGTTCGCGTGTCGAGTAGTAGTTGTCCGGGTCGTTTGGCTGCAGAACCCGGAGCCGCTCCTTGATCGTCAATCCCGGTGTGCAGATCAGGAAACCACGGGTGAACTGCCGGCTACTAGGGCGGCGAACCGCGTTGACGGTTTGCCACGCGATCAGCATGGCCATGACCGTGGTCTTGCCGGCTCCCGTCGCCAGTTTCAGTGCGAGTCGGCTCAGCCCTGGATTCGCATCTTGATTTGCACGCGACAGGTGGTCGAGGAGGAGTCGCCCGTCCTTCGTGTGAGGTGCAACCTCTGTGAGCCAGATTGCAGTTTCAGCAGCCTCGACTTGGCAGAAGAATGGTCTTGTCTCCTGGAAGCTATGGTGCCGCCAGTGTTGCAGCAGGCGTGCGGTTTCTGGCGTGACGCCAAACTGGCTCGGACTCGGAAGGCGCCTCCAGGCATCAACCAAGTTGCGGACCTGGTTGATGATCGGCGTGGGGTCGTACTTCTGTGACTCGTCGGAGATCCCCGGCGCCGTGTCGAGATTGAGTTCGCCCTGGTTGACATCGCGCGTTCGCTTCTTCGGCTTGGGGATCGGCGTGATGAACTGTGCCCGCCGACGCTCCGGCTCGATCTTCTGAGTGGGTTGACCTTCGGTATCCAGTTCCCAGTGCCTCAAAGGCGGCAGGTATGGAGAGTTGAGGATCGGGCGCTCGAAGAACTCGTTCGACATGGCGGGCACCTTGGGGGCGTGCACTGGCATGACGAGTGCGCCCGGCCGACCCCTTGTGGGCGAAGGATAGAGGCTGCGGGCAGGATGCGCTCGCAACGCAGCCACTAGCGCGTGGGCTTCCTCCCGCCCACACTAAAAATCATCCCCTTTCGTGTCATCATGAATTGAGGACTCTTCACGCCCTTCAACCCTGCCCTGACCGGCGGGGTTGTTCGTCTTTGGGCCTCGTCAGCCCGTGCACGGCGGATCCCGGATTGAACCTGGATCCCTCCCATCGAAAGGAGGGCTGTTATGCCCTTGGTCGTCAACGTCGGTTTGAACAGGAAGGCAAGCAGGGATTTTCAGAGTTTCGGTTGCTCTATCAACCTCAGCGCCGAGTTGGACAGCGCGCTCATCAACGATCCATCACGGCTCCAGGCTGAGGTCGCCAAGGTCTATGCCCAGGCGCAGGTGGCGCTCGAGAGCCAGGTCCAGAGCATGACCGTCACCGGCACCAGCATCCATGATGCTGCACCTGGATCGTTGCACCGCAACCAAAATGACGAGCAGGGGCGTGGTTTGCAGGACATCGGCGGGGGAGTGCCCATGCTCGCACCTGTGACGGTGACGGCTGATGCTCCGTTGACACTGGTTGGACAAGGGGCGGCCTCTGATCACCGTCACCGTCACCAATCAAGAGGAGGGTCTCTGCATCCAACCACTGTCCCGCACCTGCGCCAAGGTTCCTTCGGTGGTGCTGTGCGACCAGCGACGGCATCACAGCTCAGGGCACTGCAGGCCCTCTGCAAGCGTGGCAGGCTGGACCTTGATCACGAAGCCCACAACGAGTTTGGCGTGGAGTCGGCAACACACCTCGATGTCCGTCAAGCGAGCGTGATGATCTCTCGTCTCAAGGAGCGCCACGAGTTGACCCCCCAGCAGCGGAGGTGGTCATGATTTCAATTCATTCCTCCACTGCCAACGGATCGCTCCAGCATGGGGCCCATACACGAAACCCCCGCCAGGCGCTGCAGGAAGGGGGTTCGCCATCAGCCCCTCCGTGTCCATCGCCTGAGGCCATCACGGGAAAGTCTTACATCTCGTGGAGCCAGGTGTCCTCGTACCAGCTCTGCCCGAAAGCCTTTGAATTCAAATACGTTCTTCGTGCTGAACCCGCGTTCTGTCCCTCAAGCCTCATTTTTGGAACGGCCTTTCATGATGCCGTCGCACGAGTCTCGCAGGCCGACCTCGAAGGCGCTCCAAGGCCTTCGACCGAGGAACTGGCCTCGGTAGTCGCCCAGCAGCTGCGAGCCTCCAGCGTGCCGTTGCAGCTCGCCAAGGGGGAAAGTCTTGAATCCCTCGACGCTCTCGCCAGCAGGATGCTCTCCGCATACCTGGCGAGCCCCGAGTCGCACGTGCAAGGCACCAGCATCTGCATCGAGGACGTGGTCCGGGGAGTCGTGCACCCATCCGTGCCATTGGTGGAGGCCCGGGTCGACCACGTCTACCAGCGCACGGAGGGCAGCCTGGTCGTTCGTGACGTGAAGACCACCCGCACGAAGTGGTCGGACGAAAAAGTTTCGGAATCCTGCCCTCAGCTCTCGCTCTACGCACTGCTCCTCGACCGTGAACTCGACGGCGTTGGGAAGGTTGAAAGTCTGGAATTCCTGACGGTCACGAAGGCAGCGAAGCCGGTGGTTCGCCTCCATCAAGTTCCGGTGGCCAAGGACGGCAGCCGGAACATGGTCGACCAGTTGCAGCAGGTCTGGCACGGCATCGAATCCGGTGTCTTCCCTGCACGTCCAGGGTGGCCATGTAAATCCTGCCCCTTCAACGACCGGTGTCCAGCAGCAATCAAGCCTGCAGGAGCACCCGGTGAACCCTGACCTCGCTCGGGCACTTGCACTTTTTGGCACTGCCGTACGGGCATTGATGTCGACGCTGTTCCGCCTGATCGAGGTCTTTGCGGGCATCCTCGCCAGGGCCCTCGCCCGCTAGTCCTCGTCCGCTCGTTCCACATCGTTTCTTCATCCTGCGCCCTCACGGCATGCACCTCGCTGTTCACCTCGAGGCACGTGCCTCGGGGGGGCGTGGTGGTGTCGTGGAGGGCGCTTTCGCAACCCCAACCCGAAAGGACCCCCTATGACCCTGATCCAGAAGATTGATCGCGAAGCGCTGTTCGATCGAAAGCGAGCAGCACGAAAGGCCGGCATCGCTGCGCTCATTGCCGATGGCATCGAGTCCGATCCCGTCTTGGCCATGATGCGTTGGGACACCGAGTGCGCACCCTTGACCACCAACCTCGAGCAGCTGCGTGAAATCGGCTTCATCCCGCCTGCTCCCGCAACGCTCAACGACGATGAACTCCCGCCTGTGCTCGAGGCCCTCGTCGCCGAACTCGCCGTGCTGGGCCTCTATCTGTCGTCGACGAATCATCTGGGCGACCGCCAGCTCTACTCGATCCTGGTCGACACGGCCCTGCGGGACCGTGTGCGTGACATCCCGCCCACCCACGACATGTCCGAGTTCATCGACTTCGCAACGCTGTCGCCCAGCGGTGCGCCCGGTGAAGGCCCGTTTCCAGCGGTCTCCAGTCGGGATGCGACGTTGCCGAGACCGCCGCAGCTCAAGGCGGCTCAGCCGGCCACGGCCATGATCACCAGCGTCTGACGTTCTGCAGTTTCCGCAGCCGGCATGGCCACCGTCGAAGCAGCCGGATGGTCCGGTGCTGCGGTGCGTCCATGCGGGTTGCGGGCTAAGAGAAAGGAGGCTCGACATGAGCCATGAGATCACCGTCCGCAAGGACGGGACGGAAGAGTTCTTCGCCGCGGGATCGACTCCCGTTTGGCATCGCCTCGGGCAGAGGGTCGAGCGTGCGCTGACCAGCGGCGCAGCGCTCAGAATGGCGGGGCTCGACTGGAAGGTCGACGAGCGGCCGATCTACGCCGACATCGCCGGGGAAATGTCGGAAATCACCACGCACAAGTCGATCGTCCGGCGCGACACGCAGTCGGTCCTCGGGGTCGTTGGCAGGCGCTACAAGCCCGTCCAGAACGAGGAGGCGTTCGAATGGCTCGACGGCCTCGTCGGGTCGAGGCTGGCCGTCTACGAGACCGCAGGGAGCATCCGCCAGGGTGCCGTCGTATGGGCCCTCGTGCGGCTGCCCGGTGAGCTCCGCATCGCCAACACCGACGACGTGGTCAAGCCGTTCATCCTCGTCGCCAACAGCCATGATGGATCGGTTGCGTTTCGGGCGCTGAACACCTCGATCCGCGTCGTGTGCTCGAACACCCTGACGCTTGCGCTCCGAAGCGCAGGGCCCGACGCCATCGCCGTCAAGCACACTGAGCGTATTCACGACCGCCTGCTCGACGCGCAGGAGGTCCTCGGCCTGGCCGTCACCGAGCACCGCCGCTTCGAGGCGCACATGAACCTGACAGCGGATCGGAAGTTCCGGAAGCGGGATTTCGAGACTTTCCTCGACCGTGTGCTCGGTCCTGCTTCGAGGCGCAAGGATGGCGCCGACGAACCCGAACTTTCCGCTGCCCGCCAGCAGATCGTTGCCAACTTCGACCACGAACGGCAGTCCATCAAGGGCATCGAGCATTCCGCGTGGGCTGCGTTCAACGCCGTTTCGCAGTACGTCGACTGGGAGCGTCCGACCCGTGGCGCTGCCGGCCGTGAACGGGACGAGCGCCGTTTTGTGTCGAGCATGTTCGGTCAGGGCGCAGACCTCAAGCGCAAGGCATGGTCGACCGCACTCGAGATGTCGGGGGTGCGCTGATGTGCAGGAGTTGCGGAGGCCGCGGATCAGGTGGCGGCGAGCATGGCGCAAGCGGCGTGATCGGTGCCATCACCGCCGTGCTGCTGCTCATGCTCCTCGTCAAGGCATGCAGCTGAAGCGCAGGGGCGGTCTACGACCGCCTCTTTTCTTAGGTATCAGGGCGCGTGAGCGAGCCTTGTCCGTGCAGGTTCCGCGCATCGGATCCCACTTGCGCGGCAGTCCCATGCTCAGGACCTATGCAAAGTCGAACCGTGGGCACCCATGCCAGTCAATCTGATGCCGAAACGGAAGATGAAATAGAGAAGAAGGGTAAAGGGAAGTCACGGAGTCCTGGCGGCTCGGACCCCGACGCTGAAGTTGGGGTCGTCCGGGGTCGTGCTGCCGCGGATCGACGCACGGCAGAGGCTGGAGTAGTTGACCCAGTTCCCGCCGCGGAAGACGCGGTTTGAGCCTGTCGATGGGCCCGACGGGTTCGTCTGTGCGCCCGAGGAGTAGCTGCCGTACCAGTCGTTCACCCACTCACGGACATTCCCCGCCATGTCGTGCAGACCAAACCCGTTGCCGAGCTTGCCGCCCACAGGACGGGTCTGGCTGTTCGAGTTGCT
>Ga0194129_10007351_pt1 | contig 13128 bp, 8 predicted proteins | sample TA2KigCa35mmetaG_FD_150862 | JGI IMG/M metagenome (GOLD analysis project Ga0194129, IMG submission 150862) | Freshwater microbial communities from Lake Tanganyika, Tanzania - TA2015038 Kigoma Deep Cast 35m | ecosystem: Environmental > Aquatic > Freshwater > Lake | place: Tanzania: Lake... | reverse complement strand
CGAGTAGTGGGCTCTTGCTTTGCTCCTTCTTGCAAGCCGATGAAGCTGCTACGAGCTAGCTCTGCGGATGGTTCGCATGCTGTTAAATTGCGACTCGTTAGTTCTTGTTGTTCGGTGCTGGTTGCTCTCCTCTCATCAGGGTCACCTATTTCTATAGGCATGGCAACGAGAGAAGTTTTTAAGACTGCTAAAAATAAAAAAATAAAACAAAAAAAGGGGGGGAGAGGCATTGGCTGATTGGTTATGGTAGCATCATATTTTTAATTTAATACACTATAATTGTCTCGAGCAATGTCATGGCGATGCTGTACGCATCTACTTCAGATTGGTAAGAGAGTTGGGTTGCTTTCCCCCAAAAAATCGGATGCATGTAGGGCAATGTTCCTTGGTTAGAGATGAAATGCCTCTGATTGGTTAATAGCTGGTCTGACTTGGTTGTTGTTTTTTCTTGCTGATCTGATGCTCCTTTAATGAATCGCCGTGTGCCTCGAGCAGCAACGCCTCCATCAATGATCATGCACTCGCCAGTTGTTTTATTAACAATGATATTTTCTGGCTTAATGTCAAAGTGAGCATAGTTATGCACATAGACCTCTTCAAAAAAAGATCCCAGCGATGTGACTAAATTAGTAAAAAGTGGTTCGCGCGTGTCGATGGGCTGCGGAGCAGCATCTTTCGGAAATAGATGATCGTACAGCTCATCTCCCGGAGAGCGAGCCATGAGTTGGGCGACGATGATGGCTTTTTTTTGCGGAGCTTCTTTCAAAAGTTTTTTCCCAAATTTCTTCGCTTTGGTTGCGTCAATGTAATGATATTCTATTTTTGATTCTGGGCTCCTCTTAACAGCCAAGACAACGGAGAGAGGCACCGTCATATACGGAACATTAATGCGACTTGCAGCAAGATCGCCAACTCTCCAAAACTTTTCCGGGGCTGTTACTAATTTTTTCTCAAGCTCCCTTTCAGTTTTATTATTTTCAAATTTAAAAACATAACGCTCTTCTTGATTTGTCTCTTGCATCAAAGAAGCAGGATAAACAGTTCCATAGCCTCCGCTTCCAAAAGCCGTGCCTCCAACATGAACGCCGCGCTCTCTCAACGCAGCCCGTATCGAGTATTGGAGCTGAGCCATGTAGGGAGCAGGCTCTGTGATGTCTTCTGGTGAGGTGAGGGAAATTTCAGAGCTTAATATATCAGCGCCTCGCATCCACTTTTTTTCGAGTGCAGCTGTGTCGCCGATTGCGGCTACATAAGGAGCCCAATGCGAAGGAACAAGATGGGCTTTGAGATATTTTTTTCCGGCAACATGCCTTTCGGTAGCTTCTGTTAAAGAAGAGGAGTTATTTCTTGATCCTTCCTCGATCGGCAGCTGTGGAAGCGCGGAGGGGGTCGTCCCTCGCCTAATTCTATTATTTTCTTTCGCCAGTTGAAGTAACTCACGAGTCTTTTCGCTCACTGGAACTGGTTCTATTTTTCTGGCTCCTTTATTAGAAAGTAGAAAAGCTGCTTGTAAACCAGCTCTTCGCTCAGCAATGCTGGGGCCCGCACCAGAAGCGATAGCGGAACTGCAATCGAGAATGCTTATCGGAGGAATATCCACTTCATAGTAGATACGGAAATTTTTGCTTTGACAAAAGTTTTTTTAGGCAATGTCCTATTTCTACCTGCTTGATTTCTCCCGCTCTGGTGTCAAAACTTATGAGGCAACAGGGATTATGAAATTTTTTAAAAAAGATCTTGCCATATCCGCAATCATGAGGCAAACTCGCTTTCCTTTTTCGCCGAAAAAGCGAAGAAAATTTTTCTCGACGTTAACGTTTTTCAATTTTCATGGCTAAAGAAATCGTAGGTACTATTAAATTGCAGATCCCTGCTGGAGCTGCTAATCCAGCGCCTCCCGTTGGTCCAGCTCTTGGTCAACAAGGTGTCAATATTATGGCATTTTGCAAAGAGTTTAATGCTGCAACACAAAAACAAGCGGGTGATATTTTGCCCGTAGTGATCACCGTTTATAAAGACAAAAGTTTTACTTTTATCACCAAAGCTCCGCCAGCTGGAATCCTTTTGAAAAAAGCGGCTAATATCGCTTCAGGATCGAAAGAGCCAAACAAAACAAAAGTGGCTAAGCTCACCAAGAAGCAAGTCATGGATGTTGTCAAAATCAAAATCAAAGACATGAATGCCAATTCTGAAGAGGCTGCGTTCCGCACGCTTTGCGGAACCGCTCGTCAAATGGGTATTGAAATTGAAGGATAATTATTAACTTAACCGCAGGAGATTCACCATCGCTAGCACTGCACCCCACCATGAGTAAGAAACATAGCAAACGTTATAACGCAGCTGCCGCTCTTATTGAAGCCGGCAAAAAGTATCTTCTTTCAGATGCTATCAAGGTCCTCAAGGCCATGCCGGCTCCTAAGTTTGATCAGACCGTAGCCCTTTCGATCCGTCTTGGCGTTGATCCCAAACAAAGCGATCAAATGGTTCGCGGCACTTGTCCTCTTCCTCACGGAAGCGGTAAAAATGTCCGCGTTCTTGTCTTTGCAACTGGCGCAGCCGCTACAGCCGCTACCGAAGCTGGCGCTGAGTACGTTGGCTTTGAAGATATGATCAAAAAATGCCAAGCAGGCTTTGCTGATTTTGATGTTGCGATCGCAACTCCAGCGGCGATGGCGGAAGTCAGGAAATTGGGTAAAGTCCTTGGGCCTCGTGGTCTCATGCCAAATCCAAAAACTGGAACTGTCAGCGATGACACAGCCCAAGCGGTACGCGAAGTGAAAGCGGGTCGTGTTGAATTCAAACTCGACAAAAATGGAAATGTCGCTGTTCCTGTTGGAAAATTTTCCTTCTCAGAAACTCAAATTACCGAAAATGCAGCAGCAGTTATGGAGGCTGTGATCAAATCTCGTCCTGCAACAGCAAAGGGTTCTTTTGTTGAAGCAGTCACTGTGGCAGCAACCATGCTTCCTGGCCTTCGCGTGGATGCAGCACCTTTTCTGAAACAGTCACGATAAATCTAACCGATACGACTTACTATGCGTCCCGAGAAATCTACTATTGTTGATGATGTCAAGTTGCGGCTGAATGCCGCGCCGTTCCTCATTTTGATTGAGTATGGTGGTATGAACGTCATTCATTTTGCAGAATTAAGAAAGCGTCTTGCTGAGGCTGGTGCTCAATGCTCTGTTGTTAAAAATACTTTCTTAAAGCGTGCTTTAAAAGATGCTGGTCTTGCCTCTCTTGATGAGCATTTGACAGGACAAACAGCTCTTGTTACCGGAGAAAAAGATGTTTGCGCCACTGCCAAAACGCTCAAAACATTTGCAGCAGAATTCCAGAAGCCGACTCTCCGTGCTGGTATTTTGGATAACGCAATTTTGTCTCTTGATCAAATCATGGCATTAGCATCCTTGCCATCAAAGGAGAGCTTGCAAGCTCAACTTTTGGGCTTGTTGCTCATGCCTGCAACAAATCTTGTTCGTACGCTCAACGAGCCTGGAGCCAGTTTGGCAAGGGTTCTCGCAGCCAAGGCTCGGGCCAATTCGTAACCTTTTCTATTAGATAACCTATCAACTTGAAATCCTGAACAGCGCGCCAGTTTAAGTTAAAAGTTTAAGTTTAAGTTGATTCTTGCCTGCAGCAAAAAATAAATTTTTTTATTTCGCGAAGCGGTCGAAACTTCAACTTCAACTTTTAACTCAAACTTTCAGCAAAGCAATAACACTTAACAAAACAATTTTCACTCAACACTTCATAGTGAAGGGTGATTTCAAAACAACTAACACGATGTATGTCGGGGTGGCGGCTGCTACTCTCAAATATTCTGAAGCTTTAGAATGCGACAGCATCACAGTCCCAATAAAATTATGTCAGACAATCAAGCTATCGTAGATCAACTCAGCAATCTTACTGTTCTTCAAATTGCTGAACTCGTCAAAGCCCTCGAAGAAAAATGGGGTGTCAGTGCTGCTGCCCCTGTTGCTGTGGCTGCTGTTGGTGGTGCCGCTGCCGCTGCTGCTCCTGCCGAGGAAAAAACAACCTTTGATGTTATCCTCAGTGATGTTGGTAGCAATAAAATTGGTGTGATCAAAGAAGTTCGCGCTGCTGTTCCTGGATTAGGTCTTGCTGAAGCAAAAGCTCTTGTTGAGAGCGCTCCTAAACCATTGAAAGAAGGCGCTACCAAGGAAGAAGCAGAAGAGATCAAGAAAAAGGTCGAAGCTGCAGGAGCCAAGGTCACCATCAAATAACTATTTTGGTTTTTTTAGTTGCCGTGTCTTTGATTATCTCATTGACACGGTAACTAGATTTCCGTATAGTCACCAACCACACTTTGTTGAAAAACTGTAAATCCCTTTTTTAGTTGTTGGCACTATTCCGAGCATCTTGCAACGAGCTGCTCGGAATTTCTGTCTTCACATTTAGTCACTCCCGTCAGTTCATTTCGTCGGCTATTGTTCATAATAATAGCTGTCAACTTTTCGCCATGGTTAAAGAAATTTTCTAAAACCTGAGCAATCATAAAACGCCTAGCGACACCTTCGATCTATGTCAGAACGCATTCAATTTGGAAAACTTCACGAGGTTATTGATCCACCTAACTTAATCGAGCTTCAAATTAAGTCTTACGACGAATTTTTTCAAAAAGGGATTGACCCATTGAAGCGTCGTTCCATTGGCTTACAGGCCGTCTTTCGTGAGTTTTTTCCTATTTTTGGATTTGAAGAAAAATCAAGTCTTGATTTTGTCAGCTATCAATTAGATGAGCCTAAAATTGGAGCTGTTGAGTCTCAACTTGAAGGCTTGACCTATAGTGCGCCGCTTTATGTGACCTTCCGTTATAAAGACGAAAAAGTCACGAAGGAAGAAAAAGTTTATATGGGCGAAATCCCTTTGATGACGCCTCAAGGAACGTTCATTATCAATGGTGCTGAGCGCGTTGTTGTCAGTCAGCTCCATCGTTCGCCAGGTATTAGTTTTGAAACAGACGTTCATTTAAACGGAAAATTATTACAAGGGTTCCGCATTATTCCTGATCGTGGCTCTTGGATCGAAATTCAATTCGACACGAACGATCTTCTTTACGTCTATCTCGACCGTCGCAAACGTCGTCGTAAATTTTTAGCAACTACTTTCCTTCGTGCACTCGGTTATCCTACCGACGAAGATGTTGCTGGTTTATTTTACAAAATCGAAAATCTCAAGTTGAGCGCTAAGCTCGATGAAGAGGAACTGGCAACAAAAGTGCTCCTCCAAGATTATGTTGAGGGAGAAACAGTTTTGGCTCGTGCTTTTGAGCCACTGACTCTTGCTGTGATTCGGGATCTTCTTCACGCGAATGTTACGACTGTTAAGGTTGTTGATATTAAAGAAGATGACACCATCATGAAGTCGTTGCGCCGCGATCCGGCTCACGATGAAGATGAAGCACTCAAAGATATCTATCGTAAGCTCCGTCCTGGCGATCCTCCGACGGTTCAGAATTCACGTGGAATGTTAAAGCGTCTTTTCTTTGATGCGAAGCGTTATGATTTAGGACGCGTTGGCCGTCACAAAATTCAACAAAAACTCGGTGTAAAAACCGGAGGTGATGACCGTTTGCTCTGCAAGGAAGATATCGTTGAGGCAATTCGTTACTTGCTCAAACTACGCCGCGGTGAGGGGATGATTGATGATATCGATCACCTTGGCAGCCGTCGTGTCCGCACGGTTGGTGAACTTCTTGCAAATCAATGCCGCGTTGGCCTTTCTCGTACAGAGCGCCTCGTTCGCGAGCGCATGGCACTTTATGATCCAGCAATCGATCACATTACACCTCAAAAATTGATTAATCCAAAATCACTGAGCGCCGTGGTTCGTGATTTCTTCGGACGTTCTCAATTGAGCCAGTTCATGGATCAAACCAATCCGCTTTCGGAGTTGACGCACAAACGCCGTCTTTCCGCACTCGGACCTGGAGGTCTCAGTCGTGAGCGCGCAGGCTTTGAAGTCCGCGACGTTCATCCTTCTCACTACGGACGTATCTGTCCGATTGAAACACCAGAAGGTCCAAACATCGGTCTCATCAGCTCGCTGAGTACCTATGCTCGCATCAATGATTTTGGTTTCATTGAAACTCCTTATCGCAAGGTGGTCAAAGGCTGTGTAACGAATGATATCGTTTATCAAACCGGTGATCAGGATGAAAATTACTATGTTGCTCAAGCAAATTCCGCGATTGATGCAAAAGGTCGTTTCTTAGGAAGCACGGTCTTAGCTCGTTATCGTGGAGATTACGTTGAAGTAGAACCCGACAAAATCGAGTTCATGGACGTTTCGCCAAAACAACTTGTTTCGGTAGCTGCAGGTTTGATTCCATTCCTTGAGCATGACGATGCTAACCGTGCGCTCATGGGTTCTAACATGCAACGTCAAGGCGTACCATTGCTTGTTTCTGAATCGCCAATTATTGGAACCGGCTTAGAAGGCCGTGTGGCACGTGATTCCAAGGCGGTTATCCTCTCCGAAACAAGTGGTAAGGTTGCTTCCGTTGATTCACAACGCATCATTATTACGAAGAATGGCCTTCTTCCAGAAGGGAAGAAAAAAATCAAGCATGATCCTGAAAATGGAGTCTACGTTTATGAATTGAGAAAGTTCATGCGCTCCAACAGCAGTACTTGCATCAATCAACGTCCTGTCGTTAAAAAAGGCCAATCCGTGAAAGTAGGAGATCTGCTCGCGGACGGACCTAATACCGAGCAGGGAGAGTTGGCGCTAGGTCGCAACGTCCTCGTTGCCTTCATGCCATGGAATGGTTATAACTTTGAAGACGCAATCATGATTTCTGAGCGTGTAGTCAAAGAAGACATTTACACCTCGATCCACATCGATGAATTTGAAATCGGCGCTCGTGATACGAAGCTCGGGCCTGAGGAAATCACTCGCGATATTCCTAACGTGAGTGAAGAAGCTCTACAAAATCTCGGAGCTGATGGTGTCATTCGCATCGGTGCTGAGGTAAAGCCTGGTGACATCCTTGTTGGAAAAATCACGCCAAAGAGCGAGACCGAGTTAGCTCCTGAAGAGCGCCTTTTGCGCGCAATCTTCGGTGAAAAAGCTGCGGATGTTCGCGATACCTCACTGACCGTTCCATCTGGAACCTACGGCATCGTCATGGATGTGCGCGTCTCTTCCAAAAAAGAAGTTACAAAATTCAAAATCACGCCAGTTGAAGCAAAGCGTCAACTTAAGGTGATTCAAGAAGAATACAAAAAGCGGAAAGAAGAACTCCATGAACTCCTCACGGAGGCTCTTTCCAATGTACTCCTCGGAGAGAAGATTCCTCTCGATGTGGTCAATGGACAAACCGGCGAAATCATTATTCCTGCAAATCGCAAGATCACGAAGATGCTCCTTCGCAAGTTAGCAAGCGTCTACAACCACGTTGAGATTGATCCAAGTCCTATTCGCAACAAGATTCGCGAAATCATCGGTCAATTCGAGCATCGCTTTGCTGATCTCGAAAATGAAAAAGATGAAAACTTAGGACGCATCGAGAGCGGTGATGATGTTGATCCTGGTATCATCAAACAAGTTAAAGTCTACATCGCCAGCAAACGTAAATTGAGTGTTGGAGATAAAATGGCAGGACGTCACGGTAACAAAGGTGTCGTTGCTAAGATTGTACCAGAGGAAGACATGCCTTACTTGGCAGATGGAACTCCTGTTGATATCGTTCTCAATCCACTTGGTGTTCCAAGTCGTATGAACGTTGGACAGCTCCTTGAGACGCACCTTGGTATTGCTGCTAAGGCTCTCGGTTTCAAAGTTGCAACACCAGTCTTCGACGGTATTCCAGAGCCAGAGATTCGCAAGTATCTGAAGGAAGCGAGTACGAAAGAAGGTTTCTCTTGGATTCAAGAAAACGGAAAGTCGAAACTCTACAACGGTTTGACTGGAGAGCCGTTCGATCAAGAAGTGGTTGTCGGTATCATGTATATGCTCAAGCTTGGGCACTTGGTTGCTGATAAGATTCACGCTCGTGCCGTTGGTCCTTATTCCTTAGTCACGCAACAGCCACTTGGTGGTAAAGCACAGTACGGTGGTCAGCGCTTTGGAGAAATGGAAGTCTGGGCGCTGCAAGCTTATGGTGCCGCTTACACCTTGCAAGAACTTCTTACCGTTAAGTCGGATGACGTTCAAGGAAGGACGCGCATTTACGAAAGCATTGTCAAAGGTGATAACTCGTTGGAAGCAGGCATCCCTGAATCTTTTAACGTTCTCATCAAAGAAATGCAAGGACTCTGTCTGGATGTTGCTGTTGGTGGCCGTGAGCATGCTCACACGATCATCGATATAGCCTAATTATCGGAGTAGATGAACCTCATAAAATAAGAAAACAAAATTTTATAATAAAAAATGGTTATAGGTTTAAAGCTTTACAGGGTTGAATTTAGTTTCGATAGCTTTCCTGTAAACCAATAAACCTATAAGCAGCTACAAAACAAATTTGCAGATCTTATTTTTAGAAAGCATCTAAGTAGTTACAAATTTTCCAAATATAACAAATATGATTGAACAAGAAATAACCGATTTGTTGGGAACCCCCAATGATACCTCTTTTGACGAAGTACAAATTACTGTTGCTTCGCCAGACATGATGCGTTCTTGGAGTAAAGGGGAAGTCAAAAATCCGGAGACGATCAACTATCGTACTTTTAAACCGGAAAAGGGAGGATTGTTCTGTGAACGTATCTTTGGACCGACACGCGATTGGGAATGTTCTTGCGGAAAGTACAAGCGCATCAAGCACAAGAATGTTGTTTGTGATCGTTGCGGTGTTGAAGTGACACTGAGCCGTGTTCGTCGTGAGCGCATGGGGCACATTGAGCTTGCTGTTCCTGTTACACATATTTGGTTCTATAAGTGCATGCCTTCTCGCATTGGACTCATGCTCGACATGACCGGCCGCCAATTGGAGCGGATCATTTATTATGAAGATTACGTTGTGATTGATCCAGGCAAGACGCCGTTTGAGAAGGGACAACTACTCACTGAGAGCGAATTTCGTGAAGCCGAAGATCAATATGGTGAGGATTTCACCTATGGCATGGGCGCTGAAGCGATCCAAAAATTATTGGAATCAATGGATCTCAAAAAAGAGCAAGTTCATATTGAACAACTCTTGACTCAGACAAAGAGCAAACAGATTCGTAAAAAATTGGCAAAGCGGATGAAACTGGTTCAAGGTTTCATGAACTCCAAGACACGTCCTGAATGGATGATCTTAAACGTTCTTCCTGTTATTCCTCCAGACCTTCGTCCTCTTGTGCCGCTTGAGGGTGGTCGTTTTGCGACTTCCGATCTCAACGATCTCTATCGTCGTGTTATCAATCGTAATAATCGTCTGCGCACCTTACTTCAACTCAAGACTCCTGAGGTGATCATTCGTAACGAAAAACGAATGCTGCAAGAAGCAGTCGATGCTCTTTTTGACAATGGTCGTCACGGCCGTGCTGTAACAGGTGCTGCGAACCGTCCCCTAAAATCTTTGAGCGATATGCTTAAAGGAAAGAGTGGTCGCTTCCGTCAGAACTTGCTTGGTAAGCGTGTTGACTACTCAGGTCGTTCCGTCATCGTGATCGGACCTGAATTGAAACTCAACCAATGCGGTCTTCCAAAAAAGATGGCATTGGTCCTTTTTGAACCGTTCATCATTCGTCGTCTGAAAGAGCTTGGCTATGTCCATACCGTTCGTAGCGCTAAGAAACTTATCGAGCGTCAGACAGCTGAGGTTTGGGATATCTTGGAAGAAGTGACTCGAGGTCATGCCGTGCTCCTCAACCGTGCGCCAACTTTGCACCGTCTTTCTATTCAAGCTTTCGAGCCAATCTTGATTGAAGGAGAAGCTATTCGTGTTCACCCTCTTGTTTGTACAGCTTATAACGCTGACTTCGACGGTGACCAAATGGCTGTTCACGTTCCGCTGTCAGTCGAGGCTCAACTCGAAGCTCGCACTTTGATGCTGGCTCCAAACAATATTTTCTCACCATCGAGTGGAAAACCAATCACCAACCCATCACAAGATATTCCGCTTGGTTGTTACTACTTGACCCACGCTCCTCGCGTTGTTGCTGGAGCGAAAGAAGAGCGTTTGCCTCTCTTTGCTGACGCAGCAGAAGTGGAGATGGCATTAAGCGAAAAATCAATCAACGTTCATACAAAGATCCGTCTAAAAAATCCTGACCGCGGTGTTACTACCGTCTATGGAAATGCCGAGTTTCCGGTCATTGAAACGACAGCAGGACGTGTTGTTTTCAACGAAATTTGGCCGAATGAACTTGGTTTTTATAATAAGGCTGCTGGAAAGAAACAACTGAGTGACATCATCTGGCGTTGCTACAAGGCGGTTGGCCAGCAACGGACTGTTGAAACATTAGATCGCCTCAAAGAGGTTGGTTTCCGCGAAGTCACTCGTGCTGGAGCTTCGGTTGGTATCAACGACATGATTATTCCAAAAGAAAAAATCACCTTCATTGAGGCGGCTAAGAAACAGATTGCAGAAGTTCAAAAGCAGTACCGTCAAGGTATCATCACCGAAGGTGAGCGCAAAAACAAAGTGCAAGATACTTGGACGCATGCTGGACAAGAAATTTCAAACGCTGTTTTCCGTGCCCTCGAATATAACGATGGACAGAAGAGCATGAACCCTGTCTTCATGATGGTTGATTCAGGAGCTCGTGGTACTCGAACTCAGGTTACTCAGCTTGCTGGAATGCGTGGTTTGATGGCTAAACCATCAGGAGAAATTATCGATCAGCCGATTCTTTCTAACTTCCGTGAAGGATTGACGGTGTTGGAATATTTCACCTCGACTCACGGTGCTCGTAAAGGTCTTTCTGATACAGCTCTCAAAACGGCAGACTCCGGTTATTTGACACGCAAACTCGTTGATGCAGCGCAAGACGTCATCATCACTCAAGATGATTGCGGTACCGTTAATGGTATTGTTGTTCGTCCAATCTATGAGGGAGACGAAGAAGTTGTGAACTTGACAACACGTATTGTCGGCCGCGTCAGCTGTGAAACGGTGAAAGACCCTATCACGACCAATCCAATCGTGAAGGTCAATCAACTCATCGACGAAGAAATTGCTGCTCAGCTCGCGAAGATTGGGCACGAACAACTCAAGATTCGCTCTGTCTTAACCTGTGAAAGCAAACGTGGAGCTTGTGCGATGTGCTATGGCCGTAACTTGGCTACTGGCGACATGATTGGCCATGGTGAAGCGGTCGGTATTATTGCTGCTCAAAGTATCGGTGAGCCTGGTACTCAGCTCACGATGCGTACCTTCCACGTTGGAGGAACTGCAAGCCAAACATTTAAACAACCTGTCATCAAATCGAAAAACGAAGGTATCGTTCGCTTTAATGATCTGCGTACCATTCAAGCGCTTGATGGAACCTTTATTGTTCTGAGCAAAAATGGAAGCATTGGTATCTACAGCAAAGATGGACGTGAATTAGAAAGTCATGCTGTTGTTGTTGGATCCATCATTTCCGTTGAGGATGGTGCTTCGATTAAAAAAGGTGTCTCGTTTGTTCAATGGGATCCTTATAACGTTCCGATCATTACTGAGCGCGCTGGAAAAGCTGAATTCCGCGATATGATTCCTGGAGTTACGATCCGAAAAGAGGTCGATGAGGAAACTGGAATCATGGGGGTTGTTGTGATCGAGCACAAAGAGGATCTTCACCCACAGCTTGTTATCGTTGATGACAAGAAAGAGATCGTGGCTAGTTACTCGATTCCTGCCGGAGCACACTTGGAAATTAAAGACGGTGAACAAGTCGCAGCAGGACAACGTTTGGCAAAAACACCACGTAAGATCGCGAAGACTAAAGATATTACTGGAGGTCTTCCTCGTGTTGCAGAACTTTTTGAGGCACGTCGTCCAAAAGAAGCTTGTGAAATTGCGCGCATTGATGGTGTCGTCGATATCGGTGGCACAGTTCGCGGTAAGCGTAAGCTGATTGTTAGAGATCCTCAAACTGGTGTCGAAGAAGAGCATCTCATTCCTCTTTCGAAACACCTCATCGCTTTCAAAGGCGACTTCGTCAAGAAAGGACAGCAATTGACGGAAGGTCCTGTTGTGCCTCATGAAATTTTGGAAGTGTGTGGACCTCAAGAATTGCAAGAGCATCTTCTTAACGAAGTTCAAGAGGTGTATCGCCTCCAAGGTGTTGAAATTAATGACAAGCACATTGAAATCATCATTCGACAAATGCTTCGCAAGGTGAAAATCACCGAGCCAGGTGACACTACTTTCCTTTGGGGAGATCAAGTCGATCGCCTTGAATTTGAAAAAGAAAATGCTCAAGTCGCTGCCAAAGGTGGCAAACCAGCCGAGGCAACTCCAGTCTTGCTTGGTATCACCAAAGCCTCTTTAGAAACCGATAGCTTTATCTCAGCAGCTTCCTTCCAAGACACCACGCGTGTTTTAACTGAGGCAGCAACTCTTGGAAAAGTCGATCGTCTTCGTGGCTTCAAAGAAAATGTCATCATGGGACATCTCATCCCTGCTGGCACCGGCTTTAAGCAAAACAGAAATTTTGATTTGGCTCTTCTTGGAAATACTTCTCAAGAAAATTCAGAACAAACTTCTTCCGAACAGGAAGAGGAATAAAATGATACTAACTTTTAAATAGATAACTCTCTCAACCTCTCAACTCTTCTTCTCATGTCTGTTGAAATCATGACCGAACTACTCGAAGCTGGCGTCCACTACGGACATCAGACCAAGCGCTGGAATCCTAAAATGAAGGATTTCATTCTCGAGGAAAAAAACTCCATCTACATCATTGATCTGTCAAAAACGATTGATCAACTTCGTGATGCTGGAAATTTTCTTTCAAAGATTGCGCAACAAGGTGGAAAAATTCTTTTTGTAGGCTGCAAAAAGCAAGCACAAGAGGCTGTTAAAGAGGCTGCAGAAGCTTGTGGGCAGTTTTATGTGAATCAACGTTGGTTGGGTGGTACCTTGACCAACTTGGTAACAATTCGTAAAAGCGTAAATCGTCTGCGTGAGTTTGAAGAGCTTGAAAAGAGCCCAGGTTTTCAACGTATCAATAAGGCAGAAGCAAGTGCCCT
>Ga0194129_10007346_pt1 | contig 13136 bp, 18 predicted proteins | sample TA2KigCa35mmetaG_FD_150862 | JGI IMG/M metagenome (GOLD analysis project Ga0194129, IMG submission 150862) | Freshwater microbial communities from Lake Tanganyika, Tanzania - TA2015038 Kigoma Deep Cast 35m | ecosystem: Environmental > Aquatic > Freshwater > Lake | place: Tanzania: Lake... | reverse complement strand
CATTAAATCAATCCGAAAATACCGATTTTCATATTAGTTTTGCTTCGCTTATGATTAACAGTATTATTGGTCTTAATATGTCAGGCGAAGTTAACGATGCGTTAAACGAACAAATTATTTTTGACGGTTTTTACAGATATAATGATAACATTTATATGTTTTTTGATTTAACAAAATTGAAATTAAACTTAAATGACACGTATAATGATTGTGTAACATGGCTTACCTTACTCGACGAAATCATTAACCATAAAAATATTTGTAATATTAAGATAACTGACGAAACAACTGAATTTTTTGAAAATAATTTTGAATATATTCAGCTGATAGATGAAGACGGTGAATGTTACGAGGTTCCGGTTGTATGTTATGTCGGTAAGCCAGATAACAAAATAAATTTTACGTATGTATTTGGACAAACCCATAAAGTTAAGGGTAAAGATGCGATATTTGGACCATATTATTATTTTTCAAATTACAATGAAACGATAAGAAATTTAATAAGAGATCATACCAATGCGACCGATAAAAATACAAACGTAATTGGTAACAATTCTAATATAATTAATAACAATACAAATAAATATGGAATCGTAAGATTTGCTGTATTTTGTGGAACTACGAAATATATTGAAAATTTACCACATAATTGCATTGATAGTTCCGATGTAAAAAAATATTTATTAGATGCCCATAAAAATGAAAATAACATAAAAGCATATAATTTAGAATGTTTAACTATGCGCATTACTGATTATGATGGATTATGGGCAAATAATTATGATAGCTTATATATGGGAAATATTGAACTTGATAATGGTGAGAAATTTAACATGACACAAGTTTTAGTTATTAAAGATTATAATCAACAAATTCCATTAAGTTATCATTATATAAGCAGTAAATTATTGAACAATAGCGATAACTTAAACGCAACTGAATATAATATTTTATAAAAATGTAAAAAAATAAATTTCTATTATATATATATAATAGATGTCAAATGAAACTAGTTTTCCTATATCGTTAGTTGTTAATTATAACCGTATGATTATAAAATGCACTGATGTAAAGTTAAATGAATCGGCTGTTTTTATGGTAACTATTTATGATGAATTAGAAAAATTTATTGTTGTTAAAAGATTTGTTATGTCTGGTGAAGATTATAATAACTGGATAAATGATGAATATGCCGTTAATTGGGTTACTCAACAATTACAAAATATGTAAAAACAATATGTTTTAGAAAAAGTAAATATTTATAATATTAAATATTATCATAAAATATTATATAATGAATGTTATTACATTAATAGGTCTATCCATTATTTTTTTTTATAGTGTAACCCAAATACTTAAATTTTATGGTATAGGTGAAGATGTGTATGGAATTTATTTATTATTTTATATTTTTATTGTGATATGTATAGTTGTGTTACCAAAAAAATATGCTGACACATAATATGACACGTAATAAATAACATTTAATTAAATAATAAAAACATATTTTAAAACTATTTAAAGTGATATACCAATTATATGTATAGATATCATGTTCACAAATACCATCACAAAAATCAATAGAAGTATTAATAAATCACAAATTAAAAATACACAATCAATTCATAAGCGTTTTTATTGGGACTATAATAATGAGCAAAAAAAACAAATTCAAGAAGTATATAATCAAACACAATACAGTGAATCCGATGCAATTAAAACAAATAAACTAATTATTGATATGCTAGAACAAATTAGAAATCAACAAGACATTAAGTATAGTAATAATGGAATACCTAATGATGAATTTACCTTAACTGAAAAACAAAAGAAAGAAATTAACAAGGTCATAACAATGTCTATTAATTCAAATCTTAAACAAAATATTAGAAATATTAGTAGTGAAATTGTACATATTAATGATAGAACAGTTGATATTCATTATAGTTTATTTTGGATTCAAATTGTTGGCGTGACAAATTTAATTTTTGGTGTTATTAGTTTTCTTTAAGTTGTTTTAATAATTAATTAAAAAAATTGATTTAAATATAAGATAATATATATTTATAACAACTTAAAGAAAACAATGGAAAAACGATTAAATAAGAAAGTAGAGTCTTATATTACCACATTTAAAGATAATATAAGAGAGAAAACCACACAGTTAAACCTCAATAAAAATGAGCAGGTAAATCAGTTAATTCAGTATATATACGATTACGATAGGTTGGCTTTTGTTAAGGAAGATTTTCAAAAGCGTAAGAGGGTAAAAAACTTTGTGCCGATTTTCGATAGATGTTGTGCAAAAAGGGCTACAAATGAACAGTGCACCAGAAGACGAAAGGACGGAAGCGAATATTGCGGAACACATATGAAGGGAACACCACACGGAATTATGGATGCACAAGATGACGGTAAAAACAATACACAAAAAATACAGGTATGGGATGAGGATATTAAAGGTATTAAATATTATATTGATAAAAACAATAATGTATATCAAACTGAAGATATATTCAGTAATAAAATTAATCCGAAAATTATTGCGAAATATGTAAAGATTGGAGATCAATATAGTATTCCGGAATTTGGAATTTAATATAATAATAACAATAATAACAATAATAACAATAATAACAATAATAACAATAATAATATTAGAACTATATTATTGCTGTAATTTTATGTAAATCAGTTATAATTTTAATTTTTTATATTGTATAAAAAATTGAAATATTTTTAAGTTATTTTTTATCGACATAAAACACTGCTACATACCTATACGTATTTAAGTATAAAATGTTAAAAGAATTAAACTATTTGAGTGATAGTGAAAGTAGTTTTTATAATAACGAAAACATTTTTAACGAAGTTATTTATGATAGTGAAACCAAAAATAGTTATATTATAAATATAATTGAAACAAAAGATAACCAACTTAAAAGCATATTAAAAAACTTTGAAAAATCCGATCATTTTATAACTGACAATGACATTAACAATGATAATAGAGAAAAGAGAAAAAAAGATATGTTAATATTTTGCTTATCATTATTAATAATTATATTAATAGAAACACCACTAATGATTTGTGACTTAATATATGGTTATTATGATGATAAGTGTATTACAAATAAACCTACTAATTTAAATATAACAATGGGATTATATTTACGCGTTTCTGGTTTTACGAGACTATTTAATTTAATATTTGTAACAGTATTTAGTGCTTGTTTTTCTGAAAGCATAATAAAATTTTATAGTGAATGTTCGCTAATATTGTTTTATAGTTATATTGTAAATTTATTTTATTTAATTTGGAATATAATTGGGTCATTAATTTATTGGTGTTTTATTTATGATAAGTATAATATTAAATGTAGCTCATCTGTTTATACATACTTATTCGTGTCCTTAATATTTAAAATTGTGTATAATTTATATTTAATCGTAAGCATTAAATACAAATAAATAATGTGCAGCATATAAATATAAATATAAATGTAAATATAAATATAAAATAAAAGTAATTATATATTTTTTTGTAAAGCAAATTCATATATAAAAAAATAAATATATAATATATGAAAAATTTCTCAATTACAAACTACGCAATCTTATTTTTAATTTTAATTGTATTGGGTATATTATATCAAAAGTTTGAAGACAAACGTATTCGAGAAGAATCAAATGATAGTTATAAGGCATTACAAGAATACTTATTAGACGATATAACTTTAGGAAAAAGCAAAAAACCAATTTTATGGATACATGTACCTTATGAATATAATTCAAGAAAATGGTTGAATTTTGGCTCACGTAGTTCATTTGATTTAAATCAACCATACTTATATTTAACAGTAAGAAGTATCATAAAACAATGTGAAAACTCTTTTACCATATGTATTATTGATGATAACGCGTTCCAACGTTTAATTCCAAATTGGAATATTAATATGACTAAAATTTCTAATCCTATTCTCTCTAATATGCGTCAATTGGGACTTATGAAATTATTATATAACTACGGTGGTCTCATATGTCCCATTTCATTTTTATGCATTAAAGATTTAATCGGTCTTTACAATAAAGGAACACGTGGTGACCGCATGTTTATATGTGAAACTACCGACAGAAACATAACTTCGACTGACTTTGACTATTATCCTGACATTACATTTTGTGGAGCGCCTAAGGTTTGCGAAACAACTAAAGAGTTATGCGATTTTATGACACGAACAATTTCTCGTGATTATACTGCCGAATCGAAGTTTTTAGGCGACTTTAACCGTTGGTGTAATTCGCGAATTAATAAAGGGGCAATTAACGTAATAGATGGTGTTGAAATTGGAACTAAAACTATAGAAGAAAAACCAGTATTAATTGATCATTTAATGGCAAACCATTATATTAACTTTTATACACAGATTTATGGAATATTAATACCTGCAAATGAAATTTTAAATAGAAGAAAATTTGAATGGTTTGCAAGATCTTCACCAAAGCAAATTATGGCTTCAAATACTATTATAGGAAATTATATTTTAGTTACTATTGGAGAAGGTGGCGGAAATATTTTAGAACCATTGCAACCGAAAATCAATGATGAGGTTGAAAATAAATTTGTTGGGTTTTGGCGCACACCATTGGTTCCGGGGTTATATGGATTAAAACCTAATTTCTTGGGAAATAATGTATTAAAGCAAGACTTTATGGGGCGTTAAAAAGCATCAAAAAATTACATATTATCATATTATCATATTATCGTATTATCATATTATCATATTATCATTTTATAATATTATAAAAATAAACTTAAAAACAAGACCATTAATAATATATCAATAATGACTGAATATTTTAATGACTGCTTAGTGTTAGTAATTAAGGAATATGACTTAATTGATAAATTAGATACAACTGTTTTTATTATTTATGATAAAATTAAAAGCGAATACATTATTAGAGGTAAGCGTTCTGATGAAAGTAGAAAATCTGAGTCATGTACATTTTCATTTAAGTGCGAATTCGCGCATGAATTAGCCGATTTTTTGACGTTTATTATTTCGGTAAATCATAAGTGGACTTATGTTTTGTATAATTACGACAATTTGCCGTCTGAATCTGATGAAATCACTTATGACTTTTTAAGAGAATTTGTTTCTTTAGATTATGAATTAAGTGGTTATGAAAAGACTGATTTTAATAAAAAATTTTTACTGAAAAATTTGAGAATGTTAAGAAATGTGTTTAATTATTACTAATAAAATAAAATAATAGTAATATAATGAATGATACAATGACTTTACTTTTAGCTACAGCGGTTTTAGCAACCGGAGGTTTAGGGTTATATTTTTTAAAGTCGGAAAACGAGTTTGAAAACGATGAAAACAACATAAGTGTAAACGATAAAAAAACGAAAAATAAAAATAACATTAAAATTAATGATAACAATAATAGCGATAATGACAATAGTGATGTAAATGATGATAATGTGGATAATGATGATGAATACAGTTTCGATTTAAATTATTTTTTTACTGGCGAAAAAAAAGACAAGACAAAAAAATCTGAAAAAATAGATGATGAATATGACGATAATGACTTTGATAATATTGATTATAATTATAAAAAAACAAAACCACGTATTAATAATAAGACAAACAATAAAACAAAGCATAGCAGAAAAGGAAGTGGAACCAAAAAAAGATATTAAAATATTTTATATTTATTTTTGCTCTAAATATAAAATACTTAAAATTTACCGTAACTATAATCGCGACCATTCCAATTAACACCTTCCTTACCTAAGTGCTTTACGGATAAATCTAAGTTTACTTTTTTTCTAAATAACCGAATGAACTTCATATCACATTCACTACAATTTTTTGAATCTTGATAGGTATTAAATAAGTTATTATTATATAACTGAAAAAAACCTACAAATTTATTTCCATATGGATAAATATGTGGATTTACATCATTAAAATAATCTTCTTTTGACCAATAATCAAGACGTTCAGAAACCCCATAAAGAGTTCTGAGTTCTATTTTATTTGGAATTTTATCCAAAAAATTATCGGGTAAGTATATGTCAGAATCAATCAATAAAACATTTGAATTTTCATGATGTTGATGAGTATATTCTTGCGCAAACTTTATTGCTCCACCTTTATTAAATTTTACTTTATCGTAAAAGTTTTTGTAAATCAAGATACTTATGTTATTACATTTTTCTGGGGTGTTAAGTTTAAAATTATTAATTAATTCTATGGTTTCTGTATCGTTTTCGTCAGTAACAATATACCATAACCTAAAAAATTTAATGTTTTGACATATAACGTGCTTTAAAATATCGCTATAGTTAACGCAAATAGTTATAGCTATTATATCAGACATATATATATGTATGTATAAAATGTTATTATTCATAATAATAATAACAATAATAATAATAACAATAATAATAATAATAATAATAATAATAATAATAATAATAATAATAATAATAATAATAATAATAATAATAATAATAATAACAATAATAATAATAATAATAATAATAATAATAATAATAATAATAATAATAATAATAATAATAATAAATAATTTTACATATTGTAATAAACATAATATACGATATTGTATGTTGATTTATCATATTTAATTTCTGAAGTATATGTAATATTGTTATATTTACATATTTGTCGTAATATAGTCGTAAAACTATTATATGTTAATTTTCTCTCCAAGTATTTACGCTTAGAAACATGATAATATTGTTCACAACTTGCGATAAATGATTGAATTACTTCTTTAAATAAACCTTTTTTAAATGCTTCATTATTAAATATAAAATATTTATCTGTTTTAATTGTAATGCTTTCTAATAAATTAAATAACAATTCATTTGGTACTTTTTGTTTAAATATTTGATGAGACATTTATAATTAATATATAAATTATTTTACAAAATAAATAATTCTTCTGCAAAATAATTTTTATTTTCCATATATGTTTATTTTATTTTCCATATATTTTTATTCTCTATCTAGATATACAATTAACAATATTATTTGTAAATAACGCCAATTCAATTTCATCTTCATGTATATTATGAAAAATCGTAATATATTTAATTATAATAGAAATAATATTATATTTTGTAATTTCGTCTAATAATGATGTTGCTTTAATAAATGTAAAATAATTATCTAATATATCCATAACAGAGTAACCCTTATCATGTATCTCATATATAAGTTTAATTGCTTCTTTTAATCTACCGCTAATTATATGCTCGGTATATTCATCTAATAATAAAAAACTTATATTTGTACATAATTTAACGGCTAATTCATATGTTATTTTCTCTCCATATAGTTTAAACTTTTCCATATAATTAATTAAAACTTTTATTGTATTATTTGAGACATTAATAATGAATTCTTCCGCATCAGGTTCAATTTCAATATTTTCAGTTTCTTTAATTTTGTTTAATACTATTAAAAGATGTTCTCTCTTAATTGTTTCTAATTTAATATTTATAAATCGTGACTGAAGACTTTCTATGACCTTCTGTACGTTTGTACAAGAAGATAAAAAATGAACGTTATGGCTATACTTATCAATGCAATTACGAAACACTTGTTGACTTTGTTCATTTATCAAATCAATATCATCTAAAATAATTATTTTTTTTTTATTTTTAATACTTGAACACGTTTGGCAAAATATTTTAACGTCTGTTCTACAATAATTAATTCCTTGTTCTTTAAGACTATTTATGTAAAGAACATTTTCATCATATTCTCTCTGTTCATAACCCATATAATATTCTCTTACAATAGCATTTAAGAGAGAAGTCTTTCCAGAAGCAACGTTTCCGGTAAATAAAATATTAATATAATTCATATCTATTAGGGTTTTAATTGTTTGTAATAAATTGGCGTCGCAACTATTTTCAAAATCTTTTAATAACTGAGGCTGATACTTATAAATAAATAAGTTTTTATTGTTTTGTTTTTCAAATATCATAATTAATTTATTAATATTTAATTTATTTATTTAAGTATAATTCGATAAATATTATTATAATAATATTGTAATGTCTGAAAATTATTATAATATTTTAGGTGTAGATGAAAAGGCAACTAAAGATGAAATTAAAAAAGCATTTCGCACATTATCTTTTAAATATCATCCTGACAAAAATGGAGGTAGTCAAGAATCAACCGTTAAATTTCAACAAATTAATGAAGCATACGAAACTTTAGGCAATGAACAAAAAAGAGAACAATATGATATGCAACGTAATAATCCGTTTGTAAGAATGAATAGTAATGGTGGAGGTGGTATGGATGGAGGTGTTAATATGAACGATTTTTTTAATGTTTTTTTTGGCGGAGGAGGTATGCCACCAAATTTTCCGGGAATGCCAAGAGGTATGCCATCTTTTCAGGGTATGCCGGGTGGACCAAGAATTCATATTTTTCATGGTGGACCTATGAATTTTGAAGGAGGTTTTCAAAAACCGACACCCATTATTAAGAATATTGTTATTAGTATGGAGCAAGTTTTTACTGGAACTAATTTACCTTTAGAAATAGAGAGATGGGTCGTTGAAAACGAAACGAAAACTGTTGAAAAAGAGACAATTTATATAGATATACCAAAAGGTGTTGATGATGGTGAAATTATGGTATTGAGAGATAAAGGAAACGTAGTTAATGAAAACACTAAAGGTGACATTAAAATATTCATTAAGATTGAAAATAATTCAATATTTAAGCGAGCTGGTTTAGATTTAATTTTAGAAAAGGACATATCATTAAAAGAAGCTTTATGTGGTTTCTCGTTTGAAATAAATTATTTAAACGGAAAAAGTTATACATTAAATAATAATAAAGGAAATATAATACAACCGAATTATAAAAAAATATATCAAAATATGGGTTTAGTTAGAGGTAATCATACAGGAAATATGATAATTAATTTTAATATTAAGTTTCCAGAAAAATTGGATAATGAACAAATTGAAAATCTTGAAAAAATTCTTTAAGTTATAAAATAAAATTATTGTTATAAATAAAAAATAACTTAAAAGTATATTAATTATATAATATGGAAACAGACTATAAAATGCGTCCGTTAGCGTAATTGTGAAAGCATGGAAAATGTTGCGCGCACACAATCGCGTTATTAGGCGACTTCCCGGATTGTTTAATTATAAATATATCTATACAAAATGTTTACTTAGCATAATAGGGTGTTAACTTTATGTTTTGTGGTATAATTTAATTATTTTGTTTTAGTTTTATTTGTGTTATTTTATTTTAAATTACTTGTACAGGTTTTTATAATAAATAAAAATATCTTAAGTTTATACTGAATTTACTTTATGTCTTAGAGGTTTTTTTAGTCATACTTATTATATAAAAAACAAATAAATAACAAATAAATAACAAAATTTTATATTTTGTTTCCTTCATGCGTTTATAAGTTAATGGTAGACTATGCGCCTTCCAAGCACACAACCTGGGTTCGATTCCCAGTAAACGCAAGTGCCCTTTTAGCTCAGAGGTAGAGCATTAGTCTTGTATACCGTTAAAAATGGTTGCAAAATTTGGCTAACTAAAGGTCTCGGGTTCGATTCCCGAAGAGGGCTAAAAAATAATTGTAAAATAAAGCAATTACATTTATTTTACAATTAAATTATATACAATTACATTTATTTTACAATTAAATTATATACAAATAATATATTTAAAAAACATATAAAAACAAACAAAGTATAATATAATAATAATCAGTTTTATAATGAATTACGATCCGGAACTAATTAAGATACATCTCAATAAATTAATTGAATTAAATGATTATCATCATGCTTTCGATACATTAATTATTTATTTAAATTCACATAGCACTCGAAGAGATGAATTAATTAATTATTATTATTCTAAAATTTTAGAACGTTATACTTGTTTCGGTAATCATCAAGGAATTACAATTAAGAGTAAGTTATAGAATTTTGAAAATTATGCACCACTCGTAAAGAATAAATTTTGCAAAAAATATATTTTACAAACGATAAATTTTACAGACAAACTAATTATAAAATTTTATTATGGATAAAATTTTATAATAAATAAAATTACATTATAAATAAAATTATAAAATACTTTTTTATAATTTTATATGTATATAAATGGCAGGTAGACCTAAAAAAATAAGAAGCATAAAATCTTATATTAATAATATTGACAACCATACATTTTCAGGACCTATGAAAAGTGGAACTGCACCAAGTATAGGTGTTACACACTATTATTGGTATAATTACGCCACACAATGTAATACTAACCCTAATCAAGTAAAAAAAAGTTATAATAATATGGTTTTTTTAAATATTAACCCAGCTCAAACTCCCGTATCCGCAGGATTTAGACCAACAACAAACTATAATTATTCGTATAATGCTCCTAAAGGTGTTGGTTTTTATGATGCAAACGCTAAATATGATAATCATTTTTATAGACCTTACAATCCTCCAGCACCTATTACAGGTACCAGAATACAACGCCCAATATCAAGACATATGACTGGTTTTCCGTCAAGTGTATAAATTAAGTATTTAAGGATTATACATTGTAGCAGGTAAAATGACATGTTGTGTTTGTTGTTGCGAAGTGGGATAAGGAAAATAACCGTTAGGATTTCCAGTATAATTATCATAACGTCCTAAATATTGATAAAAAGCACCACAACTACTATTGTTATTTGTACAAACGCTTGCTAGTCTATTTTTAGCGCGTCTATTTGATGTCGATGAAGCGCCAATACCATTTACACCTGGTTTATATTTATTATAAATATATTGATTCGTATTTGTAGTTATGTTTCCGCCGGCTGCGAATTTTGTAGTTCTTCTTCCGCCAACTCCAACATTTTTTTTGTATAAGAAACCAGGAAAGTTTACAGAGCTTCCATACCAGAATTGTCCGTTTGAATTACTTCCTGAGCCGAAACCTTTATAATGAGACATTTATATACATAAATAACAATAAAATAATTATTGTTATTTATTGGTAATTATATTTATTAGTAATTATATTTATTAAATAATAATAAATTCTTTTATGTTAAGCTAAACAAGCAATTTCTTGATTTTCTGTCTCCAATTTAATCTGTTCTTGCTTTAATTTTTCTTCTAAACGCTGTTGCTTTCTTTTTGCTTCATAAATTTTCCTTTTTTCCTTTAAGATTTCTTTATTTTTCTCTCTATATATCTTCTGTTGTTCATCATATTTTTCCTTATTTTTAATTCTATATTCTTTAGTTTGTTCTTTTAGTTTTTCTTTATTTTCTTCTCTGTATTTTTTCATTTGTTCGGCAATAACTTCCTTATGCTCTTGCTTATAAGCCTTTTCTTGCTCACGAATTTTAGCCTTGTTTTCAATTCTATATTTTTCCGTAATATTTTTTTTAGTTTGTGCTTTTTCTTCTTCAGTAACATATGCTTTTAGCGAATTCAAATTAGCCCCGTATTCTTCAATAAGCTCTTGTTCTCGAATTCTTGCTTCTAATTTCGACTTACATTTATAATGTTCGATTTCAGACATTTCCCATTCATCCCACCCGCCATTATTACGGATTGTTTCATAATGCTTCAGATGATAATGTTTTTTATCATCTTGATTTGTGGTATTTTTAATGTGTTGTTTTTTTCTGTCATTAAAGCAAGTTGTATGTCCAATATAACAATAATTTAAATCCTTATTTTTAGGACAGATTTTATACATAGAAACATGAATATATTCTTCTTCCGACATATACATATTAATATATTGTTGTCTTTAAGTCATTATATAAATATATTATTTTAAGAGATTTTTCTGGTGGGGATTTCGTGGGAAACAATATAGATGGAATTTTCCGTAATTACAATATATTCAGTTCCAGACTTATAAAACTTCGCAATACTGCTGGTATATTCTTCTTCTGATTTAACTAATAACTTCTCACCATTTTCCTTAAGACCAACTAAGGCTTTCTTATCGAGAGAAGCGGTCCAGTAATCTAAAAGGATAGGTTTATCCTCAACAATAGCTAATTTAGTTGCGTGCTTAAGTGTCATATCAGAAGGTAATTTGTAGTTATCTGTTTTTGGAGCACTACTGGGTTTTTGTTCAGACATTTTATATAATTTTAGTATATTAGTCTTTAAATAGTTATTTATATTAAAGTATTTTAATATAAAATAATATAGTTAAATAATTTATAATGAAAAATAATTTTACGTCAAAAGATATAAATTATTTATTGAATAATCAAGAAGTATTTAAAAAACAAATCAATAATGAAGTAAGTGAAATTACAAAAAAATATATTGTTTTATTGTCCGAATATTATGACTTTATTATCGATAATATTAAAATTAAAAATAATAATTATTCAAATTTTATTATAATAAGAGGAATTGACACTATAACAAATGTTTTTCAGTCATTACTTTTAGCTACTAAAAACATCGACGCAACATATTATCATTGTCAAAAATCTTTTTATTATTATGTGGAATTTGTAGGACAAATATCTGACGAAGAAAAAATGTTTTTACAATTGAGTTCGAGAGATGCAACTACTTATGTATATAAAAAAACTATTTTTGAAATAAATAATGAATGTAGAAAATCAAACGAATTGTTAACAGACGAAACAAGAAATAAAATAGAGATAGTTAACATATACATCAATGTTTATAGAACATTTTTTTATAAAATTATTTATAATTCAAAAAGCGTTCAAAAAATAAAATCTAATATTGAAAATTTTATAAAATTAGCAGATAAAATTAATACTATAAATTTTAACGTAGAGAGAATAAATACATTTGAAAAAGTAATTGATTTTTTATATTATAATGTTGAAAATGCTGAAAAACTTATTGAAATTTGCATTCCAATTATTAAAAAAATAAGTAAAAATAGAGAAAATATACTTATTTACGAAAAGTTCATTTTATCGGATAATAGTATTGATGAAATAATTAAATTGATTGTTTCTGTATAAACAATAAAATGGTTTATCTTATTATTATTTTATTATTATTATTATTATTATTTTATTATTAT
>Ga0194129_10007345_pt1 | contig 13137 bp, 14 predicted proteins | sample TA2KigCa35mmetaG_FD_150862 | JGI IMG/M metagenome (GOLD analysis project Ga0194129, IMG submission 150862) | Freshwater microbial communities from Lake Tanganyika, Tanzania - TA2015038 Kigoma Deep Cast 35m | ecosystem: Environmental > Aquatic > Freshwater > Lake | place: Tanzania: Lake... | reverse complement strand
TCTTGATTGTGGAATGAACCCAGCAGGTATCCTTACACGAGTGGTCGGAGACTGATATTTCTTAAATTTAGAAAATTTCTCAAAGTATACACGTGGCTGATTATACAACAACCCGAGTGAGTCGAGTTGATAACAAATAGCCCATTGAAAAAATGGGTTTTCGTTGTAGGAATCATACACATGACTGTTTACTCCATTAATCTCAGCATAATCTGATGAAATTTGTGAATTACTCTTAAACCTCAAAATTCCAAGAGAACAGAACAATGCTGACAAACGATAACTACTTAGTTTTCGTAATTTTTCTTGATATGCCAGAGTAATCATTCTGATTAAAAATGGCGATAATGGTGTTTTATTTAAATCAAATATAGTCATTTTATATACCTAAATATAAAGGTATAATTTACCATCAGTTTTTTATTTGATAATTGTAATATTGTTTTAGTCATTGGATTGTATATTATAGAAAAGCCATTATATAGTAATATTATGAATATCTTTTTTATTCCTAATATTATGACAACTCTATCAGATATTTGGAAGTATTTATCCAAATTTTTTAATTCAGAAAATAAGGAAAAACTGGTTTACTTTGTCGTAAATGTATTTTTCGCGGTTATTATATTCCTCATCTTTTTCACAATTGCGAGAATTGCTCTCAATAAAATACAATATGTCAAGAGTGATAAAGAACCAACTGAGAAAAGAGAACTCCGGAATTTAGAGATTCCAAGCCCCAACCAAGGAGATAACCGTAATTTTTCACAGTTATACCGCAATTTTATCGCAAATTTTGTATTTTATGTTATTATTCTAATCGGTCTTATTTTTGCTTTCACTAAGATGGGTTTCAATATAAGCACATTTTTGGTTATTTTGGGAAGTATTGGTGTCGCAATTGCTTTCGGATTCCAAAATCTCATTCAACAAATTATTTCTGGTATTATTATTTTACTGTTCCAATACTTCAATTTAGGAGATTTAGTAAAAGTCAAAACTGACATTGGATATGTTCAAGACTTTAATTTGGTAAATACTACAATTATAACTAATCGGGGCGAAGTTATTGTAATACCAAATAATTCAATTACAGTTGATTCATTCATGAATTACACGAAGAATGATGAAATATATATAACACTCGATGTTTCATTATCATCGAATAATCGGATTAATTATCCTGAACTTCTTCAAGGACTCGTTCAACAAGTTCGTCAATCAACTTACACTATTGATAAGAGAGAAGTATATGCAGTTGTGTCTGATATGTCTGGCGTAGGAACTAAGATAACTGTTAAAGTTAAGATTGCGAGTGCTGATTTCTTCGGAGCATCAAATGATATTCGTCTAATAATCAGACAGACATTAGAGGAAGAGAATGTGAAACTTTTGGACAACTATTATTAATTTCAATAAATAACAACACGAACAAATTTTATAAAGTTTATAAATTTCATAATTTTATCAAATAATTTAATCAGAAAAATTCAATGAACAGGTCCATCAGAGGAGGAGGAACTCTAAGTTCCCCCTACTTCTTCTTGGAAGCCTTAATCAGATTGCTCTTTTGGGTCTCCAACTCCTCAATGTCCCTCTTTCGCTTACCCAGCTCAATTGTCAAGTCTTGATTCTCCTTGCTCAAACGCACGTTCGCGTTTTCAAGAGAGCGAACTTCCGTCTCCAATGCGACAATTCGAGTCGCTTTTGAGCGCGTCTCCATTTGATGAGTTTCAACCTTCTTCTTTTCAGAATCGTGGATGTATTTCACCAATGTTCCGATGTTGCTCTTTGCGAGAAGGTCATAGCTGGTCTCCCCACGCGAATTTGCGGTTGTCAGAGGACATCCGAAATTGATGAGAAACTGCGCAATTTCCGGTCGTCCCAGAAGAATCGCAGTATGTAAGATGGTATTTCCATAAACATCTCGGTTGGAAGATAAATCGCTCAGGGAAATCTTAGTAGAAAGTCTCTCAACTTCGGACTGATTTCCTGAAATAATTGCTGTTCGCATATTATCGACGTAATGCGATGATGGAACGATACTGCTTCCGAATGCTCCGTAATATGTGCTTGTGCTTGTTCTTGTGGACATCTTTTTATATCACTAAAAAAGCGATAAATAAAAAAATCAATTTTTATTTTACCAAAATATTGGACTAATAATAAGCCGAATGATAATAAAATACAAGCCACAAGGTCAAACACTCGGACAACTCACGCTGGAAGTCAAAGAAGAAGCAAAAGATAAAATATGCTATATTGGGCGCCTCGACCCACTCGCCAGTGGTCTCGTCTGTTTTTTAGTAGGAGACGAATGTGTCAGTTCAAGGAGCCGTCTCCATTCAGACAAAACTTATTGCTTTAATCTCATTCTCGGAATATCTACCGATACAGGAGATGCGCTCGGGCTCATTCAAAAAATGAGCGCAGTTTCTCTGGGAGCGGTAGGCGTATTCGACATTGTAAAAAAATACAACAACTACACATATGAGCAAGAATATCCGATGTATAGTTCCTATGAAATTCGCGCAGGTGGCCTCAAAAAACCGCTCTGGTATTTCGCCAAAAATGGGATTCCCATTGATAAAATCCCGACACACTCGATAACTGTCCATCAGCTGGAACCGAATGGTGAGCCGACGCTTATTACAAGCGCTTCTTATTTTATCCAACAGGTTGCGCAAGTTATTGAGGAGAAGTCCCGCCTCAGGAAAGACGAAGTCATCGCGAAATATCGCGCCTTGGGTCCAATGTCGCTTGTCGCAATTCCACTAATCGCGAAAGTCAGTGGTGGCGCCTATATCCGGCGCCTATGCGAAGACATTGGTGCTGAATATGGAATTCCGGCGATGGCGGATTCTATTGAAAGAGTCGCCTATCATTTTCCTCCGTAAAAATTGATTTATTTTCGAATCGATTGTTTCTTATAAATAAATCTCACAATGGCTACTCAACAACAACAACAATCATTCAACGTTATGGAAGCAATCATCGATGCGATGTCCGGAAAAGCGGATCTCCTTATGACAATTCACAATGTTCATGCGAGGCTGTATGAAAAATACAAGACCGAGATGAGCGACCCCTCAAAAAGGGACGATATAATTCGTCAATTGAAGAAGGCTTTCCGTGATATTGAGAGCGAGTATGACAATATTTATCGTATTTTTCGCGGGTCCGGTGAATACCTCATTTGGTCCTTGAAATCGCGCGATGAGATTCTCCAAGGCTTGGATTCACTTCAAACTTATGAGGACTATTTGAGGAACGGAAAGAAGCCCGATACAGTCGAATACGGCAGGGTATTATTTGGAAATAAGCTTGATACTGTCGAATACTACATGGTATTCCCGAATATCGATGCGGACCTCCAACTTCCAAAAGAGAAGACAGTTCTTGAAAAAATCATTGAAATGCTTGATGCGCGTGATTTGACCTTCGTTTCTGATAGCGCAACTGTCGATGGAAATCGGAATGCGATTCAATTTTTGATTCAAGAGAATCATCTTGATTTATTGCGCCGGATTCACGACCTATCGAGCATCCCTCTTTCCACGAAAACCGTCAAAACAAATCAGACGTGCTCTGACCTTGCGATGGCGACCGGAAATTGCGCGATGGTCGAATTTGTCATTAGCAACAGCTTTATATCACAGATTCGCTCTCTACACAATCAGATTGATACACTCAAAGGAACACAGGCGACACTATATGATGATATTCGCCGTTTGCGCTCTGATAATCAGTTATTGAGAACTCAATGTGAATCATCGCGTCTTGGTCGTCAGATTAACAAAATTAAATCGTATCTCATATTTTTCATGATTATCTACTTCATTTTTTTCCGTTAAAGAAATCAATTATCTGGAATTGGAGGGCGAGTGTTAGTGGAAAACGGATTGCGAAATTAATGTAGAGGGACGAATACCCGCTATAAAATCCCTTTAACCCATTATTATTTATAATTTCTTTTACGACCACAAATAACGAAACCGCCCGATTATTGAGCAAATTGTGCGTATGTCTTGCGCGAATGACGTCGAACGGGCTACATAAAATGGTCGCCGGTATATTCAATGCTGATCCTATTATGAAATCCTCTGCGAACTTCGACTTTGCGAAAAGCCGATGTTCCGGCCTGACAGAGAAATACCCGCCCAGTATTGTCCCCGTATAAACAGCGTTCCTCAGGGCCATCGGGACCATTAGGCTCCCCGCATTCCTGCGAACAATATCCGCATACGAAATCTTCCGGTTTTCCAGATTCATTTGCTTGAATGATTGGATGGCGAGTATTGGTCCTAAAAAGGCCCCGTCAATTAGACCCGCCCCAAATGCGGACTGATATTTGGAAGCGCCTCTTCTCTCAAATTCGTGAAAAGCATAGTATTTGAGTGCCATTTGCGGGGTTATGCTCGAAAGACCTACCAGCCCCCCACGAAACAGAACTTTATAACCATTCTCTTTTATCGTTTGATAAACCACTGTAGTTGTCGATGCGGATTGTAAATGTTGTTTGAGAAAATCGAGGGGGAGTGTAATTGTATATCCGACTGCTCCTGCGAGTGCGCCAGATAATATTGCGTCCATATTTATGATTATATTTTATTTCATATCGCAGTTTAAAAAATATGGGCTTGATATATCAATGGAAAAGTTTGAGACCGCCCTTAAACAAGTGGATAATCCAGATTTCCAAACGAATGGAAAGGTCGAGTTATATAAAGTGGGGTCCGAATTGATAAAAGACCCCCGCTACGATTTTAAAACAAAGAAGAAACTTATAAAGCAGATATTATTCTTTTATCCGAATGATGCGATGTTATATCATAAGATGGGCGCGTTATACGAAGGAAAAGACGCGGAGAAGCAATTGTGGTGGTATAAGTTATCATATAATGCGAAGCCGGACTATTTTGAGAATTTGATTGCGCTGTCTCGAATACTATTTAATAAAAAGCTCTATCGGGAGCTCGTCAATTTGAATAAGGACAATCTATTTGAGCAATTTCTGGGAGACCAAGAATTCTTACATTATTACTTTTTTAGCCAGAAGATGAGCAAATTACATAAGGATATTTTGCGCTGTATTTTACAGCGGGTGAAAGATGGGTCAATGATAAAATGTTCAACGAAGGAGCAGATGAATCTCAAATTCGAGAACTATTTCTATTTGGGGTCCATCTATTTCAGTTTGGGTGATGTAATGAACGGGCTCAAATACACTGAAAAGTCTTACGACCTGAGTCTTAAATTCAACCTCTATTCATATCAATTGAGCACTTATATGTCAGTTATGTGTATATATGATTATTTCTTTTATGACCATAAAGAGTATATTAGGAAGGCGCGTGAGCTTGAATCGATGTATGTGGTTGATGCGTCGAAGCGGTTCAATCCAAAAATTGGGCGGAGTGGAACCGGAAAGATTCGGGTGGGGTATGTATCAAGTGATTTCAATCTCCACGTCGTCTCCCACTTCATTCTCCCGATATTGCGCAATCACGACCTCCGCCGGTTCGAGCTCTATTTATACATTAATTTGGAGGAAATTCATGAATATTATCGGAATATACCGGCCTTCAAGCGCCTGATATTAAATGCGGATGATTACATTGTCGCCGAGCTAATACAGAGGGACGCCATTGATATTTTGATTGACTTGAACGGGAACACGCTTAATAATCGGCTCGGCGTTTTCGCGTATAATCCGGCCCCCATTCAGATGACATATCTCGGTCATCCAAGTAGCACGTTTATGAAAAGTATTCAATATAAGATTGTGGATTCTATTACAAACCCGCTTGATAGTATTCAGTATCATACGGAAGAACTGGTCCGGATGAAAGGATGCTTCTTGCTTTATGAACATCATATCCAGTATAGCCCCGCCATTACGCATCGCCCGTCAAACCGTCGCGAAATCATCTTCGGCTCTTTCAACAAGGAATCTAAGAACTCTGAGTATATATTGGAAATATGGGGTCGTGTATTGCGCGAAGTGGAGAATTCCAAGATTAAAATAAAGCTCGACAGCTTCGACAACGCAGAGGCGCGTCTTGCGTATTACGCAGAGAAAATGAATGTCTCCCCCGATAGAATAATTATAATGACGAAATTACACGACAGGGCCTATATGGAGTTGTTCGTGGATGTAGATATATTGTTGGATACATCGCCGTATAGTGGGACCACAACGACGTGTCATTCCCTTTATCATTCTCTCCCGATTATAACCCTCTATAATAAGGACTATCACTGTCATAATGTGAGCGCTTCTCTTCTGATACATGCGGGGTTGGAACGGATGGTTGCGAAAACTCCGGACGAGTATGTTGAAATTGCGAAATATATGGTGTCTAATATTGATTGGTTTAATGAATACAAGAGGGGTATCCGTGATAAATTTTTGGCGCTTATGAATCCGATGCGGTTCATGAGTGAGTATGAGGGAATGCTGAGGTCTCTTGTTCAAAAACACGCGAGTTGATTTGAATAAAATAACATAAAGACAATTTTCATATTATTTATAATAGGATGGATAGAGTCGGTCAAATGAAAAAGATTCAGAATGAAGCATTGGAGTTATTTACAAAAAAAAATATTGATTATGGCGATGCTTTTGCGAAATATGGTGTGATTGGTGTATTGATGCGAATCGAAGATAAATTACAGCGGTCGATGTCTATAACTAAAAATGGAGTAAACTTAGTAAATGATGAAGGAATTCGAGATACACTGATCGATTTACATAATTATTCCGCAATGGCGTTAATGTTATTGGATGAATAATTGTAAAAATAGATTTTGCGATTATATGAATTACCATTAATTTTTATTGATGGTAATTCGGAACAAATTTTTTATGTAAATTGTGCTCTTTGTCAGGTCTGACCTTCCATTTCATCACGACGTTTTGGAAGAAGAGGATCGAAACTTCTTAAAGAGCACACATTATAATTTAAAAAATAATTCTAATATAAAACTTTTCGCCTATTATACATAAAATAGCATGGACACAATAAAAAGCAAGTGTTATCAAATAATAATGACTGGATTAAATGAATGTATGCGCCTCTATTTTGAGAATGGCCCTCGAAGTTCGAAGAAAACAGATAATTTGAATAAAATGATTATCGATTATCTTAGTGTATATTTCTCCAATTTACATAACATCGACGACTACTCTCTGATAACAGAGTATAACTTAGAGTGCGCCAATTTCTCCGAGCAGAAGAAATGCGACATCGTAGTATTTTATAAAAACGCCCCATACATAGTATTTCCCCTTAAATTCGTAATGACATCATATTTAAAGAACCGCAACAATTATTTTGAGAATATAACCGGCGAGGTTTATCTTCTGAAACACTCTAATCCCGAGTTGAAGATAGTCCCTATTAACTTCATTCTGGATAAAATCCCGAACCTAACGAATGATAAAAAAATAAAGAATTTTGAATTAATAACACACGAAAATAGTTTTAACGTGTATTCGACGCTTGTTAATAGTGGAATCATCTATGATATTTACAATGTCGTCATCAAAACAGAGCACGTGTGTCAGATTGGGGACAAATATGACCAGCCTCCTTTAATAACCGATATAATCGAGAACAAATCCCTTTATGATATTATCAATGGCTTATAGGAATCGTTTTCAGAATGGTCGATGACACATTAATCCATCCATTATTTTTAGCACTGCTATTCTTTTTTATGTAATCCATGTTATTTTTTATTGTATCAATAATGAAATCAATATCTTCCGTTCGCGCCGGTTCAATACACAAGCACGATATATGAAGCGCGGGGGCTTCCACACGGAACACGAGCCCCTTCGGTTCAAAGAAGACTGGCATATAAATGACCCTTTCTTTCTTTGAGATGTTGAGAGACTGTGTCCGGCCGTATGAATACCACTCCGGATAAACGACGCGCCCACAGTCCCTCTTCGCGAGTTCGCCCTTGTTTTCTGTAAGGAACGCATGAGTCTGCGGATTCTGGGCCTTGAAGGCCCCCTCCGGAATGACGGTTCCTTCATGATAAGGAAAAATTGCGAACTTATCCTTCTTCGCGGTTATGACCTTCTTCCAGCATGGTTCGTCGTATAATTTGGTGGGGTGAATAAAGATATTATCTCGGAGCGTGGCTATCCCGTTATAAATATTACAGATATCGCCGAGTGTTTTCGTGTTGGGGGGCGCATCGTAATGAAGAAGATGGAGCCGATTTTCCTTACGGAGTAGCATGTCGTATGCTATTGGCTGGTCATTATAGGTTAGCGTGGCCTTCGGGGCCTTCGTCAAGACGGTTATACAACAATAGACGGACGCGTCATCAAAAACTTTTCGATCCTTGAAATCGATGATTTCCTTGATGAACCGGTTCTCGAAGAGGTATTTCCGGAAATGCGTGGATGATTTGTTGTGTAAATAGGTGTTCGGTGTAATTGCGACCATTGCGCCTTCGTCTTCTAAAAGGTCGATACATTTCATAAGGAAAACGTAGTAGAGGTCGATATTTCCGGCATTGAATATGGGCCATGTCTGGCGGATGAATTGCGTGTATTCCGTCGGTAATTCTTGAATTTTAATGTATGGGGGATTGAGTATGATGCTGGAATATTTGGTGGGGGGGTCGGGGGTGTATTTGAGGAAGTCGGTGGCAATCTTGTTCAAGTGTGGGCGGGGCGTTATAGCTTCCATGTATTCCGGCTTGATATCGAAGACGTCGATTGTGTTATATAAATCGAGAGGGATGTATTTGAGGAGGTTTCCGGTTCCGACTGATGGTTCGAGGAGTGTTCGCGGAGAGGAGACGAGTTCTGCTAATTTGGTCGCCATGAGTTGGGAAATATCTTCGGGCGTGAATATATCACATCGGTCGTAATTTTGTAAATAGTCGGTTTCGTCTTTTGTTTTGGTAATATGGACCGCGTCGAGGAGTTCAATAATTTCCTCTTTTCTCTTTTTATAAACGCCGGATATCTTCTTTTCTTTACAGATGAGGAGAAGTTCATCCTTTCTTTTTGCTTGGAGTGAGGTCATGTTTAATTATATAAGTATATTTAAACATTTCTAAATCAATTTTTTTGCGGATGTTATTGTTTTGTCCTAAATTGTAAAATTGGAGAATTATGAAAATTTGAATAGGGTGGTCGTGGAAGATTATTTTTTTCTACGAAAATTCAATATTGGAAATTGATTTATACGTTCATATGGTGGTGGTGTAGAATTATATGGTGGTGGATGAGAATTATATGGTGGCGGATGAGAATTATATGGTGGCGGAGGAGAATTATATTGTGGCGGATGAGAAGATAATGATGATTGTTGTCTAGAATTATATTGTGGCGGAGGAGAATTATATTGTGGTGGATGAGAAGATAATGATGATTGTTGTCTAGAATTATATTGTGGCGGATGAGAAGATAATGATGATTGTTGTCTAGAATTATATTGTGGCGGATGAGAAGATAATGATGATTGTTGTCTAGAATTATATTGTGGCGGATGAGAAGATAATGATGATTGTTGTCTAGAATTATATTGTGGTGGAGGAGAAGATAATGATGATTGTTGTCTAGAATTATTTTGTTGTGGAGGAGAAGATAATGATGATTGTTGTCTAGAATTATCAACAGATACACTTTCTTTTAATTTATAATTACGTTCTTCTGCTAACTGTTTTTCTATTAGTCTATCAACAAAAGTATATTTTAATTCAAAATCTTTAATAATATCTAATATTACCGGTTCAACAATTCCTTGAATATGTAAATATAATTTATACACAAGATAATCATATACAGAAGTATAAAATATTAAAGCATTTTGATTTATTGAACGAACATTTTCTTCAATATACTTTAATTTATAATATAAAATGTATAATTCGTTAAAATTACATTCTTTTTGAATTTCTATAAAAAAATTTTGTAAATGAATGAATAATTCAAAATTATCTATTAAAAATAATATAAAAAAGAATTGAATCATTTTAATATAATTAATTTCAATCCTATTTATCTTTACTCCTGTTGAACCTTTAATTATGTTATCAATTATTCTTAAAATATGTTTATCTAAAAAGTTTACTTCAATACCATCATATCCAAAATATACATATAATTTACTTAAATCTTTATTTTTTAATTCACTTAAATAATCTTTAAATTTTTTAATTATAATACTATCAGATTCAGAAAATTTATTTTTATCATTTTCAATAATTAAATTTACTATAATTTTTAATCCATCTGGAATAGGAATATGTTCATAATCAATAATTTTTTTCCAATTTTTCATATATTTATCTAATTCAGTTCGAGTATATAATAATGAATAACTATCATATGAATAAGTTAATGGTAAAAAGCATTTTATAAATAATGGTAATACAAATAATCTAAATAAATCAACAATATTTTGTACAGTTAATTCAAACATATGTTTATGAATTAAATCTGGAATTTTTACGTTTTTTAATTCTTGAAATAAAGTTCTCTCAAATTCAGTATGAAATTTTGGCAAATGTAAATTTCCTAATACCATAGTTGGTTTACTTTCTTCCTTAAAAAAAGGTTTTGCTATATTTAAAAATTTTTTGTTATTTATTTTAAAATTTTTTATTTTAATTTTTTCTTTATTTTCTTGACTTATATTTTCATTAAAATACTTTATACAATCATCAATTGATTTTACTTCTAAAAGAAAACTGAATATATTTGGAATTTTCTTTGAAACTATATTATTCATAATATATTATGGATAAAATAATTATACCTCATTGGGTAAAAACTTCAAACTATCGAACTATGACCGACGAAAAAAAGGAAAAAGCCGTAAATGGAAGTAAAAAATACCAGTATGAATGGATGGTCGAAGAAATAAATGAATTTTATGAGGCACTTTCAATGAAAGATGAAGTAGAATTAAGAGACGAGGCGGTCGGTCTTATTAGAACATACCAGCAATTTATGGGTTCAAAACGCGTTTGTAAATTGTGGGAAAAAGTAAAAGGTGATGTTAAGAAAGTATTTCCGACGAAAAAAATATTTTTGAAAGCGTTCAAAAAATGGAAAATTAAGAAGACGAAGAAAAAACAGGCTCTTGGAGTAGAGGCGCACCATTTGTTGAAATATTTGTAATTTTATTTTAGACTTAAAAGAAATTATATATATAAATATGGTAGTTCTGATGAGAATCGGAGATGTTTGTTCTATTCAAAGAGGTTCGCGAATAAATCGGAGACAAAATATTGAAGGTAATATTCCTGTATATGGTATTGGTAAAAGGCCATTATTTTTTACAAATGAATTTAATCGTGAAGGTCGAACATGTAAAATAGATAAAGATAAACACGGTCATCATCCTAAAATAAATATATTGAATGAAAGTTATTTTCTAAACGACTACGCATTTACAATCAAAAGCAACAGTAATGACTTGACAGATGAATATTTATGGTTTTATTTACAAAATAATGAAAATTTAATACAATATATTGGAGCCGGAATTTCAAGAATTGATATGGAACATTTTGAAAATATACAAATACCGGTTCCATCAATTAGTCGCCAAGTAGAAATTACATCTACTATTTTATCAATTACTAATATTCAAAATCAATTAAATAATCAGTTAAATAATTATATAAATACCGAATTAGAAAATATTCATTCAACTTAAAAAGAATCGCCTATTATAAATAATATAAAATGTTCAAGCAATTTTTTACATCATTATTTATCAAACGAGCTCCTATCTTTTTGGGCCGTTGGAAACTGAAATATGAAGAGCAACAAATAAACAAGTGTGTTCTGTGGGCGAACGAGGACAACTGCGGTTGTTGCCAAATAGAACCGCAAATAGTAAATGAAGATGTTAGCGACGAGTTTTATTTACCTTATATTATATAGCGTATGCGAATTTAAGAAGTTTCTTCGGAGTTTTTGCATCCGGCTGTTTAAGAAGTTTCTCGATTTCCGAATTTCTCCAACTAAGATAATCGTATTTTTCTTTGACCGGTAAATATTGTAATTTGTGATATTTCCATCCGACCTCTTCTAATTTATCGATGAACTCCGATTTTACTCCGGATGCGCGGATGTCATCTTTCGACATATAAGCGTATTTTATTTTAGGTTTCTTGTATTTTTTGAGCCATTTATCGAATACTTTTATTGCGAGGCGCATGTCGCTTGTTTGATGAGGATGATATTTCGCTCGGTTTTTCATAGTATTTATTACACTGAATTGATAGGCCGGACTCCGGAAGCGGATGAGCTGGATTGTTTTGTGGGCGGTTTTTTCGTCTTTGAAGCCGGTTCCTTTCATTGTCCGGTTTGGATGACGATTTGAGTAGAGTTCCATTGAGTGTTTATAAAATAATAATATATAAATAAATTTTCTTAAAATTTTTTAATCTTGTCAGACAAAGAATCAATAACGCACGTTTGCGGGGTTCCTCCTCCAATATAAATTGTTTGTAAAGAAGGACAATTTGTTAATTGATTTATTTTTGTTAAACTCGAACAATCATTGAATGAAATTATAGTCAATTTTTTCAAATCCAAAACAAAATCAATATTAGAAATTCCAGATTTCTCAAAATATATTTCCAATAAATTGGTGCATTTTCTTAATGGATAAAAATCAGAAATATCTGTTCTTGAATGAATCGCGAATCTTTGAAGATTTGTCAAAAATGAAACTGGTTTTATTGATTTTCCAACAAATTGTGTATTGAAAAATATATTTGTAAATGATATTGAAGTATCATTATATCGTCCCCATTCACTAGAATAATTTGTAGCTAAATTTTTTGAAAAAATTAAATAATCATTTGAGCCAAAAGTTGTCCCTTGTGCTAATTTATTTGGACTATTCCCACCAACAACAACATTCAAAAATAATTCAGTCGCATCTTTTGGAATAATTCCTCCCGCGTATCCAGATAAAACGACTCCTTGTTCAAGTTGTTCAATCAATTCAGAAGTGTTTAATTCCAATGATTCAGTTTGTTCTTCCAATTCGCAGATTCTTTCCTCCATGCTTTCAATTTTTCCAAGAATCAATGAAAATGATTCACTTTCATTGTATTTTTTTTTTTTGAGGATATATTGTAATT
>Ga0194129_10007342_pt1 | contig 13141 bp, 8 predicted proteins | sample TA2KigCa35mmetaG_FD_150862 | JGI IMG/M metagenome (GOLD analysis project Ga0194129, IMG submission 150862) | Freshwater microbial communities from Lake Tanganyika, Tanzania - TA2015038 Kigoma Deep Cast 35m | ecosystem: Environmental > Aquatic > Freshwater > Lake | place: Tanzania: Lake... | reverse complement strand
CCTGGCGAAAATGCATGCGCTTTTTCCGCGAGCCAACGTTCTGACTGAGGAGGTCATTCATGCCGCCATCGAAGTCCATCGGCACCTTGGGCCGGGGTTGCTCGAGTCGCTTTACGAGTGGTGCTTCGTGCGGGAGCTCCAACTTCGCGGGCTGGGGGTTGTCCACCAACGGAAGGTGACGCTCACGTACAAGGGAGGTGTTCGTGAAGATCTCCTGCGGTGCGATCTTTTGGTGGAATCGGTGATCCTCGTCGAACTCAAGGCCGTCGAAGACGTGCTTCCGGTGCACAAGGCCCAGCTCTTGAGTTACATGCGGCTGCTGGATGTGCCGCTTGGTTTGCTGATCAATTTCAACCGGGTGGTTGGTGGACGGGGTATCGCGCTTGATTCTTCGGGGAGCTGATCAATCCGATTAATGCGACGGCCGTCTCCGCGTAGCCTCCGCGCGCTCCTGTTTCCAGCGCCTTCCCGAAGGAATCGGGACGCAACGGGCAACGCCGCGGACGAGGGTGATTTTCGGCTTCAGATTTGCTGGGTCTTGTCGACGGGAGTTCTCCGCGGTTCTCTGCGAACTCCCGTTCGCTGAACCCGGTGTGCGGATGTGCTGACGGGCGGTTGCGGGTGGCGACCGAGTTGAGGTTGAGGGTTGAAGTTGAAGACGGGCGGAGCCGGTGGCCGGCACCTCAACTTCAACTTTGAACCTAAACCGGTGTGCATCACCGGGGCGTGGTGGGGTCGGGGGCTCGGTAGCGCCGCCAAGCAGTATTTGGGAACTCGAGCCTCTGAAAAAGGCGCGAGGGGGCAACGCTTTGGCCGGATGGGTGAATCGGTCCGCAGGCGCGCGGAGCCGAGAGGGAGATTACGGTCGCCGTAGGCGACCGGGTCGAGGTCGTTCCGTGATTTCCGAGTGTTCCGTTGGCCCAAGCTCCGTCTCGCACGTCTCCCCGGCCTTCCCCGTCTTCCGCCCTTCCCGAACTTTCTCTTCCCACCTCAACCGGTTGTCACCTAGCGTCGGAGTCATGCCCCGATTCGGTATCCAATCCCAGATTCCGTCCGACGGCGCGCAGCTGCGGCGGACGCTGGCTTTGGCGGGCATTTACACGGGCATCATCGGGGCGAGTTTTTATGCGGCCTACGAGGTGCGGTTCGAATTCCTCGTGCCGCCGGAGCAGCAGGTCGAGCGGGTGCGGCTGTTGCCGTGGGTGATCGGGCTGAAACTCGGGACGTTGGTGCTGTTCCGCCAGTTCGGCTCGTTGATGACGTACTTCAGTCTGCCGGATCTGAACCGGCTGGTCGGGGCGATGGCGGTGGCGAGCGGAGTGCTGCTGCTGCCGCGGTCGCTGGGTTGGAGTGAATTCGAGGCGCCCCGCGGCGTGCTGTTGGTCGATTTTATGTTGGCGTTTGGCGTCCTCTGCGGCGGCCGCCTGGCGGCGCGGTTGTACCGGGAGCGTCTGAGTGGCGCGGGCCGGACGCCGGGACGGGCGTTGCAGCGCATTGCGATCATCGGGGCGGGGGATGTTGGCGCGCAGCTCGCGAATGAATTCCTGAGCCACCCGGCGCGGGGGTTCCGGCCGGTGATTTTTCTTGATGACGACCAGACCAAGCACGGCAAGCTGGTGCACGGCGTGTTGGTGGCGGGCCGGCCGGAGCTGCTGGCGGAGCAAGGGGTGGCGGAGGCATTGGACAAGGTGGTGATCGCGATGCCCTCGGCTCCCGCGCGGCGCATTCGCGAGGTGCTGGCGGCGGCGGCGACCCATGGACTGAAAGTGGAGATCGTGCCCTCGTTGGAGGAGTTGGCGGCGGGGCGGGTGAAGACCAGTCGGGTGCGGCCGGTCGAGGTGCAGGATCTCCTGGGCCGATCGGCGGTGGAGATCGATTCCGCGGGCATTCGCCGGGCCCTTGCGGGCAAGGTGGTGCTGGTGACGGGCGCGGGCGGCAGCATTGGCAGCGAGCTCGGCCGGCAGATCGCGGCGCTCAATCCGGAGCGCCTGCTGTTGGTGGACCAAAGCGAGGCGGCGCTGTTTCTGATCGAGCAGGAGCTGAACGAGAAAGGCTTCTCCGGCACGATCACGCCGCTAGTGGCCGATGTCCTCGACCGGCCGCGGATGGAGGCGATCTTCCGCCGGTACGGCCCGCAGGTGGTGTTCCACGCGGCGGCGCACAAGCACGTCTTCCTGATGGAGCGCCAGCCGGCGGAGGCGATCCGCAACAATGCGTTCGGCTCGCGTCAGCTCGCGGAAATCGCCGCGGCGCACGGCATCGAGGCCTTCACGCTCATCTCGACCGACAAGGCGATCAACCCGACGAACGTGATGGGCGCGACGAAACGCCTGGCGGAATTGTTGGTGATGGACGTCGCGAGGGAGGGAGGAGGAAAAGCGAGTGGGGAGGGAGTGGGTGAAGGGTTAAGGGTCAAAGGTGATGGGTCGATTTCAGGAGGTGGTACGGGTTTGGGGTTGGCACCTCGAACCTATGACCCCTTACCCGGCGCCCTTGCAGCGAAGCCGCGTTTCTCCGCCGTCCGATTTGGCAATGTTCTTGGGTCGTCGGGCAGTGTGATCCCGATCTTCAAGCGTCAGATCGAGAAAGGCGGGCCGGTGACGGTGACGCATCCGGACGTGACGCGTTATTTCATGACGATTCCGGAGGCGGTGGGGCTGGTGTTGCAGAGCTTCGTGCTGGGTCAGGGCGGCGAGATCTTCGTTCTGGATATGGGTCAGCCGGTGAAGATCGTGGATTTGGCGCGGCAGATGATCGAGCTAAGCGGGTTCCGGGTGGGGGAGGATATTGAGATCGTGTTCACGGGGCTGAAGCCCGGGGAGAAACTTTTCGAGGAGCTGCAGCACCATACGGAGCAGTATGCGCCGACGGAGCATCCGCGGATCATGCGGTTTCGGGGTCCGGGTGAAGTGGACCGGGCGGCGCTGGGTGAGTTGGAAGCGGACTTAAACGGCCAGGATGCCAACACGCTGAAACGCCGCCTCCAGCAGTTGGTGCCGGAGTACAAGCCGCATTGGGAGTGAGGCGCGGCGCGCCGGCGGCGCGCCGGGCGAGGGGCGATAGGCGAGGGGCGAGGGGGACGGAGTTGAGACCACGAAACACACCAAAGGCACGAAAGGTCGGAGTTGGGCCCCCTCCTTCGCCGGGCCTTCGGAGGGCAGGCACGGAACACTCGGAACACTCGGAAAAGAGGAAGACGTGGGAGAGGGGGAGACCAACGAGACGGCGGGTTACCACGAAAGGCACTAAAGGCACGAAACGAGGCCGGGGTGAGGTTGCCTCAACTTGAACTTCCGACCTCAACCGCGGCGCGGGACGCGCCGTCCCTAGCCCCACTCCCGCAGTCCCTTAATCGTTTAGTCCCTGGTTCTCTTCGGAGCCCGAGTCACCGGCCTTCAGAAAGTAGTCCTCGAGGGTTGCGATGAGGACGGGTAGGTCGCGCGTGGCGGTCGTCCACACGAGGTCGAGGTCCACTTCGCCATAGTCGTGGGCGATAATGTTTCGCATTCCCCGCATGCCCTGGAAGGGCAGGTTGGGAAAGCGCGCTCGTGTCTCTGGCGCCAGCCCGCCTGCTGCCTCGCCAATGATCTCGAGGCGGCGCAAGACCGCGTCCTGCCGCTGCGGTTCGACGAGGAATGCCTCGAATTTTACGCCGGCGAGGTACTCGCGAATGCGGAGGGCGGAATCGAGGATGTCGCGCAGCAGGCCGTTCTGCCGGTCAGCGGGCATAGAGGGATAGGGGACGGGCAAGAATGGAACGCCGTCGGTAGGGGTTGCGGCTCCGTTCCACCGCGCGCCGACTCAACAGGTCGACGTGTACGCCCAGCTTTCGCTCCAAAGCCTGCTGGAGGGCGCCCATTTCAATCAGCCCCGGGTCGGAACCCGGGATGAACTCCACCAGCAAGTCCACGTCGCTATCGGTGCCACCGTGGCCCTCGGCCCTTGAACCGAAGAGTTCCAGTCGCGCCACCGGATGCTCCTCGCAGACCGCGCGCACCGCCTCGCGTAAGGCAGATACGGAGAAGTCCGGTGACGGGCTCATGATGAACGGGTAACGGTCGAGCCAATCGAGGCAAGTCGCGGTTGAGCCGCCGGCGGGGGCGGGCTCGCAAAGGGGGGCGACCCGAAGGGGTCAGCCTGTTACTTGTTAGAAAGCCTTTTGGCGGCGAAGCGGACGCGGCGAAAGGGGTCAGGACGAAACCTGCAACCGATACAGTCGTCCCACCACGCCGCCGGGCCTGAAGTTCTGAACGTTGCAAGTTTCGTCCTGACCCCTTTTGCCCCGGCCCCTCTTTCAACGTGGTCCGGGTTCCAGGGCCCCTTGAGTCTTTTGTGGCCATCGGCTCGGGCTGGAGCTGGCAGGCATAGGCGAACGTCCAGGATCAGAATGCCTCATACCTGGGAGGAGCCGCGGTGAGGTCCTGCAGGGCCAGGCGCAGCTGTCGGTTCAGTTGCCGGACAAACGCCGGATTTCGCGCGCTGAGATTGTTTCCGACCGGGTCCGTCTTGGACGATAGAACAGGAGTACCCAGCGGGTGGTGGGAAGGGCGGTGCTTCCGGCGGCGTCCGGAGGCGGGGCTGACGTCCGGCAAAAGAAGAGAAGCCGGCGGGCGCCATTTGCGGTGGTCGCGTAGACCTTGTGCAGGGTGGTGTGCGGGGGCAGCTCCGGCGCGGCCAAGCTGGCGGCCAACGCGGGTCGGCCCTTGAGTTTGGCGAACACCCTTCGGGCCTCGGCGGGGACGCTGCCGCCAAACTCGCGCCGGCGGATGGCGTGCGGAACCAGAATCTCGATCACCGGGGGGGCAGCCGGTCAAGGGCGGCCCCCAACCGGGTCAGCAAGGGGACCGACGAGGAGGGCGCGGGGACGGCGGCAATGCGGTCGATCGAGGGCTCCAGCGTCAGGCGGACCTGCAGGCCGAGGCTGCGGGCGGTGCGGACGAGGGAGTGGAGGGTGATCGAGGGGTTGCGGGCGTCGAGCACCCGGCGGATGGCGGTGCGGCTGGTGCCCGTGTCGCGGGCGATTCCGGCCACGGTGGCGGCGCGCTGCCGGAGGCGGGCGCGGAGCGTGCGGGAAAGCGTTCGTTTGATCGCCAGCAGGTCGCGGGTCGCGGCATCGCGCGGGGTGGGCATCAGGAGAGGCTGAACCATAAGTGAACCAGGTCAAGGGAGTGGGAGTCGGGACGGGAGCGAGGCAGGGTGGGGCGCGGTGCGCGACCGTGCGAAGACCCGGAAACTGGGGATGCGGTTCGGAAGCCGTCGGAGTTCGTTGTAGCTGGGGCGCGCCTGCCCACCTTCGCCAAGGCTATGGCGGGCAGGCGCGCCCCAGCTACACCAATCCGATTGGTTTCCTTATGGGCCGGCCAATCCTTCCCCGGTCCGACGATTGCGCAGGCTGCGCGGCTTCGTCCGGATCCCTCCCATCCGAGCGCTCCCCTAATCATGGCCGTGGCGCCTATAGACGCCTCTTTCAACGTGGTCCGCGCCCCAGGCCCCTTGAGCCTTTTGCGGCCTTCGGCTTGGGCCCGGTAAGGCCGGGATGGCCACAAATGGCGCAAAAGAGATCAGCGCGCGGACCGGCTATGCGTGGCGTCCCTAGACGCCGCGGGACGGGTTCTGAGAACTAAGACACCGGGGATCAATGTCGCCGGCCAACCCTTCCCCGATCCGACCACCCCGCAGGCTCCCTTTCCGGTCCTCTTCCCGACCCCTCGCCTTGGAGCGCCACCCCCGGCGCCTCCGCGGCCAGGCGATTTCCGCGCCGCGCGGGCTTGAGAAAACGCGCGGCCGACGCTTCCGTGGGAGAGTTCGCGATGCCCCGTACCGCCACCTTTCCCCTGCTTTCGCTCCTTCCGCTCGTCCTCGCCGCGGCCCGCGCGGCGGCCCCGGCCCTGGCGGCGGCGCCGTTGCCCGAAACCGTCTCCTTCAACCAGCACATCCGCCCGATTATGGCGGACGCGTGTTTCCACTGCCACGGATTCGACGCCCAGACGCGCAAGGCCCGGCTGCGACTCGACGTCCGCGAGGAGGCGCTCCGGCCCGCGAAGAGCGGCGCCATCCCGATCGTCCCCGGGCGGCCCGATCAGAGCGAACTCCTCCTGCGCATCGCCGACCCAGTCGACCCGATGCCGCCGGCGGACCACCACAAGGCGCTCACGGTCCACCAGCAGGCCCTGCTCCGCCGTTGGATCGAGCAGGGCGCCCGCTATGAGACGCACTGGGCCTACGCGGCCCTCGAGCGTCCCGCGGTGCCGAAGGCCCCGGGCGCAGCCCACCCGATCGATGCCTTCATCCGCGCTCGCCTGGCCGCACAGCGGCTCACGCCCGCCCCCGAGGCGGACCGCGCCCGGCTCCTTCGCCGCCTCGCGCTCGACCTCACGGGCCTGCCGCCCACGCCCGCGGAGACGGCCGCCTTCCTCGCGGACCAGGTCCCAGGGGCCTATGAGCGCCAAGTGGAGCGCCTGCTGAGCTCGCCGCGCCACGGGGAGCGCCTCGCGGTGTGGTGGTTAGACCTGGCTCGTTACGCGGACACGGTGGGGTTCCACGGCGACCAGAACCAGCGGATCTTCCCGTACCGCGACTGGGTGATTAAGGCCTTTAACACCAACCAGCCTTTCGACGCCTTCACGATCGAGCAGCTCGCCGGCGATCTGCTGCCCAACCCGTCCTCGGCGCAGCGCGTCGCCACCGGCTACAACCGTTTGAATATGATGACCCGCGAGGGCGGGGCGCAGCCGGCGGAGTACCTGGCCAAGTACGGGGCGGAACGCGTGCGATCCGTCTCCGCGGCGTGGTTTGGCAGCACCTTCGGCTGCGCGGAGTGCCACGACCACAAGTTTGACCCGATCCTCGCAAAGGACTTCTACCAGCTACAGGCCTTCTTCGCGGATGTGAAGCAGTGGGGCGTGTACGCGGATTACGGCTACACCCGGAACACGGACCTCGCGGGGTTCAACAACGACTTCCCGTTCCCGCCCGAGATCGAGGTCGAGAGCGACTACCTGCAGCAGCGGCACCGCCAGGCGGAAGAGCGCCTGCGTGCCCACCTCGCCGAGCTGCGCCGGGCCGCCCCGCCCGCGGAGGTTACGGCCTGGGCCGGGCAAACGGCCGCGTTCCTCGCGCGCCACCCGGACGGCTGGCAGACGCCCGCGCCGGCCGGGGCGATCCTCCGGGCCAACCAGCCCTTTGCCAACGCGGCGGTGCGGGTGGACGAGGACGCCTTCGCCTTCCCGGAAAAACCTCTCGCGCGCAACGACACCCTCCAACTCACGCTGACCCCCGGCACCGGCGCGGTCGCGGCCGTGCGGGTGGAAGTGGCCGCGGGGAGCGGCGGCGCCTTTGCGGGCACGGCGGCCAAGAACCGCGGGACGTTCCGACTCGCCCTTAGCCGGCGGGACGCCGCGGGCGCGCTGAAGCGTCTCCCGGTGGCCTACGCCGAGGCGGCCGCGAAGGACCGGCGTTATAAGGACGGCGAGGAGGTCCTCGGGGTCACCACCGGCTGGAAGCTACCTGCGCTCGCCGAGGGCCAGACCGTGGCCGGGTTCTGGCTGCTCGAGACGCCCGTAACTCTCGCGGAGGGGGAAACCTTGGTCGCGGTGTTTTCCGGGGATGTGGCGCTGCCGGTGCGGGTGTCGGTGAGCCCCTTGGGCGCCGGGGAACCCTCGGCGGTGGCGGCGCCCGCGGTGCTGGCCGCGTTGCGGCGGACGGCGGCGGAGCGGACCGCGGAAGAGCGGGCCGTACTGGCCGAGGCTTGGCAATTTAGCGCGGCGCCCGGCCGGGAAGCGATCGCGCGCCACCACGAGCTGGCGTCGGCGTGGCGCGAGACCCGCGGCGGGCGCGCGTGGTCACTCGTCACAGAGGCCGTGGAACCGTTGCCCATCCGCGTGCTGCCGCGGGGCAACTGGCTCGACCAGACCGGCCCGCTGGTCCTGCCGGCGACGCCGTCCTTCCTCCCGGGGCGGCAGGAGAGTTCGGCGGAGCGGCGGCTGACGCGTCTCGACTTGGCGCGGTGGATCGTCTCGCGGGACAACCCGCTGACCGCGCGGGCGGTGGTGAATCGCCTGTGGGCGATGTATTTTGGTACCGGCTTGAGCGCGGTGGTCGATGATCTGGGTTCGCAGGGCGAGCCGCCGTCGCATCCCGAGTTGCTCGACTGGCTGGCGGCGGAGTTTCGTGATGGCGGCTGGGACCTGCGGCATCTGATCCGCCTGATCGTGACCAGCGCGACCTACCGGCAGAGCAGCGTCACGCGGCCGGAGTTGCGCGAGACCGATCCTGCGAACCGCTTGCTGGCGGCCCAGCAGCCGCGACGGCTGGAAGCGGAGTTCGTGCGCGATAACGCCCTGTTCATCGCGGGGGTGCTGAATCTGGCGGAGGTGGGCGGGCCCAGCGTGCGCCCGTACCAGCCGGCGGGCCATTATGCCCAGCTGCAGTTCCCGGATCGGGACTATGCGGCGAGCCGGGAGGAGGAGCAGTGGCGCCGGGGCGTGTATATGCACTGGCAGCGCACCTTCCTGCATCCGATGTTGGCGAACTTCGATGCCCCGGCGCGGGACGAGTGCGCGGCCCAGCGGGTGGTCAGCAACACGCCTCAGCAGGCGCTGACGCTTCTCAACGATCCTACCTTCGTGGAGGCGGCGCGGCTGTTCGCGGCGCGGCTCCTGGGCGAGTCGGCCACGGGTGATGACGCGCGGTTGGCGCGGGCGTTCGCGATGGCGGTGGCGCGGGCGCCGCGGGACGTCGAGCGCGGCGGCCTGCGGACGCTCCTCGCGGCGCAGCGGGAACATTACCGGGCGCAGCCGGAGGAGGCGCGCAAGCTGCTCGGTGTGGGGTTCGCGCCATCCGCGTCCGGTGATCCCGCCGAGCACGCGGCCTGGACCCAGGTCGCGCGGGTCATCCTGAACCTGCAGGAGACCATCACCCGTTACTGAAGCCCTGAGCCGAAAGCCTCCCTTCCCGATGGACCCCATCACCCACGCCTTGAGCGTAAACCGCCGCGCCTTCCTCACGCAGAGCGCCTACGGCCTGGGCGGGCTCGCGTTCGCCTTGTTGCAGCCGCGGCTGGGGGCGTCTTCGGGTGCGGTCGGGCGGCCGCCGGGATGGAACGGGGCGCTGGCGGCGCCGCATTTCCCGGTGAAGGCGAAGCGGGTAATCTTCCTGTGCATGGCGGGTGGGCCGTCGCAGTTCGAGACCTTCGACTGGAAGCCGAAGCTGAAGGAGCTGCACGGGCAGCCGTTCCCCGAATCGTTCACCGCGGGTCAGCAGCTGGCGCAGCTGCAGAACACGGAGCTGAAGGCGCGCGGGGCTTTCACGGGGTTCGCGCGGCACGGGCGGTCGGGCATCGAGATCAGCGAGTTGTTCCCGGAGCTCGGGACCGTGGCGGACGACCTGTGCGTGATCCGCTCGATGCAGACGGAGCAGATCAATCACGATACCGCGCACGCATTCATGAACACCGGCTCCATCATCAAGGGCCGGCCGAGTATGGGGTCGTGGCTGTTGTACGGGCTGGGCGCGGAGTCGCAGAATCTGCCGGGTTTCATCGTCCTGACCTCGCAGGGCCAGCTGGGCCAGCAGCCGATTTCGGCGCGGCAGTGGTCGAGCGGCGTGCTGCCGAGCCGGTTCCAGGGGATCCAGTTGCAGTCGCGCGGCGAGGCGGTGCATTACATCGGTAACCCGGAGGGGGTCTGCCAGAGCACCCAGCGGCAGGTGGTGGAAGAGATCCGGCGCCTGAACGGCCTGCTGGGCGAGGAGGTGCGGGATCCCGAGGTGGCCACTCGGATCGCGCAGTATGAGATGGCGTTCCGGATGCAGGCGAGCGTGCCGGAGTTGACGAACTTCTCCGGGGAATCGCCGGCGACGCTCGAACAGTACGGCATCAAGGAGCCGGGCGACGGCAGTTATGCCTCGAACTGCCTCTTGGCGCGGCGGCTGGCGGAGCGCGGCGTGCGGATGATCCAGCTCTATCACCGGGCGTGGGACCACCACTCCGACCTCGAGCGCGGGATGCGGTCGGGCGCGAGCGAGGTGGATCGGCCTACGGCGGCGCTGATCAAGGACCTGAAGCAGCGGGGGATGCTGGATGACACCCTGATCCTGTGGGGCGGGGAGTTCGGGCGGACTCCGATGGGGCAGGGCACGGGCCGCGACCACCACATCCTGAGCTTCAGCGTGTTTATGGCGGGCGGGGGTGTGAAGGGCGGCATGACTTACGGGGCGACAGATGAGCTGGGTTACCGGGCGGCGGAGAACGTGGTGAACGTGCACGACCTCCACGCGACGATGCTGGCCCTGCTGGGCATCGACCACCGGCGGTTGAACACCAAGTTCCAAGGCCTCGACGTGCGCCTCACCGGCGTCGCCGGCGAGGTGGTGAAGGACCTGATCGCCTGAGGCGGTTGTAGCTGGGGCGTGCCTGCCCGCCGTAGCCTTGGCGAAGGTGGGCCGCCCCGGTGATTACACCAAAGCGCGTGTTTTCGTGCTGGTCGCGAGGCCCAAGCACACCGCGCCGCTCAGGGCCGGAACAGCGGTTCTACCAGGCCGCGTACGACCTCCTCGGGCGGCTTCGGCAGCAGTGAGGGCTGGTAACGGCGGGCGTCGGCGAGCTTCTTCGGCGGGGAGACCGTGTGGAACGCCACGTTCAGCTCGATCAGGTAGTTCCGGAAATCCCACGTCCACCGCGCGTCGTAGGTCACGATCACCTCAGTATCCGGCGGCATCATCGTCCGCGGCCCACACTCCGCCACCCGGCCCTGGCGGCGCAGCGCGGCCACGAAGGCCTCGTCGAGCCGGTGATTCTCGTTCAGCCGGGTCTCGACAAAGAAGCGCTGGAACCGCGAGAGGTCGACGACCCGGCGCGAGGAGACGGAGGTGCAGCCCCCGGTAAGGAGAGCGAGGAGAACGAGCAGGAGGACCGGCCGGAGGCTCCGGAACATCGGGGACGGACTGGCGGGCCGGCGCGGTCAGCGGTGGAGGTACGAGAGCAGCAGGTTCTCGAGGTACTCTTGGCGGCCGGAGCGGGGCGTCGGTTCCCCGAGCTTGGTCAGGACCAGCTTCTCGAGGGAGCGGAAGTCGGCCTTGCCGCGCTCGATGTCGCGGCCGAAGCCGGCGTCGAAGCTGGCGTAGCGCTCGCGCACGAAGGTCTCGAACTTCCCCTCGGCGAGGATCCGGCGGGCGAGCTTGAAGGCGAGGGCGTAGGCGTCCATCCCGCCGATGTGCGCGTGGAAGAGGTCCTCCGGGTCGATGGAGGGCCGGCGCAGCTTGGCGTCGAAGTTAAACCCGCCGCGGCCGAGGCCGCCGGCGCGCAGAATGGAGATCATGGCAAGGGTGAGCTCGCGCACGTCGGTGTTAAACTGGTCGGTGTCCCAGCCGAGGAGCAGGTCCCCGGCGTTGGCGTCGATGGAGCCGAGCATCCCGGCGGCGGCGGCGACCTCGATCTCATGCGGGAAGGTGTGGCCGGCGAGGGTGGCGTGGTTGGTCTCGATGTTGAATTTGAAGTACCGCTCGAGCCCGTAGGTGCGGAGGAACGCGATGCCGCTGGCGACGTCGAAGTCGTACTGGTGCTTGGTGGGCTCCTTCGGCTTCGGCTCGATGAGGAACTGGCCCTTGAAGCCGATGGCCCTGGCGTGGGCGACGGCGAGGTGGAGGAAGCGGGCGAGGTGCTCCTGCTCCCGCTTCAGGTCGGTGTTGAGGAGCGTCTCATAGCCCTCGCGACCACCCCAGAAAACGTAGTTTTCCCCGCCGAGGCGCTGGGTCACCTCCATTGCCTGCTTCACCTGCGCGGCCGCGTAGGCGAAGACGTGGGCGTCGGGGTTCGTTGCGGCGCCGCACATATAGCGCGGGTTCGAGAACAGGTTCGCGGTGCCCCACAGGAGCTTCACGCCGGTCGACTTCTGCAGGGCGCGCGCGTGGGTGGCGACTTGGTCGATGATGCGGTTGGACTCGGCCAGGGTCCGGCCCTCGGGGGCGATGTCGCGGTCGTGGAAACAGTAGAAGGGGGCCCGGATCTTCTGAAAGAACTCGAAGGCCGCCTCGAGGCGCACCTTGGCCACGCTGACCGGATCGCGGCCGGCTTCCCACGGGCGGACGATCGTGCCCGGGCCGAACGGATCCGAGCCAGTGCCGCGGAACGCGTGCCAATAGGCGATGGAGAAGCGCAGGTGCTCGGCCATCGTCCGGCCATCGATGACCTCGTCCGGGTTATAGTGCCGGAAGGCGAGGGGATTGTCGCTGCCGGGACCCTCGTAGGGAATCACGGGAACGGCAGGGAAGTGGGCGCGGGCTTTCTTCATCGGGAAAAGGGCGAAGGTCTTCGATGGGCGCAGGCCAGGAATGGCTGGAGGGAGGGGCGTTTATCAAACACCTGGCGTCCGCGCGGAATCCACTCCTTTCTGCGCGGTGGCGCGGGCGCGCGCGGATGATCGAGGGTGCCGGCGACACCCCTTTAGTTTTCGGCTCAGAACTCGATCGCGGCGCCAAAGTAGCCGTGGCGGCGTGGCGCCGGATCGATGCCGTCGGCTCGCACCCGGCTGTAGTAATCCTCGTCGAGGAGGTTGTTCACGCCCCCGATCACCCGGATCGCGGTGCCCGGCACGCGCCACTCGGCCGTCAGGTCCCAGACGGCGTGAGCCGGCACGCGGCGCTGTTCGGTGTTGGTGTCATCCGCGTGGCTGGAGCCGACAAAGGTGCCGGACAGGCCGATTTTGAGCCCCGAACCGCGGGAGAACAGGAGCCCGGTGCGGACGAGGTGGCGGGGGGCGTACTGGGGCCGGCGACCGGCGAAGGCGCCTTCGCGGAAGGACGCATCGAGGAGCAGGGCGTTGGCGTAGAGCTGGAGCGAGGTGGCACCGGCCGGGCGCGACCGCAGCAGTTCCTGCCGCAATGAGGCCTCGAGGCCGCGGTGCACGGAGCGCCCAACGTTGATGAGGCTGGAGCGTCCACCGGGAAGAGCGACCGTGCCGACCTGATCGGAGAACTCGAGGTGGAACAGGCTCGCGTCCAAGACAAGGCCGGAGGCCGTCTGGGAGCGGTAGCCGAGTTCCAACTGGCGGGCGCGGGCGGGGGCGAGGTCCGTGTTCACGATCTGCGTGGCGCCATTCGGCACGGCTTGGGTAAAGATTACAGGGCGGAAGCTCTCGGAGGCGTT
>Ga0194129_10007341_pt1 | contig 13142 bp, 8 predicted proteins | sample TA2KigCa35mmetaG_FD_150862 | JGI IMG/M metagenome (GOLD analysis project Ga0194129, IMG submission 150862) | Freshwater microbial communities from Lake Tanganyika, Tanzania - TA2015038 Kigoma Deep Cast 35m | ecosystem: Environmental > Aquatic > Freshwater > Lake | place: Tanzania: Lake... | reverse complement strand
ATCACTAGATGTTGCACTACCATTATAAGATTGAGGTACAGCACTAGATGTTGCACTACCATTATAAGATTGAGGTACAGCACTAGATGTTGCACTACCATTATAAGATTGAGGTACAACACTAGATGTTTCACTACCATTATAAGATTGAGGTACAACATTAGATGTTTCACTACCATTATAAGATTGAGGTATAAAACTAGATGTTGCACTACCAATTAAATTATTTTGAAATTGTATATCAGTTGTAGTATTATCAGCTCCACCAAAAAAATCAGACATAGTTTTGTTGTTTAATTTTATATCTACATTAACTCCTTGAGATTTTAAAGTTGTAAAGAAACTTTTAATATTTTCAATATTTTCAATTTCATCACTACCTCCTTTTTGTTTTTTAGATTTCTTTTTTTTACCACCACCTTCTTTTTCAAGAATATTTCTTAATTGATTTTCTAAACTTGCAGTTGTAGTTTCTGAAACTGTTTTTTGTTTAATAGAAGATGTATCAGAGGTTAACATCGAAATAAGTTTATTAACATCTTTAGATGATGAAATATTTGATGTAGCGGAAAAGTTTCCTCCATTTTGAACAGATGCAGGAGATGTTGCACTATTAGATTGATTTGAAGCGACATCAATTACTTTTATCCATTTAGGTAGGGAAACATTAGATTCAGTAGTTGAGTTAAAGATGCTTTCAAAATCTTCTTTTAAGAATAAATTAGACATACTTATATATATTAATTTAGAAATAAATAAATTGTAAAAAAATATTGTTTTTTAAATATTATTTTTTATCCAATCTATATTAATATATATTAATGTATGTTAATCAAGTTGATGATCTATTTGATAGCATTTTAAATAAATTTTATGAATTTTTAATAAAAGATAAAGTATTTGATAAATTAAAATTAGATACAAATTTTGTAAAGTATCAAAATGATATTTTAAATTTAATAAAAAAATTTACAGATACAATATTAAAAAAAGATATTATTGATATAATTAAAAATGAATCATATTATGATATAATTATAAATATAATTAAAAGATATTGTGCATTTTATATATATTTAGGTATATCTTATTATTATTCAGGAGGTCGTGATTTATATATAACGAATATAATAGAAACTAGTAGATATCAAAAAGATTCTACATTTCAAATTACAAATTTTTTTAACAGTGAAAATAATGCTAAAATAATTACTTTTTATGTCGATATTAAAAATTTTTTATCATTATTAGATTTTAAAACAATTGATAAAATTAAAATAATTTTATCTAATAATCCTCTTAAATTTGAATCAACAATAAGATTATTTAATGATTTAGGTGAAGATTATATAATAGAGTATTTCTTAATAAAAGATAATTTTCATAATGTAATCAAAGCTTTGATTTTTAAACAAATTTATATGAAAGAAGAAAAAAATGAAATAATAAAAATACTTAATCAACAAGAAAAAGATAATGCCGAATATAAATATATTGAAATATTAGTTTCAAATGAAAAAAAAATAGTTGATTTCAATGTAATTCAAAAATTTTTGAATATTAATCAATTAAAATCAGGGTTAGCTGAGGAAATATATAATTATTTAGAAGAAACAAGAGACACTAAAGATTTTATAATTAAAGAAAATAAAGATTTTATGAACTATCTTTTTTCTAATGAAATTATTATACCAATAACTGAAGATTTTTTACGTTATCATAAAGATACTGAAAAATATGATCCTGAATCATTAATTGAATCAGATAATATTAAAGAAAGAGATGCAACTAAAATTAAATATATTATAAGTAAAATGAATAATGTAAAAAATTATTATTCAGCAATTATAGAGAAAAATCCAAAAATTAAATTAGAAACTGAAAAATTATTTTTTAAACCCCTAGATCCTAAAATGGCAGTTTTATATAATGATGATGAAGAAATAAAAATAATTCAAAAATTAATAGTTTCTGAGAATACTACTGATTATGATTTATTAGTAGATTTAGAAAATATACGTAAATATGCTTATGTTAATTTTAAAAATTTTTCTAAAGATGGAATTAAAATTCGTCCTTCAAAAACAATACAAGGAATAAGAGCTACTAATTTGAAATATAAAGGATCTGAATTAAAAACACCAATTGAACTTAGAATTGGACACGATAATATTGATATTAATATTATCGGTATTGCATGGAATCCATCAAAAATTAAATTAGATTGTTTTGAAGCTAAAGATTTATTAGATGTAAGAAAAGTAACAAATGATCAAAATGGTTTTATAGCATTTACAGACATAATGAAAAAGACATTTAATGAACCAAACAAGAAGATATATTATTGGATGTTTGATAATAGTAAAGATAAACCAAAATTAGATTCATATATTAATTATAGTGTAGATGATGTAAAACGTAATATAGAAATAATGATTGGAGAAATTTATAATAATTATATTACATTAGTTCAAAATAAAATAAATTATTATATTAGTAAAACACCTGAATTAAATATTTTGTCATTTGAAAGAATAATTAAAAATTATTCAAAAAAATATTTTGATTTTAATTTAAAATCAAATATTAAAAATGAAATTATAGAAAAAGTTATAATAGATAAAATACCAGAACTTACTGTTGAACTAGATGATGTTGATTCATTAATTCCTGGAAAAAGAGAAAAAATCATTAAATTACCTATAATAAATAATAAAAAATTAGTTTCAAGTACTATTGAAATTGGTTTTGATAAAATAGATGTATCATTAGAAATGTTACAAAAAAATATACCAATATGTCAGCATTATATTAAATGGAGAAATATTATGAAAATATCAAAAAAAACTGATGAGTTTAATCAAGCTGTTTTTGAATTTGTTAAACAATATGTTAAACAAAATGAAAGAGGTGAGTATTTATGCAAATCATGTAATGAAATAGCACAAGTTCAAAAATATGTAGTTGAAGGTACATATATTGAAGAATTAGATACATTTCTAACGACATCATTGACTGTTAATCAAAATTTAGAAGAATTATCAAAATATTCTAAATATAAAAGAACTATTAGAAATATTGAAAAAAACATTGAAAAATTTGCTTTTTCAACTGATATATTGGCTTTTTTGGGAAATACACCAGTAATAAAATTAAGGAGAAAAATGATTATTAAAGATGTTATTGATTTAATATTGATTCATACTGAGTGGTTAAGAAAACAACCTAAAGATAGAATAGAACAATCAACTAAAAAATACGGTATTAATAAAGAATTAACCAATCTTTTCTTCTTTGAATTAAAAGATGAAATTTTCTTAACAACATCACAAGAAACAGATTACTATAAAATAATTAAATATAATAATATTATGGCATATTTAACATTCATAATTTTAATTGAAATTAATTCTGGTCAAATTCTTAGTTTAAGAGAAGATAAAAGATATAATTACTTTTTATTTCAAAAAATTGGTTCTAACTTTTTTTCAAATATTTTTTTAAGAATTAATCAAAAAGAAAAAATAGAATTAAATAAATTACCATTGTTTTCATATGTTTTATATTATTTATCAGGAATGTTATTAGCTAATAGATTATGGTTATATAATGATAATTCAACAGAAACTAAAGATAAACAAATGTTTTCAATAAATATTCAAAAAAGTATAATACATACAGTAATTGATTTAATTAACAGTATTGTAGAAGCAAATTTTGAAAAAAATAAAAACTTTTTATATGAAATTATTAATAATAGAATTAGTGTTAAACTAAATCATACATTTAATGATACTCAATTATTAAAACGTGTAGAAGTAAATACTATGAAAAATATTAGGTTTGATGAATCTACTAGAAAAATAACTTTTCTAACAAATAAAATTAGTTCTGTTCCATTAAATTTAGAATTAAAAATTATTGAAAAACAAAGAGAAGTTTGTGATTTTTCAGTTAGTGAATTAGAAAAAATTCCTCAATATGGTGATTATAACACAGTAGATATTTTAACAAATTGTCCAGATGGAAAATTTCATTCTTGGATAAGTAAATCAGGTGACTTAGAATGTAGTCTGTGTTCAAGGTCTTACAATGAATTATTAAAAGATGTTGAAACATCATCTAGTGAAAAATCTAATTTTGAATATCTAAATAAAATAAATATTATTAATTATAGGAAATTAGCTAAAAAATACTGCTTAAATGGTAATTTGCACGAAATAGATACCAATAATATATGTAAAAAATGTAATAAAAATATAGAAGAATTTCAACCATCGGAAAAAGAATTAAAACAATTAGAGAAAAACTTGGAGGTTAAATTAACTGAGAAAACAATTAATGAAATAAATTTTATCAGAAAATATAATGAAAATATTGATAAAGACAATCATGTTTCAATAAAAATAATAAAAAAATTATCTAAACGTTTTGAAACTGAAACAAATAATAAATTTGAAAATTATATTTATAATTTTATTGATAGATTAAGTAAAATATTAGGATCAAAAATAAAAATTAATGACAAAATAATTTATTTAAAAGAAACAGTCTACCTAATAGATCATGATTATTTAGGAAATAATATTAAAGAAAATATTTTCATTTTATCATCAGAAGACAAAATATTATTAGCTCCTATGCATAATTCATTTAATAAAGATGTTTTATATTATAAAGATAAAGCAAATAAGGTTTATGTATATTACGATTCAATTACAATGCAATATTTAGGATACAGTGAAGATAATAAAATAATTAAAAAAAATAGAAATAATTCATCTTTAAAAATAGAATTATCTATTAAAGATTGTATCATGTATATGGGTTTTGAAAATCAATATTATAATATTTATCATATTAATAAAGAATTTCAAAAAAATTTACCGAATGAATTAGGAGAAAATAGTAAAGATATATTATTAGATATTATTAGAAATAGAATGAATAATTTAAAACAAATAATTTTACGTACTCAATCAATAATTCATAATGTTAGGAATAGTGGTAATATTACATCTATTTATAATACCAATGAAAAAGAAATATTGAATGAATTTACAAAAAAATTAAAAATGTTTAACCTTAAAGATGAATCAAATCATAATAATATATTTAAACACTATAAATATATAAATTCAAAATTACCTGTTAAATATAATATTCCCAATATTAACATTAAATTGAACAAAAATTATTTGGATATAAATATTATTAATTCATTAAATAATTCTGATATTAAATTACTATTTTATTTAATATTTAATTTTAATAGATTACTTGATTATAATAAACAACCAGTTATACAATCTGAATTAGCACATTTAATTATTAAAATTATTAGATATTCATTTAATATATATTATAGACCTTATTCTAATTACAATATTAGAAAATTTGACTTTTTATTGATTACTGAAACACCATATATTGATGAAAGATTAAAAATTATTGGACATTATCAAGAATTATTAACTCAACAAGAAATTGATGATCCAAATATTAAAAATGAAAAATATTCAGATCAAGAAGCCTTCAATTCTTTAGATATTGATGATTATGAACAAGATGATGATATTGATGGTACTGCAGAAGCTTTAGATGGATATGAATAAATATAAAATAAAAATATATAAATTTATTTCTGATAAAATTATTTTAAAATCCAATATTTTATATGGTCATAATATTATTCATTTTAAATTTTATTAATAATTAATTTGTAGTTAAGATAGTATTTTAATTCAAAATATAAAAAAAGCATTAAATTTTGTTAGAAAACTTTAAAATATAATTAAAAAAATTTATTAATAATTATTTCTAATTATATTTATATTATGAATTCTTTTAATTCATTTGTTAATAATAATCTTGGATGGGTACATAATAACAAAATGGTTTTACCTGTAGTTTCTTTAATTTTAGGAATGTATGCAGCATTAGCTCGTCCTAAATTACCTAAATTTATTGAAAAATTATTTGAAAATACTGTTTTTCGTATTATTTTAATTTCTTACTTAATTTATCGTGGTAATCAAGATCCTCAATTATCAATAATGATTGCTGCAGCTTTCTTAATTACCATGCATTTGATTAATAAACAAAAAGTATCAAGAATTAATTTGAAAAAGGTAGGAAGGAGAGCGTTGAGAAAGGCAAAAAAAATGGCGTTGAAAAAAGTTAAAAAGATTGCTAAAGTTAGAGAAGGAATGGAAGACAGTGTTGAAGAAGGAATGGAAGACAGTGTTGAAGAAGGAATGGAAGACAGTGTTGAAGAAGGAATGGAAGACAGTGTTGAAGAAGGCATGGAAGACAGTGTTGAAGAAGGCATGGAAGACAGTGTCGAAGAAGGCATGGAAGACAGTGTCGAAGAAGGCATGGAAGACAGTGTCGAAGAAGGTATGGAAGACAGCGTTGAAGAAGGAATGGAAGACAGCGTTGAAGAAGGAATGGAAGACAATGTTGAAGAAGGCATGGAAGACATTGTTGAATGAATGGGGCTCAGTAGGAACTGCTCATCACCGTTTTTCCCGGAGGGTCATAGGATCTGTAGACTATAACTCATTTATTTTAATTTGAAGATATGTTATTATATTTATTTAATAATGAATATAATAGCTAACATTATTCAGTATTTTTCCTTGGTCAGTTATAGATAATTACTCTAAAGAGGATCCCGAATGGTCTACCTTGATTATAAGCTACAAATAGCCGTTTATTATAGGTAGTAATATAAATGGCTTTCGATAGGATTTTTAACGGCTACCTTTTAATTTCCGTTAATAAGGAAACCCATCATATAGAAAGCTTTAATTAGGTAAGGCGGTGCTATCTTAAGAGCTGTTAAATAATATATAATTAATTATATATTAAATGTCTAAACATAAAAGTGAAGATTATAAAATTACTATGGACGAGCACTTGAGAATTACACATGCTCGAGGGCATATATGCCCGAGCAGCTCAAAGAGCTTGCTCTTGTTAAATAGTTAAAAAGAGAAATATAAATAATTTTTGTTACTCTACAATTAAATTTAGTAATTCATCATATGTTTTATCATTTGAATGTTTAACACATAATAAAATTTTTTCTTTTAATAATTGTTTTTTGTTATTATACTCAATTCCAAAATAATTTGAATATTCTTTAGGATATAATAATTTACACCGCTGAAGATTTAAAATGCCTATTTTTTTATAAATCAACTTAAAGAAAAAATATTATAATAACAATGAATAGTAAGAGGTCTATGATGACTTGTTCGTGCAGTTCCTGCTTTTCTCTTATAAAAAGAGCATATAAGGTAGGAATAATAAAAGATACACATTAAAACTCATCAGTTATGGTTGTCGCCCTAACAAACCCATAATTTACACGCTCTGCAACGGGCAAACCTTGGATATTTTTGTTGTTTAAAATCGGCATTTTAAATCTTCAAGGGTGTAAAAATTAAGCAAATAAATTGTGTTTTGAGATATTCTGTTTCCGGAAGATATCTAAAAATGTTATCATATTTTTCCGTATGTTCTTCTTTTATTTTATCAATAAATTGGTTCAATTCTTCTCTAGTTGGTTTATGTTTTTCAATATTACTCGTTATACAAAATCTTTCAACAATATTAATTAAATCACTCATCATATCAGTTTTATAATATGATTTTATTTCTTTTCTTTCAATGTCTAAAAGTGAATCTGGATATTTATTATTAGTAATATTGCCATAATCTATTCAATACCATTGATATCCAATATCATTTTTTTTAAACATAATATTACTAATACTAACATCAGTATGAATAAATCCTAATTTTCTATAAATATTTATAGATTCAATTATTTGTATTAAAAAATCTAATAATAATTCTTCATTATTTTTAACTTCATCTTTAATACTGGCAAATGTTCCATCTAAAACTGGTTTATATAATAAATAATAACAATTAGGTTGTGAATTTTTTCTAATAAATCTAGCTTTTCTTTTTTCATCTGTTTTTTGTAGAATTATATTTGTTTTAGAATGAGTGAATACACAATTTTTGATTATACCATGATTTTCTAAAAACCATAAATTTATTTGGATATTTTTTAGCAACTAATTTATTAAAATCTATTTGTCTATAATATTCACTTTCAAATTTATTATTTTCATTATATTGATCCATTTTTTCTAATTTCAAAACCAATAATTTATTTTTATTGTTTTTAACTATATAACTATCACCATTTAATCCACTATCTAAATTTTGAACCTAATCAATTTTAATTTTTTTAGTAATATATCAATACTATTGATACTCAATTCATTAATATTTTAATTTTTTCCTACCACCAATTTGATTATTTACATTTATATTTTTTAATTCCAAATATTTTGTCTTGTATTTTATATATTTATCTTTATAATCCATTATATAATATTAATGATAAAAAAAAATATTGTTGAAAATGAATTAAAAATATCATTTTTTGTTGAGTAAAATCGGCATTTTAAATTTTCAAGGGTGTAAATACGCACCGCTCTAAATGTGTAAAAGAGTAATAAAATTATTATTTTATAAAATATATTTTATAAAATAATTATTTAATTATTATTTAAAACCTAATTAGTATTAATTACTAAATGACAGGAGGTTTACTTCAAATAGTTACATCAGGTAAACAAGATATTTATTTAACAATTAATCCAGAAATAACATTTTTTAAGAAAGTATTCAGAAGATATACTAATTTTTCTCTAGAATTAATTGAATTTTTACCAGAATATTTACCTAATTATAATGATAATGTGGTATTTAAAATTAATAAAGGTGATGTTATTCATAGATGTTATTTAGAAGTAGAATTAGATAAACTACAATTTAATGATGATTTAATTGAAAATTTAGATTACATTTCAAGAAAAAAATTAATAAAAGATAATTTAAAAAAAACAATAAGAGAGTGGGAAGAAAAATATAACAATTTAAAAAATTATGTAGATTTAATAATGAAACTATATAGAAATTTAGAAACTTTATTAAATTTAGATAATATAAATATTAATTTTCTAAAAGATGAAGTATCAAAATTTAATTATTTAAATATTGAAAAAAAAATTTTATATATCAAAAAAGTAGAAGAAGTAATTTTTAAAAAAATAGATATTTCTTTATATATAAATAATATAACAAAATTAGTAACTAATAAAGAAGAAAATTATGATAAAAATATATATATTAGTAAATTTGAAATAAAATATGAATTAAAAAAAATGTATATGACAATGATTGAATATTTATCCTTTTATAATAATAATGCTTTAAAATATAAAGAAGAACTAAATAGTATAGATTTTATAGATTTTAATTTTGCAAATTATTTAGGACATAATTATTTTAAATATTTCTTTTTAGAAATAGGGGGAATCAAAGTAGCAGAATACTCCAGTGATGTACTTCATATAAATCAAATGCATTACATTAAAAATGATAATTTTAATAATTATTTAGAAATGATAGGACATATTCCATCATTATATGAATTTAACATTAATGAAAAAGGAAATATAAAAATAAATATTCCATTAATTTTTTGGTTTAATAAGGACACAGGTTTATCATTACCATTAGTTGCCTTACAATATTCAAATATAGTTATTGGAGCAGAAATAAGCGATATTAACGATATTATTTCTTTCGTAGATTTTGAAAAAATGTTTGATAAAATAACTGTATTAACTGTTGATATTGATCAAAATTTTAGTTATAAATTTAATAAAGAATTAATTACAACTTCAAAGAAAGTAAATATAAATTCTAAAAGTATAACATACTATTGTTCATACATAAATGATGAATTTTTAAAAATAAAATATCCAGAATTGTCGTCAAATGATAGACAAATCATTCTTGAAAAAAATGGTACACTATTTACTAAAAATCAGATAACAAAAATAATGAATCCAAATTTAGATGATTTGAAAATAGAAAATATGAATCTATCAACTGGAAACCAACAAAGTTATTTAATCAATAAAATACAATGGGTTGGATTAATGAATGATATAAAAAACCCAATTTATAAAAAAATCGCACCGATAATTGGATCTTATTATCCATATATTGATTTTAATAGATACTTAAGTAAAATAACTTCAATTAATAATAATCCAAAAATAAAATTAATTGCGGAAGTAGTTTTTTTGGATGATATAGAGAGAGAAAAATTTGCTGACTCAAAATTAGAATATGTAATTGAAACAATAGAAGAAGATAAAATTTCAATTATTGAAAAAAATCAATTTGAATATGAATTAAGTTTTGGAAAACCAATAAAAGAATTAATATGGTATATTCAACCAAGTATATATCCTAAAAAGTTTTCAATATATGGTCAAAATTTTAGTAAATTATATAATTATGAAAATTATTTTAAAAATGATCCAATACTAAGACAAAAATTAATATTTAATCAATTAGATTTATTATTAAATAAAGTTGATTTAAACTATTATATTTATGTAATGTCATATAAATATTTAAATAATATGTTACCAAAGGGTTTATATTATTATTCTTTTAGTTTATATCCAGAAGAATCACAACCATCTGGTACTTTTAATTTAAGACAAATAAAAGGAAAACAATATAAATTAGAATTAAATTCAATATTTATGGATGAACTAGAAAATTTAAATAAAATTATATATAAAGCAGATTATAAAAAAGAATTAAAATTACATTTCATAGCAAAAAGTTATAATTTTTTTACAATAGAGAATGGAAATGGTAAACTTTTATTTTATTAATTAGAACCAGAATATAATTTAATATCATCTATTTCAGTTTCTGAATTAATATTAATAGTATTAATATTTATAATAAGTGGATTGTATAAGTTATTTAACTTATTACAAACTAAATAATAACTATTAAATAATTTTATTATTTGATTTAATAAGTCATTAAATTTATCAAAAATAACAACAATATATTTAATTATATTTTCATTAGATAATCTTATAAAATCATTTATTTTTAATAATGGAATTCCTAAAGTAAGAAATAATTTAGAACCAAATATATTTAAAATACTAATTAATCTTTCAATTAAATCATCAATAATTATATTTCTATCTATTTTATTATTTTTAAGAATTGTCCCAACTTTATAATGCAATGGTATCCCGCCTTTTGAACAATCGTATAAACTCAAAAAATAATTTTTAGTTATTGTCAGGAAATCAATTTGTTCATTAAGTGATAATTCCCAAAATTTTTTATTATCAAAAATATCATTCCATTTTTTAAGTGAAATAACTAATGAAATTTTTTTTTTCATTAATTTATAAAAATCATTTAAAACAGTCCAAGATAAATGTTTATATTTTAATTCTAAAATAAATAAATTTTTTAAATTATAGTTAGTACCAATATTAGTATGATATTTTAAAAAAATTCTTAAAATTATACTAAAATTAACATCATCTATTTCATTAATATATGAAATTAATTTAAATAAAAAAACAAGTGGAAATTTAATTTGACTTATCTCATTACAAGTTTTTTCAATATCTATATCTTTCATTAAAATAACAATGAAATAAATATTATATCAAAACTATATTTATTTTCTAAATAAAGGATTTTTAAATCCACATTTACATATTCGTTCTGAAAATCTAACTCGACACATCGGACATAAAATTGAATTTACAGGATTAATTACTTTATCATGTTCTTTTTTAATTTCAATTTTAGTTTTATTTTCAGATCCCATCATATCTAATACTGATACACATGCATTACAAATAATATAACCATTTCGTATATTTGAAATATTATTGGATGATTTACAGTTTTCATCTGGTCTAACACAAATTATGTTGCATACAGAACAATTCATTAAATAATACTCCAAAATATTTTTTATATATTTATATTAGAAACTAATTCAAAATATTTAATATCATTTATTTTTTTTTTAATATATAATATTATAGATAATTATGGGAAGTAAACAAATTTCCTTACCTGAAAATATATATAATATAAATTATATATTTGAAAAAAATATAAAACAAGAAGATAATCCATTTAAGTTTTTTAAAAAAATTTATGGTTTAGATTTATATTTAGCTAGAAACATAAATAATTTAAATTACTATTATATTGACTTTCCAATTAATAAAAATATTAATCCAAATTTTGTAATAAAGTATTTTAAAAATATTGATTATAGAAATGCATTTTCTCACGAGTCTCTAAATTTTTATATAACTAGTAAAATAAGTGATAATAGTTGGAAAGAAGATGAAATATACAAAGGACATAAAACTAATTATAATGTAATTATGACTAATTTTAGTATATTTTTTTACAGTAATGTAAATTTTTTTAATACTAATGTATCTCAAGCAAAATACTATATGAGTTATAAAATTTTTAGTAATCCTATAAATTATATTTTAAGATTCGAGTTAGTTTTAAATAATATGGATTTAGATCAAGATATTGATATTAATGTTTATGTAAATATGATTTATAATTTATTGAAAACAATTCATAAAAAATTCCAAACTAATTTGGATATAATAATCGAAGAACAAGAAATTAAACCAAAAGTAGAAATACCAAAAATAGAAAAACCATGGTGGGAAATATTTGTATGGTGTTCAAATAGTAGAAAAGAAAAGCCTACTTTTGTTGATGCAGAAACTCAAACTAATACAAGTTAAGATATCAATAAAAAATGAAATTTAACTATATAAACATTTAATTTAATTAACTATTAATAAATTAAATGGGTGTACCAGGATTTTTCTTATGGTTAATGAAAAACTACAAAAAAGAAGGTTTTGTTTTTTCTAAAGAACGACTTTCAATGGTCGATATTAAAAAATTAAATAATCAAGAACAAATTGATAAAGCATTAAAAACTAATCTATATGTTGAACCTTTATTAAATGATGTTAATTCGATTGATTGGTTTTTAATTGATGCCAACTGTTTAATTCATCCAGTCTGTTTTAAGGTTGTAGCTGAAAATCCAGATCTAAAAGATAATGCAAAATTAGAAGCCAAAATGATGATATCAGTTTTAAGTTATTTAGATAAAATTATTCAATATGTTAATCCAAAAAAAGGAGTATATTTAGCAATAG
>Ga0194129_10007335_pt1 | contig 13146 bp, 8 predicted proteins | sample TA2KigCa35mmetaG_FD_150862 | JGI IMG/M metagenome (GOLD analysis project Ga0194129, IMG submission 150862) | Freshwater microbial communities from Lake Tanganyika, Tanzania - TA2015038 Kigoma Deep Cast 35m | ecosystem: Environmental > Aquatic > Freshwater > Lake | place: Tanzania: Lake... | reverse complement strand
GCCCGTGGGCTCATTTTGATGATTAAGTAGCGATGCAACAAACCAGGCACTGATGATGATTCCCGCACCTCCGAGTCGTGGTACGGGGTTGGGGTGCAACTTGCGCACGCTTTCGTAGGCGTCATCAAAGCCCCATCGGCGCTGAACATGAGCAATTCTTAGAACGATAAGTGAGGTGATCAGGCTGGCAAGCAGTGACCAGCCAAACTCCTTCATCCCTCGACCTGTTCTTTCTGGGGTTCTAGCTCTGATTTAACAGGCTGAGGCGCAATCGACCGTTCGAGCCGAATTTGTTGCTCTGAGGATCTCGCAATCGAAATTCGCCGTTTTGCCCTGTCTTCAGCCTCTCGATGCAACATCGAGCGATATTTCCACCACGACCTCGTTGTCCACATCCGCAGGAGGCTACAAACATGCCAAAACAAATGCTCTGGCGAATCATGGCTCGCCCGGCGTGCGTCGTGAATCACTCTTGCGGCGTCAGATAGGCCGATGGGCCAGCCGAGCAAACGTATCCTGGCGCAAATATCGAAGTCTTCGCAATACAAATGAAAGCGCTCGTCAAAACCGCCAACACCCTTATAAGCCTCTGAGCGAAAAAGTAAGAACATACCTGCCATCCAGGCGGGATATCGCAGCGGGGGGCGGGGTCGCAATCGCCTGGCGATGATTTCCCAGGGAGTGATGAGCCCACGGGCTGCATCAGCGATTCGACCGTCTGATTCGAAGACACGGGGGCCGACTAGTCCGAATTCATCGCCCGCATGGTCCAATAATGGCGAAAAGGGGTCGGTATCAAACCGAATGTCTGGGTTGACCACAGCGAAGAACTCGGTATCGCAAAATCTGAATGCAGCGTTGTGGTTAGCGCCAAAGCCCTTGGGGTAGGGGTTGTTACACCAATGAATGGGAATATCCAAACCACGAGGTACTTCTGGTCGAGGCTCACTCAGATTCAAGGTGACGACGAGTTGGGCAACCCTCGGCGGCTTACACCGGGCTAAATCCTCAAGCAGTCCTGTGATCACATCGTTGTGGCCATGACTGATCACCGAGAGGGTAACTAAGCCATCTTCGTTGATGAGAGAACGCCGAACTGGCAGAAATTCGAAAGGAAGCGATTTAGGATGGTTCACTGAAAATTTTTCTTCTCTGCCGTTCAACCGCGAACAAAGGAACTGAATATGCGGAATCTATACAATCCAGCCATCAAAGCTCCGAATTTTTTCACATTTTCATGATTATTGTTTCTGGCGGTGCAGGATTTATCGGATCAAACTTCGTACTTGACTGGTGTGAGCACTCTGAAGAACCCGTATTGGTGGTGGATTGCCTCACGTACGCGGGTAATTTAGAGAATCTTCAAGCCGTCAGCCGAGACGGGTCTTTCGACGGCCAAGTGTTGTTTTCTCGCACAGATATCTGTGATTTGGGCACGCTCGAGCAGCTCACACGCAAGTACGAACCTCGTGCGATCGTCCATTTTGCAGCCGAGAGCCATGTTGATCGTTCTATTCATGGTCCTGGCGCGTTCTTGCAAACCAATGTTATGGGCACCTTCAACCTTTTGCAGGTGGCGCGAGATTTACATAAGGTTCATGGGGATGGCTTTAGATTCTTGCATGTTTCCACTGACGAGGTTTATGGTTCATTGACGGAAAGTGATCCTGCCTTCTCAGAGTCCACAGCTTATGCGCCCAATAGTCCCTACTCCGCAAGCAAAGCTGCAAGTGACCACTTTGTCAGGGCTTGGCACCACACCTATGGACTGCCCACCTTAACGACCAACTGCTCAAATAATTACGGGCCCTGGCAGTTTCCCGAAAAACTCATTCCACTCATGATTAGCCACGCCCTCGAAGGCAAAGCACTTCCCGTGTACGGCGATGGTCAAAATGTGCGCGATTGGCTCTATGTGGGTGACCATTGCAGTGCAATTCGCAGCGTCCTTGCAAGCGGTCGGATTGGTGAGGTCTATAACATTGGTGGGAACGCCGAGATGAAGAATCTTGAGGTGGTTCACTACTTATGCGCAGCACTTGACAGCTTGCGCCCCAAATCGCAGGGCCGCTATGCTGATCAGATCAATTTTGTAAAAGATCGACCAGGGCACGACCGCCGCTATGCGATCAATGCGGAAAAAATTGCTAAGGAAATCGGTTGGAAGCCCGCTGAAACTTTCGAGTCGGGTATGAGAAAGACTATTCAGTGGTATTTGGATCACCCGCGATGGATCGAACGCGTTAAAAGCGGAGCCTATCGCGATTGGATTGAGCAGCACTATGGCGCGCAAGCTAGCGCCACAAGGGCTTAGTGCTAGCTAGCGATCGCTAACTTTTAGGGTGAATCTAATGATCAATTCCTCACCGCTCGCTTCAAATCGTAGAGGCATTATTCTTGCTGGCGGATCAGGCACTCGACTGTACCCGGCAACGCAGGTGGTATCGAAGCAATTGTTGCCAGTCTACGATAAACCCATGGTGTTCTACCCCTTGAGCACCCTGATGCTATCGGGTATTCGTGAGGTCTTGGTCATCTCAACCCCACTCGATACGCCGAGATTTCAGCAACTACTTGGCGACGGTAAACAATGGGGCATGGCCATTAGCTACGCTGTACAGCCTAGCCCTGATGGTCTCGCGCAGGCCTTTATCATCGGTAAAGACTTTGTCGACGGCAGGCCGAGCAGTTTGATTCTGGGTGACAACATCTTTTTCGGTCACGATTTGCAAAGAGCATGCCTTCGTGCCAATCAGCAGACAGAGGGCGCCACGGTTTTTGCTTACCACGTCTTAGATCCAGAACGTTATGGTGTTGTCGCGTTTGACGAGGATGGTCGAGCAAGTTCGCTTGAAGAAAAGCCAAAGGCACCAAGGTCAAACTACGCTGTGACTGGGCTTTATTTTTATGACGAACAGGTTTGCGATATCGCTGCATCGATTAAGCCTTCGGCCCGAGGTGAGCTTGAGATTACCGACGTAAATAAGCGCTATCTTTCACTAGGTCAGTTGAATGTTGAAGTGATGGGCCGTGGTTATGCCTGGCTTGATACCGGCACTCACGAGTCATTGATGGAAGCATCAAGTTTTGTGCAAACGATCGAAAAGCGCCAGGGCTTAAAGATTGCATGCCCTGAGGAAATCGCCTTTCGCAACGGATGGATTGATAGCGCACAACTTGAGCGACTAGCCGCTCCTATGCTTAAAAACGATTACGGTCAGTATTTGATGCGATTGCTTAAGCAAAAACTGCAGGAGGCACGCGATTGAAGGTCAGTGAAACTAGCCTTGAGGGTGTTTTACTGCTCGAGCCAAAAGTCTTTGGCGATACGCGGGGCTTTTTCTTGGAGAGCTGGAATGCCCGTGTCTTTAGAGACGCTACCGGCTTGACATGCGACTTTGTGCAAGATAATCACTCCAGGTCAGCCAAAGGTGTGCTTCGAGGGTTGCATTTTCAACTTGTATACCCCCAAGGAAAACTCGTAAGAGTGTCACAAGGACGGGTCTGGGATGTTGCTGTTGATGTGAGGAAGAGCTCGCCAACTTTTGCTCAACATGTTGCTGTTGAGTTGAGTGAGAGCAATCAGCATCAACTTTGGATACCACCGGGATTTGCACATGGTTTTCTGGTACTTTCGGATTATGCTGATTTTCAGTACAAAACAACCGACTACTGGATGCCACAGCACGAGCGCAGCTTGCGCTGGAATGATCCCGCCCTTGGTATCGTATGGCCAGGACTTGAGCAAAGTTACCAATTAGCGGGCAAGGACCGTGATGCGCCTTTGCTTTCCGCCTTGAGTGCAGAGGGTGCTCTGTATGATTAAAGCAGTTGCAGCAGATTTTATGATGCTCAGCGATTGATCTAATAGCTGTGAAAGTAATTCTTTTTGGATCAAATGGACAGCTTGGTGCGAGTTTTAAGCGGCATCTCTCGGGTTTAGCGGATATTCAACTGAGTGCGTTGACGCGATCTGATATAGATCTTGGCGATAATCGCGATGCAATTACTAAACGCTTAAGTTGGATCTTAAAGGGAGAGGCTCCCGATCTCATGATCAATGCTGCTGCCTACACGGCTGTTGATCGTGCTGAAAATGATATTGATCAGGCTTTTCAACTTAACGCCTGGTTCCCCGGTGAGCTCGCTAAGTTCGCTGCCCAAACTCAAGCAAGACTGCTCCATTTTTCAACCGATTATGTGTTCGATGGCGAGTTGCTTGGACGCGCGTACCGCGAGGAGGACCACTGCCATCCTCAAAGCGCTTACGGACGCTCAAAACGAGAAGGTGAGTTGGCGGTACTTTCATACTTACCCAAAGCATGGGTGATACGAACCAGCTGGGTGGTTGGCTCCAAGGGCCAGAATTTTGCAAAGACCATGCTGCGCTTAGCTTGCGAGCGAGACACGCTGCGCGTGGTTGCCGATCAATGGGGCGTACCAAGCCCGGCAAGCTTTTTGGTTGAATCGGTGGTGAATGCTTTATCGGTGGTTAAGGCTTCAGGGCAAGGCACAAGTGATTCGGCGGGGGGGCTGTACCATCTTTGCCCGCAGGGCGAAACCAACTGGCATGCCTATGCGAGTTGGGTGATCCAACGTGCGCTAGCTCATCCCCGATGGCAAGATCGCTTAAAGCTTCAGAAGCTTGAATCGATTCAGGCAATTAGTACCGAGGACTATCCAACGCCTGCCAAACGACCCAAAAACTCTAGACTCGATTGCAGCCGCTGGACCAAAACCTTCGAGCTCAAACCTCTTGTGTCTTGGCAAGAAGCGCTTGCTCCGACTATCGATGAAATACTCACCAACGAATAAAGGTGTTCATCGTCACAGGGCCTATTCATTGATTGCGTAACAGAGGCTTTGTGAGAGGCCGTGTTAGAGCGATTATGATCTGATCATGACTGCCATTTACTTTCACACGGAAGCCTACAGCATCCAAACCTCTCGATTAATGGGGCGGCACGCGGCGGGGCACGGGTTCTTGAGGGCTTGGCTAAAGTACTGCTCTCAAGCGCGATACGAAGCGCTCGTGGCAGACCGATCGCAGGCCGAAGCGTTTAGAGCCACTGTCAAGGCCCTAGGCGCTGAGAAGTCGAGCGACTTGTTTGACTGGTATGCGGCTGATGCCTTTCAGCAAGCGGGAGCCTTGTTTTTCCCAGGGCCCGGTATTGGCGACTACGCCTGGTATCGGCGAGCCATGCGTTTTAAATCAGATAGGGTTTTTGAATCATCACGAGGCTTTAGCTTAGTGGGTATCACCCACACCACAGCTTCTGCCGGTGCGTTGGACCAAGTGTGTCAATTACTGAGTGCTCCGGTGGAGCCTTGGGATGCGGTCATTTGTAGCTCTGAAGCTGTGAAGCAGACGGTTCGCATCGTGCTTGAACAACAGGCTGACTATTTGGCTCAACGTATGGGTGCGCAGCGATTCACACTGCCGCAGTTGCCGGTCATTCCCTTGGGCGTTCACCCCGAAGATTTTGAATTTACGAACGACCAACGGCGCGAGGCTCGCCAAGGCTTGATCGCAAGCGTTGACCCATCGGCGCGTAAGCATTGGACGATTGTTTTATTTACTGGAAGGTTGTCGTTTCACGCCAAAGCGCACCCATTGGCGATGTATCAAGCGCTTGAGTCGGCCTATTTGCGTGTCAAAGAAAGCTCAACCCCACCAACCCTCGACCATGCCATCATGCTCGTTGAGTGCGGTTGGCATGCCAACGAATTTATTGAGAAAGCCTTCAATGAGGCTGCGAGCTGGGCAATGCCTCATGTCGCTGTCGTGCAACTCGATGGTCGAGACCCGGCGATGCGCGAAAGAGCTTGGGCCTCAGCCGACGTGTTTTGTTCTTTATCGGATAACATCCAAGAGACCTTTGGCATAACGCCCATTGAGGCCATGGCAGCTTCCTTACCGGTTGTGGTATCGGATTGGAATGGTTATAAAGATACAGTTCGGGATGGAGTTGATGGATTTCGTATCAAGACCTTGATCCCTCAATCCGGAGCGGGCAGCGATCTTGCCTTAAGGCATGCAGTAGGTTTAGATAGTTACGATATGTATTGCGGATACAGCTCACAAAGTGTCGCACTCGATGTGCAATCTGCAGCTGAAGCAATCTGCCGACTTGCGCTTGACTCGAGCTTGCGTCAGCAAATGGGAAAGGCAGGTCGCGCGCGGGTTTTACAGCACTTTAGCTGGGAAACGATCATTGAGCAGTATGAGGATCTCTTTAAGTCATTAAGACTCGAGCGTGCTCACTACCCCCGTTTGCCAAAGTCTAGCGCAAGCTCAGTCCCCACTCATCCCTGGCCTGCACGACTAGATCCCTTTTGTAGTTTTTCGCACTACGCAAGCTTGCATTTGCGTGAAGACACGCTTCTCATCACAGAACATAGCCCAAGAACTTGCATCGAAGCGCTCAGGCAGTGCCAAGCTTTGCAAATGGTGAGTTTTGCTAAAGCGGGACTGCCCTCTCAAGCAATTATTGAAGCGCTGTTTAGCACGATTGCTCACTCAAAAGACGGCATTTGTGTGAACGATCTTATTGATCGAACAACGGTGCTCGCACAAGACTTACCTGATGCTTCATGGCAGCGCGCTATTGTTTGGCTGATCAAAATGAATTTGGTTCGATTTCCAACCTCGCCTAGGGACTAAGAGGATAACGTCGATGCGCGAGGACCGCTTGATTGCCTATCAGGCCGCGGCTGGCTTTACCGCAAAACGACTTCTTGTTTTTGCACCCCACCCCGATGATGAAGTGTTTGGCTGCGGTGGCGCGCTTGCCCTTGCGGTAAAGGCGAAAGCAGCCATTGAGGTCGTCATTGTTACCGACGGCGCGCTCGGTGAAGCACAGGCAAGTGACCATGGCAGCTTAGCAGAGCAGCGAGCACGTGAAAGTGGGCAGGCTGCTCAAGTCATCGGCTATCCTGAGCCGCAGTTTTGGCAGCTAGCCGATCGTAGCTTGCGTTATAACGATTGGCTCATCAAGCGTATTGAGCAGGCGATTATTGCTTTTGCGCCCGATTTGGTCTTAGCGCCTTCCTACACGGAGGTACATCCTGATCATCGTGCGATTGCTCAGGCTACGCTAGCTGTTGCCGAAGCCTTTGCTGTAAAGCGTAACGAGGATGATGAGAACTGCATTGACTTTGATCTAGCTTTTTTTGAAGTGGGCCAACCGTTAAGACCTAATTATCTTATCGATATTGGATCGGTCTACGAGCTAAAGCGTCAGGCCATGTTATGTTTTGCTTCGCAACTTGAACAAAAGCCCTATGCGCGGGTCATCGAAGCCTTAAATGTTTATCGCACCTACACACTCGATCAACACCATAGTCATGCCGAGGCCTATGTTTATTTGAAACGCGAGGAGCTTGCCCAAAGGGCGCATGATATTTGGCGGCTTTTGTCGATCACCGACCATCCTGCAGACCCCTTGGTTGGCCGCGCGCAGGTCAGTGTTTCAATCATTCTTCCAAGTAGTGCTTCGGAGCCTTTCTTACAGGTGCTTGCTTCGCAGACTTATCCTGCGCTTGAGTGGATTGCGCTTGGTGACATGTTAATGATCCCCCCGGCTTGGCGAGGTTTTTTCCCCAAGCTAGCCGCTACAGAGCGACATGCAACTGTGGGTGATGCGCTTGGTTTAGTGCATTCTGATTGGATTATGTTTTGTAGCGGAAGGTGGGGGTTTTCTGCCCATCACATCGAGCGGTTGCTCGGCGGCCTAATGCGCCAAGGCATGGATCGGCTTGAGCTTTACGCTGCTTTTGATGGTGCTAAAAAGATTGGTCCGAGTGAAGCCGTACTTGTTCACCGAAGCCTTTGGGCTCGATTGATTCGCGAAAAGGTAAATGCAGGACTTGATTGGCTCCTATCGCCTAGCTTCACGGCAGACTTGATGGCCTTTGCTGAGCAATCGCTGCCTGAGCCCATCAAGTTAAGCATTCAACAACCCGATCTCAAAGAGCCTACGCCATCTTGGCTCTATGAGATTCGCGGCATTCACATTGAGGACCTTAAGGGGGAGGCGCCATGTTTTCCCATCCAAAGTTCAAGGGATGATGAGCGCCTCTACAAGGCGCATCAAAAGCTTGATGAAGCGCAAACTGCGTTGCAGGATCACGCTTTAAGGCTTGAGCAACTCGGCCTTGAGCTAAGGGCTGTCCAATGGTCGCTCGATCACAGGACCCAAGAGGTCGAACGCTTGACTCAAAGGATCGGCGAACAAGGTTTGAGCATCGGTCAGGCGCAGGATCAGTTAAAGGCGAATCAATGGGAGATCGAACATCTTTCGCGCGATTTGTTGGCGGTTAAAGCGGAAGCCCAAACCTTATTTGAGGCGAAGCAGCTTGCCGATAAGCAAGTAATCAAAGCTCATCGTGAAGTTGAACAAGCAAGGCATGAGGCTGATGCTGCTGGTCAACGTGTTCAAGCGATTAAAACCGAGCTTGATCAGGCAGTTATTGATCGTGAGGCTTTAAGTGCTGATCTGCGTGCAATTAAAGCAAAGCAAGGGGAGCTTGATGAGCATTTGCAGCGAAGCTACGCCTTTATTGCCCATTTGGAGCAAGACCTCCTAAGCCTAAAGCAAGCACTAAGTCATCGTGATGAAGCGCTTATCGCGGTTCAACAAGATGCTAGGTCCCAATTTGGTATCGCTCAGCAGCTTGCAGCAGAGCTTTCAACCATTTACTCGAGCCGTGCTTGGCGTTGGATCACGCGTTATCGCAGGCTGCGCCAAGGCCTTGGTCGATCGCTGCGTCTTTCATCGTTTTCAAACTTCCTGCGGACAACGCTATGGCCCAGGCTACCTGCAAAGCTTAAGCAGTACTTAAGGCCTTATACCCACTTGATGCGGGGCGCTTTTTGGGTGCCCAACTCCTCGCAAAACTTGCCTGCTCTGCAAGCGCTGACCGATGAGCGTTTGCGTTGGCTTGCCAAAGGGGCGATGAGTCTTGCGACCGTGATGCGACAAAGCCATGAGCAAGCGCTCTTGAAGCAGGTCAAGGTCGATATGCAATTGATTTTGTATCAGTCAGCGCGGTGGATGCCTGCATGGGTTGATTCGTTGTTTGCACAAGAGCTGCCTCTTGATGGCATCCAACTCATTGTTGTGGACCATAATCCAGGCGACGGGAGTGCTAAAGCCTTAGGTGAGGCGATTGATCGTGCACAAGGGCAAACGGGTAAGCGCCTTAGAGGTTTGGAGCTCATTGAGCAATCCAATCTGGGATTTGGCGCAGGCCACAATCGCGCGCTAAGGGCAGGGGCATCGCCCTGGGTGCTTGTTGTGAATCCCGATTTGGAGTTTGAAGCGGCAAGTCTGCGGCATATCTTTGCACTTGCGCTAAGCGATGAGGCAAGGGTTGCTTCTTGGGAATTTAGGCAAAAGCCCTATGAACATCCCAAGCACTACGATCCGGTCAGCGGGCTTTGCAATTGGAGCTCACATGCTTGCGTGCTTTTGCGACGGTCGGCGCTTGAGGCAATCGGGGGTTGGGACGAGCGCTTATTTATGTACTGCGAAGATGTTGCGATGTCTTATCGCCTGCGCGAAGCGGGGTACTTGCTGCGATATTGTCCCCAAGCGGTGGTCTGGCATCACAGCTACGGTGACCCAACGGCGGTCAAACCTGCTCAATACATCGGATCGGCGGTCGGCCAGGTCTACTTAAGGCTTCGGTTTGGCGATTGGCAGGATGCGTGGGCATCGGGTGCGATTCTCGGCCATCGCTTGTTAAGTGCACCACGTGAATGGCGTGGCGAACTGCTTAAAAAGGGGCTTGCTATGCTTACGAGCGGCATGTCATTAAGGCGCGAGCGCTCAGCGCATCAAGGGGCAAGAGCTGTGTTTTTCCCCTTTCGTGGGCTTGACTATGAGTTGCGACGCGATGGTGCCTTAATGCGGCTTGAATCCTTAGCAAGCCTTGCGAAAACCGTCGGGGGGCAACAAGTGCATGAATGCGTGAGCATCATCACCCGAACTTATGGTGGCAGCGATGGCAGACAAAGGCTTGCACTCTTGCAGCAAGCCGCCGCATGCGTGGCCCAACAAACCTGGCCGAATCTGGAGTGGGTGGTGGTTGAAGATGCAGCTTGTGAGGCAAGCCCAAGCGCATCATTTGTTGGCGACTTCGCAATGGCCCACCCTCATATCAAGGTGCAATACCTTCCGAGTCTTGCCGCAGGTCGGTCAGTGGCAGGCAATTGCGCGCTCGAGGCAGCAAGCGGAAGCTGGTTTTGTTTTTTAGATGACGATGATTTGCTGTTTGCCGATCACATTGAAACGCTGATGCAGGCTTTGTATAACGCTATGTCTGAGGAGAAGACGGCAGGCTCGCAACAACCAAGGTTTGTTGCTGCCTATGCGCGCGCCTTTGATGTGCCGAGCCAAGTCAAGCGCCTTGATGCAGCAACAAAGCCTTCTCAAGCGCAGGAGGCAGACGGTGGGAACGCTAAGAGCCCTGGCTTGGAGATTCAGGAAGAGGAAGCCTTTATGCACCCTGGGCATGATCGCCCCTTTGAGCCTGAAACATTACTGGCCTTTAACTATATGCCGATTCAGGCTGTGCTTTTTAGTGCGGCTCTTTTTAAGGAGCGGGGCGGTTTTGATCCTGCACTTGAGCATTTGGAAGATTGGAATTTGTGGGTGCGGTACGCCCAAGGTTATCGATTTGTATACGTTCCAAAGACAACATCCATGTATCGAACCCCCAAAGATCCTGCTGAAAAGGCAAGGCGTCAGGCACTTTTGGATGCTGCATATGAGCCCGTTCGAGAAAAAAATCACGTTTTCTGTCAATCACTTCGAAAGCAATAAGCACGCTGATCGCTGCGCTGAACTAGACTTGGCATATATTGGGCAATAGGGCCCCCATCCTTCTTTTTGACGGCAACGATAAACGGTATGCACTTACCCAAGATGATGGCAATTGTTCAAAGGGCTGCACAGGCAGTGCTTGCATTGGCAATAGGCCTATCAACCATGCATGCCTTGGCCAATGAGCAAACTGCTCCTATTGCAAAGATTTCCCCTGCCTCTGAGGCGACAACGGTCGTGGGCGAGGTCGTATTTAGTGTGGGTCCGGTTCAAGCGCTCATGGCTGCGAATCGTCTTGATGGTTCTGCGCCCGTTCAAGCTGTGCTCTCAAGGGGGCATAAGCTTAAAGTTGGCGATCAACTCATCACGGGCGCTGGTGGCCATGTACATGTCCGATTTATCGATGGGGCTTTTGTCGCCGTGCGCCCTGAGAGTCAACTCACGATTGAACAGTACAGCTATAAGCCCGAGCAACCCGAGCGCTCTGCAGTCAAGTTTCAGCTCACGCAGGGTACAGCCCGATCGATCACGGGGCGGGCAGGCGAGGCTGCCAAGGATCGTTTTCGGCTCAATACCCCCGTTGCGGCAATTGGGGTTCGGGGTACCGACTTTGTCGTGCTAACGCAAGACAGCGAGTCACGTGCCGTGGTGAATCGCGGCGCCATTGTGGTGGCGCCCATCGGGCAGGGATGTGCTGCAGAGGGCTTGGGTCCTTGCACGGGATTGTTTGCGCGAGAGCTCACCCCCGCCATGGGCGACTTAATGGCGCGGGTTCAGCGAGGTCAGGTCGAACTTGTCACTGCTCGAGGGCTTGCACCCGAGCGATCAAGCCCTTTAGGCGCTGAGCCAAGGGCTATGAAAGAAAAAGACGCTCCTGCTTTGAGCCAAGCTTTGGTTTCAGCCCCAAGCGCTGCCATAGCATCAGCTACAAGTCAGGCTGCCACCGATGCAGGCCTCGCTGCCCAAGAGAAAGCAAGTGCAAATTTACTTGCGCCTAAAAATGAACAAGGAGCCCTTGAGCGGGTGGTCCTTGCAGGCACGAGCGCTAGCGCGCCCTCGCCAAGTGCAAGCGGTAGTTCGGGTGTGGGTAGCGCTTCGGGCGCAGCAGGAGCAGGTGCTGGGGCAAGTGTGGGATCGGGGCTGAGCGAGGCTTCTGCGCTTGATAAAGCCACAATCAGCGAGACCGCGAAAACAGCCGATCAGCAAACGGGCGCAACGAGCACGGGCCAAGAGCTTGTGATCGCAAATCCCTTGCCTAAGACCTATGGCAATCCACTAGCAAGCTCACTTAAAGCTGCAAGTCTTCACTGGGGTCGCTGGGGCGCACAGCCCTTGGCGGGTGATCCGAGCGAGACGGCCGTGGCCTTGATGGTTAAGGGCGCGAGCGCCGTGATGACAGGAAGTGATTGGAGCCTCTTTACGCTGGGATCGACACAAAGCGCAAGGCCTCGCGATGGAATGGTTGATTTTGTGCTGCGCGATGCACTTGCCTACTATCAACCCGTCCTTGGTGCGGCAAGCCAAGCTGAGGTTTTGAGCGGATCGCTTGGGATGGACTTTGCCAAAGCGAGTTTTAGTTCGCGATTAAACGCAAAACACGATGACCTCGGTCAGGTACTTGTGATGATTCACGGTACGATCTCAGCTGATGGACAACTACAGTCGGCGGCAGACTCGCCCGCTTCAGCAACAGGTGTGCTTGCCAACGAAGCAAGCGAAGCAGCCTATCGGTTTAACCAACGAGTTACTGACACGAAGGGTCGTGTTGGCAGTCTTTTTGGTTTAACACGGTGGGGGCGTTAGCGGATTCAAGGGCTAAAAGCCTTTCAGACGACAAAAGTAGGCCTTTAGCCTACTTGGATAAATCCAATCGCTATAGCGATCTTCGCAGGCTTGCGCTAGGCCTTGGAATAAGCCTTTTGTTGTCTTTCAATAAGGCTGCGTTTGCGCAAGACCTTCAAGCGGGCAAGTCACCGCCTTCATCTTCGAGCGCACTTGACCGTGCCAAGGCGCATGGGGCATCCATGCCGTCATTGAGCGCAAGGCCCTGTCCCGAGGCAAGTCAACTGCCATTAGACTCGGGCGCTTCGGACTTATTAGCCCTGCGCGATGCGCTTAGCTTTCGCGCTGACTGCGGCGATCATCCCGATGCCCGTATTGCATCAAGTTTTCTTGCCTTACAAGGTGCGGTCCTGAGAAGGCTTGGTGACTTTGAGCAAGCGCTATCAGTGTTAGAGCGCTCCTTGATGCTTGATGCCGATCGAGCCGATGCGCTTTTAGATTTTGCCCTTACCAAAGATGCCATGGGCGATCGAGC
>Ga0194129_10007332_pt1 | contig 13157 bp, 11 predicted proteins | sample TA2KigCa35mmetaG_FD_150862 | JGI IMG/M metagenome (GOLD analysis project Ga0194129, IMG submission 150862) | Freshwater microbial communities from Lake Tanganyika, Tanzania - TA2015038 Kigoma Deep Cast 35m | ecosystem: Environmental > Aquatic > Freshwater > Lake | place: Tanzania: Lake... | reverse complement strand
GTTGCTGCCACTGCTGCGTCGAGTGATTTGGGCGTCCAATCCGTCCCACAGAAGAAGAGATACTATTCCACAATTCCATTCGATGATGGACTTGGCGCACAGTATCAGCGTTTTATATGGACGTGTATTTACGCGGAGGAATGCGAAGAGTCTACCTTCATTTACCGGACGCCGGATAAGATGGCACATAATTATAACGATGACCCCGAATTCCTCGCGAAAATGGAAGACCTCATGAATATGAAACCGTATTACACGAATTATAATGATGTCAACAAGGCAAACGCAGAACATGAACGCGCTGGACGCCGAGATGAAATCATTGAAATTCTCACACCGGATTTTTACGATATATACAATTACGTCGAGAGAAATATTGACATGTGTATGAAGAGTAAAAGTATGGAGCGTATCAAAGAATATTTCTGGAAGAACAAGCAACGCGACCAGATATACCCCAAAAATGGGTATACGCATCATCTCGCGGCACACATCCGTCGCCCGAATTGTGATGACACTCGACCCAATAGCGGCGAAGAGTATACAAACGAATATTATATCAAATCATTTCTAACCATTCGAGAGAAATACATCGCGTCTGCGGCGTCTGCGGCGTCCGCTGTCCCACGCATCCAGTTTCATATTTATTCCCAGGGCAATCCTGAAAAGTTCGCGGACTTTCTCTCACACGATATCATTGGCAAAGACACAATACTTCACTTGAATGAAAACAACGAACAGACCTATCTTGGAATGGCGGGAGCGGATATCCTCGTAACATCTGCGAGTTCATTCAGTTATAGCGCGGCATTCTTCTGTGACGGCGATATTTATTATACGGAATTCTGGCATAAACCGTGTAGTTGGTGGAATAAACTAGAAAAACTATCTTCCTAATTCGCGAACGACGCGAATGACGCGAACGACGCGAATGTTCGTATTGTTTTTATTCTAATGTAATAATAACAATAATACAATAACAATAATACCAATACCAATAAGTATGGAAGCTGAAAATGGATACGGAGACTCTGATTTTTTAGCCCATCGCGACATTACCGTCCGAGATTTTCGAGAGAGTGAAAAGGAATCCAAACGTGATATCATGGAAAAAATGCTGACCTTGCGTCATAACATGAAATACAACAAGCATTTACAGTCCGTGTATATGAAGGCGAAAGAACTATTCGATAAAATGGTCGAAGAGCATCGTTCGCAGTTATACTATTTAGATGAAATCTATCGCCATTTGAATTCACTTATTCGAGAGAATCTCTCGAAACATGGAAATGGAACCAGCGCAATGATGGTCGAACTTGTCAAAGATAAAAAACGAATCGGGAAATTACTAAAGAAAATGCGACGCAGTTTTGATAAATTGATGGATATCGATACGGTCGTTGGAGTCACCATTGATAAAATCAATGAAATCACATTTATGGAAGATGACGTCGAAAGCGACGACGACACCGAAGAAGAAGACGAAGGCGGCGAAAGTCACGCGACAACCGACGAAGACGAAGACAGCGAGGAAGGCGAAGAAGACGAAGAAGAAGAAGGCGATGAAGACGGCGAAAGTCACGCGACAACCGACGAAGACGAAGGCGAAGAAGGCGATGAGGAAAGTCACGCGACAACCGACGAAGACGAAGACGACGAAGACGACGACGAATACATCGAAGGCGACGAAGACGACGACGAATACATCGAAGGCGACGAAGACGACGACGAATACATCGAAGGCGACGAGGAAAGTCACGCGACAACCGACGAAGGCGACGGCGTTGAGGAAAGTCACGCGACAACCGACGAAAGCGACGACGATGAACTTAAAGAGATTGACCTATTTTAGTCGCCCGATACTCCCGTTTCAAGAAGAATGTATATATCTGGTTCGTTCGTGAATATCGTTTCATGAGCGCCCATCGCCGGCATTTTCGTTGGAAAATCCGCAACCAAAATGTTTTATAAATCGCGATAATTTCTTCACCGGGAAATAACATATGTGTTTCCACGATTTCAATCGTAGAATTCGCGTGACATTTACAGATATGGTTCAACAAACCGAATTCTCTCGGGTCCATGAAATCAAACGTGTATAAACACAGATAATGTCCGTGAATATCCGGCGAACTTGTTTCAGAAACAAATCCGTGTATTGTAAGTGAGTATTGTTGACATAAACCTATCTCATAGCGCGACATACAAATGAAATGGAATGAATGGAATGAAATGTATTTTTCATTCAATTTATTCAATTTATATTCTTCCGGGTATATATATTACATACGATGGCGTCATTGAATCGTCTATTCTATTCCCCATTTTTTCAAAATAAATTTGTATTGTATGGCAGTTTGTTGCTTGTTTTGTTGAGTATACTGCGTCATATCGCAAACCGAAACATGAATGCTGTTATTCTTATGGCGTTGATTGGTCTATTGATGTCATACTTTAGTAAAAATATGATTATCGTGCTTTTGACCGCCTTTGTTGCCGTATTCCTATTAGAAATGACTGGAGCACACGGCGCAATCGAAGGTATGGAAAACAAGGGCGATGCGGATGAAAAGAAGGACACTGGCGCAGATGGAGACGCGGACGCCGATGCGGACAATGGCAAGGACCATGATGAAAGCAAGGAAAAGCACGAAGAGAAAAAAGAATCCATGGAAGAACAAAAGAAAAGACCGTCCGCTGTAACTACGCATAAGGAAGGCGACAAAAAGAAACAGAAGCAAGGCATGACAAAGTTGTCACCGGCCAGTTATGATGGAAAGGAAAACGATGATGGCGAGAGCGGCAGCGGCAGCGCAAACCGCATCGACTATGCGTCCACTTTAGAGCAAGCGTATGACAATATCGAGAATATCATTGGCGAGGAAGGTGTCCGCGGTCTCACCGACCAAACCAAATCTCTCATGAACCAGCAGAAACAACTGATGGAAAACATGAAAGATATGGGTCCTTTGTTGAAGTCGGCCGAAGGGTTTATGAAGCAAATCACAGGCGGCGGTGGTATTAGCGGTATCACTGAAATGTTGAAGGGTTTCGCTACCCCTGGTGGCAAGTAATGCCATTACGATGAAATAATAATAAACAATTATAATAATACTAATTCAACGCGTTTAGCATTATTGTAAAATGGCGCGAAAATGTCCGCCTGGTGTGTTATGCTTTGAGAATGTGACCCTCGTGATTCTGGCTGTTATTGTGTTGGGGGTAGGAATTTACGCACATTCGCGGTTTTTTGGCGAAAACGGCCACCACCACCCCCACCATGGACATGGTGGATATGGACCGGTTATTATCGCATCCTCACGCACACCGATTGACCCCGTTGCGGACGCATTGGACTTCGGGATTGGCGGTCCATCTTCCAATCAAGATGTATTGTTGAACCCGTATGTTCCGCCATTACGTGATAATACAGTGGGCTCAATGACTCCGACCTATGATATCCGCGGTGGAGTTGAAACCATCCATTACGGGGGTCATGGCGGATTCGGCGGCGGCGGCGCTTCAGGTGTCCGCGTAAATGTTCCGACGCGTTCAGTAGATACAACCTATCGCCAAGTCGGTATTCTTACTCGCAGTGGTGGGGGCAGCAATGGCAGCAACGGCAGCGGCAATGTTCCATCCTCTACCGCATCACAAGAAACGATACTTCCATTGATTGGTCGACCCTTATTTACCAATCGTGACAAATGGCAGTTTTATACCTTAAGCGATAAAAACAACGCGATTAAGTTGCCGGTCATTGTCAATGGTAAGAGCGGAACCAATGAATACGGTTGTAATAATGTCAGCACAGGTGACATGGTCTATGTGGAAGGATACAATGATGCGTTCCGTGTTACGGCATATGACAGCGCATCACTTCGTTATTTACCTTTTTAGTGGAGCGAAGCGGAACCGAGCGAAGCGGAACCGAGCGAAGCGGAACCGAGCGAAGCGGAACCGAGCGAAGCGGAACCGAGCGAAGCGGAATAATAAAACAATTTCGAATTATGTTTTATTATTACTAGTATTCATTTTGTACTGCTGCTTTTGCGGCAGCAACTGTCGCTGCTGCTGCTGTGGCTCCGGCTTCTGCGGCTGCGATTACGGCGACATCTGATGTGCCTTGGCTATGAGCTAACTCTTCTGCCAATTCTCTCGCTTGTTCGGCTTTCAAATTTATATTTTCTTGGCCGTATAATGCTACAACCTCGGCCGGTGTCTTGTCGCCGGTAAATTGACCGGTTCGTGACAATGCTGTTCGCGGTTTGATTCTTGGACTATCCATCGGTAAAATCTCATCTCTATCTACTCCCCAGCCCATAAAATGGATGAGTGCCATGGGAGGTAAACCAGGGAATGGATATTCTTTGATGATATATGCTTTGTACTTATTACTGAACGAATCATCCGCGTCGATTTCTTTTACTTCGTCAGCGGTTGGAAGTGAGGTAAACGAATCTTCTTCGCCGCTTTCGCTTTCTTGTCCTTTGACTCCTGGTCCTTTGACTTCTTGTCCTTCGACTCCTGGTCCTTTGACTTCTTGTCCTTCGTCTTCTTGTCCTTTGACTTCTTGTCCTTCGCCTTCTTGTCCTTTGACTTCGCCTTGTCCGTCCTTGTCATCGTCACCTTCTGCTTCATCTTTACCTTGTTTTTCGTCTTTCTTCTTTTCTTCATCATTTTCCACCTTTTTACCTTCATCGCCTTGAAGGCTTTCCAACAATTTCGCAATATGCGGTATCGTTTTCGCATTCGTGATGGTAGTAACTTCTTTCACGGAACCATCCGCCAAAGGTTCCACCAACGTTTCAAATCGAACAGGTAACTTCGGTGAGTCAAATGCCAAACAAGCACCATTTTCACCTCCAGGACCGTGCCCCAACAATGTAATCACCTTGAAGAACGCCTTCGACAAATCGGGTGACAAATTATCGGATTCATTATTGAAAAATGTCATCATTTGAATCAACCCGTATTTTCTCTCCATTCCAGGAATAACATACGAATAGTTATACACTGATTCTCGGAAGTCATCATACCCATCGCTCTTCGCAAAATCAACGTCCTCCAACAATTCAATCATCATGTCGTATATCTTCTTCGCGTCAACTTTATTATCTATTTCCTTGTTTTCGAGACATTTGCGCGCGGTTTCGAGAGATTTTCTCAATGTCTGAATGGATGTAATGATACAACCGGGTCTCAAGTTCACCAGGTATGTATTCGATTCATCCGCAAATGTTTCTTCACCGCCATTATCTACCGCATCCGCAGATGGGGTGAGTTTCGACTGCGGAGATACTTGAATTCGAAAGTGTGATGATGTAATCTTGCTTCCGTAACTCCGTATATCTTTCTCGACGTCTCGAAATGTTACAGGAGCACCGCCGAGTGCGTCGCCGCTTAATTTATAAAAACGGTTCGAATTTGTTACAACCTGGCTATCACCCTCCTTTCCAATGATTTCATATTTGATAGAATCTTCCTTGGAATCTTTGAGAATTTGTGCGGATTCTCCTGTATAAATGAAAACTTGGTCGGGGTATTTGTTGGGGACGATATCACCGTTTGCGACACCGACTACTTTCTTTTCTTGAAAATAGAGTGACGTAACATCGGGCGAAATCTTTGTCTCATTGCCAATGTCTTTCTCGGTTGCGAATTTACCGTATACAATACGACGCACATTAAAAATGTCACTATCTGTCATATTGAATAACTTGTCGCCTTTCTTCAATTCCATTTGAATGTAATAGGGCCGACCCTTTTCAATTAAAAATTCGAGAAGATGATAGGCTTCTTTCTCGTTTGTAAATTCGTGCGTTTCAGTGTGAAGGGAAATATCACCAGGGATATCCGGTCCTAAATTCACTGGCTTCTTTTTGCCTTTCTTCTTTTCTTTCTCGGCGGTATCACCTGCGGGGGCGTCATCTTTGCTCTCACTACCAACGCCCGCATCCGCATCCGCATCCGCATTAGCATCCGCAGGAGCAGGAGCAGGAGCAGGAGCAGGAGCAGGAGCAGGAGCAGGAGCAGGAGCAGAAGCAGTAACAGCAGCAGAAGCAGCAGCAGCCTCGTCCGCAGCCTTCCTCGCAGCAGCAGCAGAAGCAGCAGCAGAAGCAGTAACAGCAGCAGAAGCAGTAACAGCAGCAGAAGTAGAAGCAGGAACAACGTTATCTTTCTCCGCACCACCCATCATCGCATCATACCTTCTCTTTTTCAGATATCTTTTCTTCAAGAAAGACAATACCGTTTTTGATATGTATTTTTTCAGAGTCTTATTGAAGACATTCATTCGAATCAACGAATTTGAAACCCGAGATTCAGCATCATGAATCGCACTTCGTCTAAAGGTTGTTCGCCTTGATTGGCTATGGCGATGACGCTGTTTCGATTGTTTCTTCCATTTCCGCACAGTCTGTCTTTGTTGTTTTCGGATTTTTCGTATCTTATTTCGTGTTAATTTCATTCGATTCCATATACATAATTTATATATAATATTATATATAGAGAACGATACCCCTGAAAAACAAAGAAGAATCATACACAGTCCTGAATGTCATCCAAAGCAAAATCCAATCGAGATGCGCCAGTAAATATAACGTCGGATGTCATGCGGAAAGAAGACCGCGCATGTTCTTCCACGTGTAGCTATTCGTATCAATACAACACCAGCACTTGTAACGTCTTTCACAAAGGTTCTTATTTGCGTATTCCCTACGATAGCGGCAGTGGCGGTTTATATCCCGCAAGATACAATGGTGTGGATTATAAAGTAGAACATATTCACATTCATCAACCGTCTCTTCATCGATACGATGGCGCGCTGGCGGATGCGGAACTTCTGGCCTATCATTCTAGTGCGGATGGGCGCAACTTAATCGTATCCATTCCCATCAATATTGGAAACGGCGCAGGCAAGCAGAGTTCGGACATCATGAATACGATATTTCAGAATCTCCCCTCTCGGTCGAGTAGTTCTGGCAAGTATATCTCTGATGTGAATAACTTCAATTTAGGAAACCTTATCCCAAAGGAGGGATTTTTCACTTATGTGGGTCGGCATTTATTACCGCAATACACTGGAACCTATAATTACATCGTGTATCATAAAAAGGACGCCATTCTGGTATTTCGCGATTCATTAGCCAGTTTAAATGACACGAACCGTAACACCTCCATCACAAAAACCGGGCCGATTGGTGAGAATGTAATGCCGAAAAACTTGTATTATTACAACAAAAACGGTGCGAATAACGCAAAAGGTGACGGTGATATTTATATCAAATGTAACCCCACTGGCGAAGATGGAACCGTATTATACCAGCAATCCGCAAATAATGGAGAACTCGGTAGTCTCGCAGAACTCGACTTTAATAAGTTTGGATTGAACTGGGAAAGTATTTTACAACATGATGTCTTTCGAGCACTTATCGGAACATTGGTTGGATTGCTGATTGCGGCAATTCTCTTTTATCTGTTTCGTTTCATATTCAATCGTATTGGGAATAAAGTGAGTGCGTCTGGCACAGTGATGGGACAGCGGGGTGGCCTCGCCAGCGTTGGCAAGGTCGGCAGGGTGTAGGTGTAGGTGTATCGTTTTCGATACACTATCCCGAACCGCGTATCATAAATTGCCACGTATACAATACATCCATTACAAACCCACCAATCACAAACACAAAGAGTATATATTCTATCAACGACTTTTCGGGAATGTTGTAAAAATAAAGAATGAGTAACGCGAAGAATGGTATTGCTAAAATGTCACCATAATGACTTGCGTTTTTTATGATATTATAAAATTTCATAACGTATGTTGTATATTACGACGATATTATTTCATATCATAAAATCACCAAGGATATGAAATCATATCCATAAAATCACCAAGAATATGAAATTATATGACTCCATCATATTCCGGTTCGACCGCACCATAAAGCGGTCCAAGAACCGGTTGGAATGAACCACCGTCGGATAGACCGGTCGCCTGGTCGTTAGGTGAAATGGGAACAAGACTGTCAACGAGCTCCTCTTCCAGCGTCTTGGATGGTGCCGGGTTCATCGCAGTCATCACTTCCTGCTTCTTCTTCTCGGTGGGCGAGAATGGCTCGATGCCGTAAACGCCGGTTGCGCGACTCGACCTGCGAATGAACTCATACGCGGCCAAGAATGCTAAAATACCCACGGCCGGATTGGTGCTTAAGAAGATGGTGATTGCGAGAATAACTACGATGACCTGGCCCAACGTGCTTTCTGCATACTGGGCCAACGCAACGGGAACGGATGGCGTGAAAACGATATACAATATCAGTAAGATAAATATAACAATTTCGTGCTGTTTTTCTTGGCGCATTAATGACCGAAAAGTATCCATTTTATTCGTGAATAAATATTGATATATATTCTATAAGCAGAATAATATAATTGGAAAACTTAATCCAAACAGAATTGAAATCTCTCGGCGTGTTTATTTTGAATCTATCCCATTCGTTCGTTCACTCGTTCGTTCACTCGCATCGTTCGCTCGCTCGCATCGTTCACTCGCTCATTCATGGCCGCCGTAAATGTTGCCACATCCTATTATGGACCCCGCGGTTACACCCTTCTCAAAGAATGTATGGACGCGGATGACTTGAAGTTGTTGAGAGATGAACTTACCGTCGGAGCATATGTTCCTAAAGCGCCCGTCCAACCACCAAAATTCCCGATTTACCGCGAGTGTTCTAAAAAAATATATATTCCGCGGTTTTATGGAACCAAAATATACGGAATACCAGAAGAAACGCGCATCCCTCCGGGGTCGCCTGTATCCGATTCTCTCGTATTTTCCGGAGAGATGCGCGAGTATCAAAATATCATCGTGGATAAATACATCCACCAAGTCACAAAACCGGAGAATCTCGGGATGGGTGGCGGCGGTCTTCTTGACGTCGACCCAGGCAAAGGAAAGACCGTTATGGCGCTTAATATCATCTCTCGACTTCGCATGAAAACTCTCGTCATCGTCCATAAAAGTTTCCTTTTGAATCAATGGATTGAGAGAATTCAACAGTTCCTTCCGGCCGCGCGTGTAGGAATGATACAAGGTCAAATCGTGGATATTGATGAGAAAGATATCGTGATTGGGATGCTTCAATCCCTCTCGATGAAGGAGTATCCGAGAGATATGTTCGATACATTCGGTCTCTCGGTGTATGACGAATGCCATCACATGTCGGCCGAAGTATTCTGTCGGTGTATGATGAAAGTCGTTACGAAATATACGCTCGGACTATCGGGCACTATGGTGCGGAAGGACGGACTTACAAAAGTATTCAAACATTTCTTGGGTGAGGTGGTCCACAAGGAGAAAAACGACACGACGTCCCATGCGGTCATTGTGAAAGGCATCCAGTATAAAGTGGATGACACGGAATTCAATGAAACGGAATACGACTACCGCGGCAACCCCAAATTCAGCACGATGATTTCTAAAGTGTGTAACTATAATCGACGCAGCGAATTCATCTTGGACGTGCTACAGAACGAATTGAAGACCAACCCAGACCAACAAGTCATGATATTGGCGCACAATCGGTCGCTTCTTGAGTATTTCCACGACGCGATAGAACATCGGAAAATTGCGACAGTTGGATATTATGTGGGGGGAATGAAAGAGGCTGCGCTGAAATTGAGCGAGAGCAAGAAGGTGATTATAGCTACATATGCGATGGCGTCGGAAGGACTGGATATTAAGACATTGACGACACTGATTATGGCGTCGCCGAAGACGGATGTTTGTCAATCCGTGGGTCGGATTTTACGCGTGAAACATGCTGCGCCGCTGGTAATTGACATTATCGACCCGCAAGATGTATTCCGCGCCCAATGGTTGAAACGCCAGACGTATTATATCAAACAGAAATATCGTATTATTATGACGGATACCGAAGGGTATTATAAGAATAACTGGACGGTGAAATATCAGCCGCCGGCGGCCAAGGCGGCGTCCAAGGCGGCGTCCAAGGCGGCGTTCGACACGAAACACCACGACCACGACCACGACCACGACCACGACGAAATCGACATCGATGGCGCTGATATTATTGAAATCGACGAAGAAACCGGAAATCTCTCGGTGACGACGGAAGTAAACGCTAAAAATAAGATGAAATCAACCATACCGAAGACGAACGGTAAATGCTTGATTCAGTTAGTGGAATGAAGCGTCGCATAGCGACGCGAATGGAACCGAATGAAATGGAACCTTACGCCACCGGATGGCAACTGTTATACGCCGTAATCGGCGCCGGATTGGCTAAAGCAGTTGTATTGCGCCCAACTTCAGTATCCACACCCGCTACAGAATACGCGGCATTTCCGTAAATGGCACTACCGCCGCTTTGTGAACCATGGCGACTGCGCTTGGACGCGTGACAATACCGGCATGATTTTTTATGCTTCGCCTGTCGCATCATATTACTACCAAATCCGGTAACGATATCACAACCACACGCAAGTTGTTTCTTATGTTTACGGGCCCTCATTCGCGAACCAGATTTGCGGGACTTGATGGACTTGCGCGACTTGCGGGACTTGCGAGACCCGCGCGACTTACGCCGGCGCTTGCCACCGCTTTGTGTCATTGAATTATAACCAACCGATACAGGAGCATACGAACCGCGCGCATACGCATCTTCGGGATTTCCTCCCGCAAACGAATGATACTGACTCATACCACCTCCGCCCTGAACGAACGCGCGACCTCCCTGACCTTGATACATATTGCCGGTTCCACCAACCGGTATTTGTTTGTCGGATAGAGCAATTCCGGAATTATGCTCGGCCAAAGGATTTGAATATAAATATTGCGATGACATTTGTATATATAATACATGTATATTATATATAATACAGGATACGGTAACCAGGATTTCAAGGATACTCATGAAACGCAATCGAGTCTCTTTCTGCGACCAGTGAATTATCAAAAAGACGCCCGAGGATGAGTCGTAACTCCGGTTTTTTTTCACGAAACCCGTTGATAACTGTGGTTTCATTCAATGCGTAACAACGCAGTTCTGCCAAATGGCGAAGTTTTGTGATGTGTTCTGTGCCATCAATCATAATCGCGGGTGTTTGTATTCCATACTCTCTCTCAAATGGCAGCACCATATTTCTTAAAATGTATTCAATGGCGATTTTATAACAATACATCGTTGGTGGAATATACCCATTCGTAAAATTATCAATGTCGAATACAATGCCATTCAGAATATACTTATTCGCCCAAATGTATTCAAACATTTCCCGGGTTGGTTCGATACGGTCATTGGATACAGCGGTCTTTATCCAAAATAGCGGGGTCGAAGAATGGCCTGTGACCGCCCCCGCCCCCGCACACGCACGAATATCAGCCACATTACGAACAATAAATTCATTTGTATTCATTGTAAAATCTGTCCGCGCATCTTTTATAACAGTGGGTCGCAACTCTGGATAAACCATATCCACACGTTTATCACGAAGAAAGGCCAGTGTTGCCTGTGATGAACCATTCGTTACAGCGTAACATGGTCGCACAAACGGCAATTGTCTTTTTAACTGTTCTAATATATTGTTATGACATGCCTTATGATACAATTTATGAAAGGATACGGATACGGATATCGAACGTGAATACATCTACTGACATAATACGATACTTATTTTTATACCGATTTCAATACCGCGTGTTGCCTCCACTGCCGCCCCTCCGAGTGCTTAAATACCGTATTTCATGCTGTTTCACTTGTTGGTCGGTGACAATCGGCATCGACGACTGCGACTGCGACTGCGCCGCCGCCACCTGTATAGGAACCCATCGACAGAACCGCTTATGAAACCGACACACCATTGCGTATTCCTTGGTAAGCGAAACATATTTATCTGGGTCCGTATTCTCAAACTCTTCTTCTGTGTCACTTTCTTCCAATGCGTCCAAACGTCCATTTTCACGAATGGACCGAAACAACCGATTCATCATTACACTGGTTTTATAATTGGGTATATGTGCGAAATTATGAAACACGAGTTCGGTTTGATTTTTCCCGGTAGGGCGAACGAATAGTTCATAGATATCGTTTTGGATATTTGGGCGTATCATAAAAACGGCCTGTATATTTGTAAGCATCTCGTCGGGAGGAGGCACAAACATGTGTCGTGTTGTCGGAGGTTGATACTTCGACGGTAGAGATGGTGGGCGCACAGTCACGGGAACCGGCGCAGGCGCAGGCGCAGGCGCAGGCGCAGGCACCGCCGCCGCCACGGTCGCCGCATTCGCATTCGCATCCGGGGTAGATATCGAACAATCATCCAACCGAACAACACGTTGAAATACGCGTGAATTCATGTTGTTTCTATACTGTATCGCATATGTTTCATACGGCAATGTTCGAATCATGCGTTCCGCATCCTCATCCGTATTACACAATACAGGCAGACCGAATATAACGCTATTTAATTTGGTATATGAAACTTGGCGAAGTTCGCGTTCTGCGAATATTTTCTCACACAACTGAATGTGTCGTGACAATGTCAATGGTTGGACCGGTTCTCCTTTATACCAATAGATATGATGTATCGAAAATAAGGACACGATGCCGCCGCCGCCACCGCCACTGCCAGAAGTGGTTGAGGATGTATCCATTCTAAATATCACTCCACTAAATACCGTTCCATAAACGAGTGATGAATGAAAACATGTATCAAAGATACGAACAGCGCCAGGACACCAACCATTTTCTTGTTGAAACTTACGCATCGTAGGAGTCATGTCAACACGAGACCCACCAGCGTGGTTTGTATGATTCACATCAATACACGCAAACACCTTTTTCTTATTCCATTCGGTGGCCCATGCGACGCAACGACGTCCCTTGGGTAAAATAAAACATTTATAACCGGACGCATGTGATTGCGGGTCGTTCTTATGAACGGAAACTTCATAAGAAAGTCTAGTGGTTGGAAAATTCGACAAGAAAGACTCGACTTCGACGGATGACAATACGCGCATGGTGCTTCTATTCTATGATATAAGATAAGATAGGAATGCCTTTAACTCATTTCATAACTCGCGCGAAAATTGGCATTCGATGATTGTGTTTTCAATCCGATTCCGCGAAGAAACGTCT
>Ga0194129_10007328_pt1 | contig 13161 bp, 12 predicted proteins | sample TA2KigCa35mmetaG_FD_150862 | JGI IMG/M metagenome (GOLD analysis project Ga0194129, IMG submission 150862) | Freshwater microbial communities from Lake Tanganyika, Tanzania - TA2015038 Kigoma Deep Cast 35m | ecosystem: Environmental > Aquatic > Freshwater > Lake | place: Tanzania: Lake... | reverse complement strand
AGGCGCGTCGAAACGATTTAATTCTTGATTCGAGTGAGTCGGCGATTCTTGGCGTGTTGCGAATAGAATTGAATGTGCGGCAGTGTGAGCATTTCTTGGTTGAATATCACGGTGACTTTCACCACTTGTGGTTTCAGCCGCACGCGTTCCTCAAGCAGATGTCTGCGCTCCGCGCACATGGCCTCGTCTTCGCGCACGACGGCCACCTAATGCTCGCTGAGGACGTCGTGCCCGTGATTCGCAAGGTGCTGGGTTTCGAGATGGGCCCGGCGGCGCGCCGCCGCCTATTCGATAAGCTCACTGCCAAGCAGTTGAGCGATGCCCTCGAGGCCGCCGACTTGCGCATCAGTGGTTCGCGCGACGAGAAGTTCGACCGCTTGTTGGTCAGCTACATGCAGCCGTCCGAGGCGTTGCGCGCGTTGTCGCTGGCCGAACTCAAGGACATGTGCCGCGAGACCAACGCGCAGATCGCGGGTGCGAAGGAGGAGGTCGTCGACCGCCTCGTCGAGCACTTCCTGAACGGCGCCGATCAAGCGCAGGTGCATGTGCAGGTCCCCGTTGAACTCCCGCCGCAGCCGCGTGTGTTGAATGCGGAGCAGTTCGTGGCGCTCTTCACGTTCCTTCGTGGCGAGGACCTCACCGAAATCCTCGTCGGCATCGGTAGCAGCCGGATCACGGGGGCGAAGGACGTGAAGGTCGCGCTCCTGACGCAGTCGCGCTTCTCCGAGATGACGCTCTTGGAGCATCTGCGCAGCAAGGAACTCGAACAGATCCTCGAGCGACTGAGGCTGCGCACGGCGGGTGCGAAGCGCGAGCGTGTTGAGCGCATCGTTGAGGCGTTCCTGCAGTCGACGCTCCCGACCGCGACGGCGGTGGATGCGAACGCGGGGTGAATCACCACGGAAGACACTTTCGTTGGTGTCGCCGCATCCGACGTTGCCGCGGACCGAACACCGCCGGATCGACGTTGTGTTCCCTCGATCCGCCTGCGCCGCTGTGACCGGACCATCCTCTCCGACAGACTTCGTGGCGCACCGAGTGCCGCCCGGCTGTGACGCGGGCGGGCCCTTCACCGACCATTGGCGTCAGGCGCGGCCGGTAAGGGCGCGCAGCTCCGGCAAGTGGACGTCATCAACGTTGGCAACCCGGTGGGCGGCGCGCTCGATGAACGACACGAGCGTTCGCCCCATCGCGGCGTGCGTGTCGCCGAGCGTTTTCGACGACGTGGCAGGCGGTCAAACACAGACGACAAGGACCGCGATGGAAAGGACAAGCCGAACGCACATCGCGCGACGGAAACGACAAGCCCCCAGCCGACCAGATGGCGGAAAAGACAAGGGCCCCGGGAGGCGAGCACGCAGCAGCGCGCTGCGCCGGAACGCGGTCGGGGCCCGCCCGCCGAACACGGCTGAGCGGTCGCGAGAGCGCACGCCGCCGGATCCGCCTCGAGACTTTAGTGATCGTCTTGACGGATCAGTGATCTGTCTGTATAGTGGCGTGCATGGACGATAAGTTGATGACGCAGGCAGAGGTCGCACAAGCGCTCGGCATCTCGCCGGCGGCTGTGGGGCGCATGATCGCGCGCGGCGAACTGAAGGCGGTCCGCCTCGTTCGCCGCGCGATGGTCGCGCGGTCGTGGCTCAAAGAGTGGCTCTCCGTCGCCGGCAACGAGTGGACGCTGGCCGAGCTGAACTTCACGGACGGCAACGTGATCGCACGTTTCGAGGATCTCGCAGCGCGCACCTCGAGCGCGATCCGTGCGGGCGCGACACGGCTTGCGGAGATCCCGCCGCCCTCGGTCTCGACCGACAGTGTCTTCGGTGGCGACGACGCAGTCGCCGACGACGGAGAAAACGATGCCGAAGAAGAATGAGGGCGTACGCGTGCTGCTCGATATTCCGTTCTTCAGCGTCGACGAGGTCGCGCGGATCACCGGCATCGGCCGGCAGAGTGTCCTGCAGGCGATCGACGACGGAAGACTGCTCGCCCGAAAGGTCGGTGGGGTCTGGCTGGTTCATCCGATCTGGTGTGAGGCGTGGCGAACGACGCCAACGCAGGGACCGCGCACCGCCGAAAACGACGACGACGCGCTGCGGATCATGATCGCGCGAGTGAAGCACAACCGCGTCGTCGAACGCCGCGCAGCTCGCGCGGCACAGCACGCCACCGAGGAGGAGCCATGAGCATCGATCAGCTCTGGAAGGTCAGCGACGTCGCGACGTTTCTGCGCGTGTCGCGTTCGACGGTCTACGCAAAGGTCGCCGCCGGGCTCATTCCGCACCGTCGCGTCGTCGGTCAGCTTCGTTTCGTTCCCGACGAGATTCGATCTCTCGTCGTGCGGGGGGCGTGATGGCATCGCTCAGTCAGGACAAGCGCACGGGGCATTGGATTGCGCGCATCAAGAACGCCGACGGGAAGTGGACGTCGCGGTCGACGCAGACCCGCAACCGCGGCGAGGCCAACCGTCTGGCCGTCACGTGGGAGGCCGAGGAAGAGCGTCGTCGCGCGGGCGAGACCCCCGCGCTGACCGTCGCCGACGTCTGCCTCGCGTACGTCGAGCATCTGCGCCGCCAGGGCAAGGCGTCGGTCGACACCGTCGAGACGGCGGTGCGTCTGCACATCGTGCCGGTGCTCGGCCCCCGTCGTCTCGACGAGCTTCGTCGCGGCGAGGTGATCAAGCACCTGCAGGATCTCGAGCCGACCCTGGGACCGGCGTCGCGCAACCGCGTGCGTGCGACGTTGCACGCGGTGATCGAGCTCGCACGCCACGAAGAGCGCTTCGCCGGCGACAACGTCGTCGCCAAGGTGAAGCAGGCGCGCGTCCCCCAGACACTCGTCGACACACTGCGGCTCGCAGAGGTCGTGCGCCTGCTCGCCGCGGTGAAGAACCCGCTGATGCGCGCGATCTGCGCGGTCGCGATCTTCACGGGCGGGCGCAAGGGCGAGGTCTTCGCGCTGCGCAAAGAGGACGTGCACCTCGACGCCGGCTACCTCACGTTCGCGGGCTCGCACGGTCGCCGCACGACGAAGAACGGCACCGTCCGTTCGGCGCCGATCATCGACGCGCTGCGCCCATACCTCGAGGCCGCCCTCGCGAACCAACCGAACAACCCGCTGCTCTTCCCTCACAGCGACGGGCACATGCTTCCGCGTCACACCGACGTCGCCGCGATCGTCAAGGCGGCGCTCAAGCGCGCCGGCCTCGTCCGCGGCTACGACCACAAGTGTCGTCGCTGCCACACGGCCGAGCGCCACGTCGACGCTGACAAGCGCCATTGCACCGCGTGCGGAATGACCTTGTGGCCGTCGGCGGTGCCGCGCGAGATCACGTTCCACCGGCTCCGCCACACGGCGGTGAGCCTGATGCGCGAGGCCGGCGTTGACGCCTACACGGCAATGCGGATCATGGGGCACCGCAGCGAAAAGATGCTCGAGCACTACTCGCACGCTGACGCGCACGCGCTGGTCCGCAGCGCGGCCCCGTTCAACGCGATGATCTCGGCCGTGGTCGCCGACGACCGTAGTTACGGCGTTGTTACCGACGGGCTCACGCCCCGATCCGTCGACGACGGCCAAGAAAAAACGCCCGATCTCTCGGGCGCTTTCATGGTGGAGCTGGACGGGATCGAACCGACGACCTCAAGCTTGCAAAGCTCGCGCTCTCCCAACTGAGCTACAGCCCCGAGACGATGACGAACGAACGAGCAAAAGCTAGCGTGCGTCATCGCCGTTGGCGAGGGCGTTTGCGGTGACCGCGCTGCTCGCCGCCGTCGTCGTGGGGTTCCTCGCGACCGTCGTCGTCCACGAGGCGGGCCACGCCGCGGCCGCGCGTCTGCTGGGGGCGAAGGTGGTGCGGGTGCGGTGGGGGTGGCCAGTCGCGAGGGTCGAGGCGGACCTGCCGCCGGGGCGTGGGCGTAAGGCGCTGTTCCTGCTGGCCGGCGCCGGCGCCAACGTCGCCGTCGCGGCGGTCGCCGTCGCCGCCGGCAGCCACGGCGTCATCGTCGGCGCTGCCAGCGCGGTGTTCGCCGTCCTCACGCTGGTGCCGCGCGGCACGAGCGACGGCGCGCAGCTGTGGGCGCTGGCGCGCGAGACGGGACGCGAAGCCCGCCGGGCTCGCCGTCAGTAGGTCGACTGCGCGGCGACCGGGGCGGTGAAGATGGCGTCTACGACGGTGACAACCTCGCCGTCCTCGACGACCATGTCCTCGGTGACCTTCAGCACGCGGCCGAGCACGATGATCTCGTTGTTGTTGGCCGGCGCGGGGGCCATCGGGAGCGACACGCGGCGCCCGGTGGGCAGGGGGGCCGGCTCGCGCTCGTCGTGCTGGGTCTCGAGCAGGCGCACCTCCTTCTTGAGCTTGTGGTCCTCATCGGGGCGGGCGCGGACGATCACGAGCTTGCCAGTGGCATTCTCGGGGTCGGCGGTGACCTGCGCCAGCGTGGCGACGGGGAACCCGGCACGCTGGCAAAGCTCGACGTCGTTCTCGACGTCACCGCTGCGGGCGGCGACGACGCGGGCGCACAGACCCGGCGCTTCGGGGCGGGCCACCAGCATCGTCACCCAGGGGCCGTCGACCAGCGCCGTCAGCCGGCGGAACGCGCCGCGCTCGACGCAGGCGCGCAGCAGCTGCAGCGCGAGCTCGCCGTTTCGGCGGCTGATGCGCCGCACCTCGGTCTCGCAGTCAATGTCCGACGGGAAGCGCGCGGCGTAGTCGCGCGCCGACAGCGGTTTGTCGGCGGCGGCGGCGGTCGCGGTGGCGGCCTGCTCGACGGCGTCGGGGGTGCGCTGCACGGTCTCGGTGGCGTCGTCCCAGCGCACCTGCTCGGTGGCGCACGACATCGACAACGCCAGGGAGAGGGCGGGCAGGGCGAGCAGCGACGCGAGGTGTGGGTGAGGCACGGTCATGTGACCGTTTTAGCGCGCGGCTCGAACAGACGCGCATTTTCTGTGCCTGGGGTTGGAAACGAGACTGATGGTCGGCGTAACCTGCCGCCGACGTCGGACCGACTGCACGTGCAGCCGTGGGCCCGCACGCTTTCGCCACCGTTGCACCAACAAGGGATACCCCGTGAACGCTTCTGCCAACCCGCTGCGCCAGGGACTCGCCGAGGACCGCACCCCCGAGCCCACCACCGTCGTCATCTTCGGCGCGTCCGGCGACCTTACGAAGCGCAAGCTGGTGCCGGCGCTGTACACGCTGATGGCCGAGCGGCTGCTGCCGCCTTCGTTCGCCGTCGTGGGCTTCGCCCGCAAACAGGTCGGTGACGGCGCATTTCGCGCCGAGATGAAGGACTGGTGCGCGAAGTTCGCGCGGCACAAACCCACCGAAGAGCTGTGGTCACAGTTCGAGAAAGGTCTCTATTTCCATACCGGCGAATACGATGATCCTGCGTCGTATAAGGCGCTAAAAGAACGCCTGGATGCCATCGATCGCGAGCGGGGCATCCAGGGCAACCGGGTGTTCTACGTGTCGACGCCCCCGGCGACGTTTCCGGTCGCGGTCAAGCAACTGGACGAAAACGGGCTGATCAACAAGGCCGCTGGCGGGCCGTTCACCCGTGTGATCATCGAAAAACCGTTTGGCACCGATCTGGCGTCGGCGCGCGAGCTGAACGCCCACTGCCTGACGCACCTGCGCGAAGATCAGATCTATCGGATCGATCATTATCTGGGCAAAGAGACCGTTCAGAACTTGATGGTGTTTCGCTTTGCCAACGCGTTCTTCGAACCTCTGTGGAACAACCGCTTCATCGACCACGTGCAGATCACCGGGGCCGAGGCCATCGGCATCGAGGGCCGCGGCGGCTACTTCGACCACGCCGGCATCCTGCGCGACATGGTGCAGAACCACCTGTTCCAGGTGATGGCGCTGACGGCGATGGAGCCGCCCGTGTCGTTGAGCGCCACGGACCTGCGCGACGAGAAGGTCAAGGTGCTGAAGGCGCTGCGCCCGATCCCTGACGGTCGCTTCGACGAGTTCATTGTGCGCGGGCAGTACCGGCAGGGCAGCGTCGGCGGCAAGCGCGTGCCCGACTACCACGAAGAGGCCGGCGTGACGGCGGGCTCGACGACGGAGACCTACGTCGCGCTGAAGATGTTCATCGACAACTGGCGTTGGGCGGGCGTGCCCTTCTACCTGCGGTCGGGCAAGGCGATGGCCAAGAAGGTCACCGAGGTGGCGCTGGTGTTCAAGGACGCGCCGCACCGGCTGTTCGGCGAGAAGTCCATCAGCGAGCCCAATGTGCTCGCCATCCGCATCCAGCCCGACGAGGGCATCTCGGTGCGCTTCGGCTCGAAGGTGCCGGGCAACACCCTCGACATCCACCCGGTGAACATGGAGTTCCGCTACGGCACCAGCTTCGGCACCGAGCCGCCCGAGGCGTACGAGCGCCTTCAGCTCGACTGCATGCTCGGCGACCAGGCGCTGTACACCCGCGCCGACGAGGTCGACGCCAGCTGGCGCTTCATCAGCCGCATCCACGATGAGTGGGCGCGGTCGGCGGCGCGCGGCGTGCCGACCTACGAGGCCGGCACGTGGGGCCCCGACGAGAGCGACGCGATGCTGCGCCGGTCCGGCCAAGCGTGGCGCCGTTTGTGAGGTAGACGACGAAGGAGACCGCGCCATGACGCAGCCCGAAGGCACCCCGCGCGGCGGCGCCGCCGTCGCTGTCGATATCGCCCGCATCGAGAAAGAGCTCGCCGCGCTGTGGCGCACGCAGTCGGGCGATCGTGCGCTGACCCGCGCCTGCTCGTGGAACCTGATCGTCCATTGTCAGGATGACGACGTCGCGGCGGCGGCCAAGCGCGTCGCCGACGGGCTCGTGCGCTCGGTGCCGACGCGCACGATCCTCGTCACCGCCCACGCGTACGCGACGAGGGGGCCCGAGCTCGAGGCGTGGGTGTCGGCGAACTGCCACGTCGGGCCCGGGGGTGGAAAGCTCCTGTGCACCGAGGAGATCCACCTGCAGAGCCGCGGCAAGAGCGGCGTCGAGCACGTGCCGTCGCTGCTGCGAGCGCTGCTCGTTCCCGACGTGCCGACGGCGTTGTGGTGGGCGGGCGAGCCTCCCGACGGCGCGGCGGCGGGGCGCCTGCTGCTGTCGGGCGTCGACCGGCTGATCGTCGACACGGTCGGCAGCGCCGCGGCGCTGTCGAAAATGGCCCACATCGGCGGGCTGCTCGACGGGCTGGTCGTCACCGACCTGAACTGGCTGCGCACGGCCTCGTTGCGTTCGGTGCTCGCAAGCCTGTTCGACCCGCCGTTGGGGCACCGGGCGCTGTTCCAACTGCGCCGTGTCGTCGTGCAGGTCGACGAGCGCGGCATGGCGGCGGCGCGGCTGCTCGTCGCGTGGCTGACGTCGCGGCTGAAGTGGACCATCCAGCAACGCATCCCTCGTGCCGCCGGCGTATCCTGGCGGGCGCTCTCGCGCGACGAGTCGCCGGTGACCATCGACGTCGAGCCGGTGGCCGCCGCGCCGCGCGACAGCGGTGTGCACGCGCTGCTGCTCGAGGCTGACGACGGCGCACGCTACGGCTTCGTCGCCAGGGACCGCGGCGTGGTCACGACGCTCGGCCCGCCGCCGCTGTCGCGCGAGGTCGGCGCCGCCGAGGCCCCCGTCGAGCAGCTGCTCGTCGCGGCGCTCGGGTCGCGCGGGCGCGATCGCCTCTACGGCGTGGCGCTCCACCGCGCCATCGAGCTTGATCAGTCACCGGCCAGTGACCGGCCAGTCGCCGGCCAGTAGCCAGCTCCGACGAGCGGCTACACTCCGACCGATGCCGCCTCTCCGCGGGCCGCCCCCGACCTCGTTGCCGCCCCGGCCGGTGCGCCGCCGTCTGACGTGGCGTCACGTCGTCGTCGTCGTTTTGGCCCTGCTGCTCGGCGTGGGCGCTGGCCTTGGGCTCGCGTGGCTCGCGCCGCCGGGAGGCTTTGATCGCGCGGCGCGGGCCCGCGTCGAACTCGCCACCGACACCGCGCGTGGGCTAGCGCAGGCCGCCGACATCGCGGTGGACGACCCCGACCTCGTCGCCGTAGGGGCGCTCGCGCGTCTGCTGCTGTGGGTCGACCACGGCGCCGACGCTGCCACGCGGATCGGCGCCGAGCGCGCCCTGCAGGCCGCGTCGCCGGCGCAGCGCACGTCGCCCGAGGGCCTGTATGCCCGCGCCTTGCTGGCGACGGCGCCGAAGGCCGCGGCGGTCGATGCGACGCTCGAAGCCGATCTGGCGCAGGCGACGGCGTCCCGCGACCCGTGGGTGGCCCTGGCGCGCGCGCTGCGCGCCGACGTCGCCGAGCGCCGCCGCGCCCTCGAGGTAGCGGCCTTCGAAGGCGCGACACCGCTGCCCCACGCCACCCACGCCCTGGCCCGCTGGCTGCTGGCCACCGACGACCTCGCCGGCGCGCAGGCGGCGCTCGACCGGCTGCTCCGGCAGGCGCCGGAGCACGCGCGCGGGCTGGTCACCGCGGTCGTCGTCGATGCGCGGGCCGACGCCCTGGCGTCGGCCCGCGGCGCCGAGGGCGGGACCCGTCGCCCGGGGCCGGCGCGGCGGCGCGTCCGCGAGCAGCAGGCCCGGGCGCTGCTTGACGCCGGCCTCGACCCGCGCGACGAAGACACGCTGGTCTTTGGCGTGTTGTACGCCGCGCTCGCGCGCGGGACCGGCGTCGAGCCGGACCTGCTGCAGCGCGCACGGGTCGCGGCGACGCGGTCGGCCGAGCAAGCCGAGCGTGCGCTCGAGCTCGCGCTGCTCGACGGCGATCTGGCCGCCGCCGATGCGCTGGTCGCCGCGCTGCCGTTTCTGCCGACGCACCGCGGGCTGCGCGTCGACGTCGCCCGCCTGCGCTTCGCTCGCGCCGTGCCCGGCCCGGCGCTCGCCGCCGCGGTGCGCGCCGGCACCCTGGGCGACCCGCCGGGGCAGGGCGGCCGCGGGGTGGACGTCGACGGGCTGCACCTGCCGCTCGGGCGGCTGGCCTTCCCGTCGCCGACCGCGCCGACGGGCTGGTTCGGGCTGCCGTGGACGGCGTGGCCCGACCCGGCGTTCTTCCCTGAGCGACGACTGGCGGGGCTGCTCGATGGAGTCCTCGATGACCGGGCGCTCGAGTCGAGGCTCGCGGTGGTCGATGTGCTGGCGCTGGCCGAGCGGGCGCTCGCGGCCGGCGAAGGCGTCACCGCGCGGGGCTTCGTCGATGACGCGTGTCGTCGTGCTCCCGCCGACCTCGAGGTCGCCCTGCTCGATGCGGCGGTGCGCGTGCGCGAGGGGGATCGCCCCGGGGGCCGGAGGACCCTCGCGCCGCTGCTCGCCGACAACGCCGCGCCGGGCCTGCTTCTGTCCGTCGCGCGGCTGTCGATCGAGCTCGACAATCTCGCCGGCGCCCGCCGGGCGTTGACGGCGTTCCGCCGTTCGGGGCTGCGCTCGTCGACGGCGGCGGCGTTGTCGTCACTGCTCGAGGTCCGTGGCGGTGACCTTGGGGCGGCGCGGACGGCGCTGCTCGAGGCACAGCAGCTCGGCGGCGGCGAAGACACGCTGGCGCTGCGGGCGGCGATCCATGTCGGGCGCGGCGGGCTGGTGGCCGACGCCCGCGCCGCCGCTGACGCGCTGGTGCGCAAAGGCGAAGCCAGCGGCGGCGGCGATGTCGTCGGCGCGTGGGTGGCCGAGGCGCGGTACCGCGCCGGCGAGCAGCCGCGTGCCGAGGCGGCGCTGCGGGCCATCCTGGCGGCGCAGCCGCTGCTCGCCGAGGCCCACCTGTTCCTCGCTCGCGTCATCGCCTTCAACCCGAGGCACCGGGCCGAGGCGCTCGAGCGGGCGCTGCGCGCCGTCGAGCTGCTCAACGCCGGGCCACTGCTTGACGAGGCGCAGGCGCTGGCGCAGGCGCTGAAGAGGCGCTGACGATGCTGTCGTTCGTCTGCTTGTGTACGGCGTTCGTGGCGGTGGGGCGCGCAGTGCGCAGGAGCGATCACCGGCTCCTGCGGGCGGCGTCGGCGGTCGTCCTCGTCGTCGTCGGCGTCGCCCTACTGCCGTCGGGGCTCGTGCTGTCGAAGACCATCGGGCGTGCGGCGCTGCCGCTGGGTCTGTTCTGGCTCGCGCTGCTTCTGCGCGCGCTGTGGGCGCTGATCGTCGACGATGGCCGCGCCGCCCGTCGCGGTCTCGCGCTGGTCGTGCTCGTGGGCGCGCTCGGCAATGAGCCCCTGGGGCGCCTGCTGTGCGCGCGGCTCGAGGAGCCCTACCGCGCCGACCCCTTCGACCAGCCACCGTTCGACGCGGTGATCGTGCTGGGCGGCGGGGCGCAGGCGGCGCCGCACGAGGCGTACGAGCTCGCCCCGTCTGGGGACCGCGTCTTCCTCGGGGCGCGGCTGTGGGTGGCGCGCCTGACCCCGCTCCTGGTCACGACGGGCACGCCCATCGCCGGGCTCGGCAAGACCCTCGACACGACGGTGGCGACCCGGCGCCTGTGGCGCGACCTCGGGATCCCCGACGAGGCGATCATGACCGTGGGCGAGTCGCGGACGACCAGCGAGGAGGCCCAGGCTTGCGCCCGCCTCGTCCGCGCGCGCGGTTGGCGGCGGGTGGGCTTGTTGACGTCGGCGTGGCACCTGCGTCGCGCCGAGGGGCTGTTCCGGGGCGCGGGCGTCGACGTCGTGCCGCTGGCGGCGGACCACGTCGGGCCGCCGACGTGGGACGGGCTCTACAGCGTCGTCCCGGTGGGGATGGGCGCGTGGCTGCAGCAGCGCGCGGCGTGGGAGTGGCTCGGCGCCGCCGTCGGCCGGTAGTCGCGCCGGGCGGGCAGGGGGCTCGCCGTCGCCGTCTCCACGGTGTACGCCCCGTCCATGACCGGCACTCGTGTCCTCCTCGCCCTGCTGTGCGTGGCGGTTATCGCCACGGTGGCGGCGTCTTCGACGTCGACGGCGGCGCAGGTCGTCGAGCACGACTATGTCGGCGCCGACCGCTGCAAGAGCTGCCACGCCGCCGAGTTCGCGGCGTGGGGGGCGTCGCCCCACGCCAGGGCGATGCAGACCCTGACGGCGGCCGAGCAGAAGAACCCGCGCTGCCTCGCCTGCCACACCATGGTCCCCGACGACGTGCAGGCGGCGCTCGTGGGCGTGCAGTGCGAGTCGTGCCACGGGCCGGGGCGGCACTACTCGCCGGCGTGGGTGATGCGCGATCCGGTGCTCGCCCGCCAGCTGAACCTGCTGGCCAAGGTCGACGCCGCGGCCTGCGCACGCTGTCACAACGACGCGAGCCCGGCGATGGGCGCGTTCGACTTCGCCGCCAAGCGCGAGCTCATCAAGCACTGGAGCGACGAACCGAAGTAGGCAGGTGACCGGGCGTGGCGATCTGCCCGTCCGGGTTGCGAACTGACCCACCGGTTACGACGACCTGAACACCCGTATGACCACCCGCGAAGAGCTCGACCCCGAAGGCCTCGCCGCCGACGCCGCGCTGCAGCGCCCGACCTCTGTCGCCGGCCGGCTGCACGCCGTCGTCTGGAGCTTTCTCTGCTCGCTGCCGCGGGCGATGTGGCTGCTGCTGGTGCTCGGGGTTGCCTGCTTCGTCGGCATGTTCTTCGACCAGACGCTGACCTACGAGGAGCACGCCGCGCAGTGGGCGTCGCAGGCGTGGAAGCTACGACTGTTCACGTTCCTCGAGATGAACGACGTCTTCGGCAGCTGGTGGTTCGTGATGATCATCGGCTATCTGCTGATCTCGATCACCGCTTGCTCCATCGAGCGCTTCCCGAAGATCTGGATCGATGCGCTGTACCCGCGCAAGCATCTCTCCGACGAGCAGGTGCGGGGCATCAAGCAGGTCTACCGGGCCCGCATTCTCCCCGAGCAGGTCGAGAAGGCCCGCTCGATCGTGCAGGCGGTGTTCGGCCGCCGCGCTTTCCACGAACGGCGCGACGGCACGACGTTCTTTTTCTTGGAACGTCATCGCTTTGCACGCTTCGGAGTGTATATTATTCACGCCGGGCTTGTGACGATTTTCGCTGGCGGTATTCTCGTCAACTTCACCAAGATCGACGGGATGATGATGATCGCCGAGGGGCGTCCGGCGCGCTTGGTGCGCGTGTGGGGCCCCGGGCGCCTGCCTTTCACTCACGACCTCGGCTTCGATGTCCGCTGCGAGGACTTTCGCCTGAAGACGTTCATCGACGGCGCCCCGATGGAGTTCGAGAGCGACCTGAGCGTCTGGGATCCTGACAGCCCGGTCAATCCGGTGCTGCGAAAGACCATCCAGGTCAATGATCCACTGGAATATAAGGGATACACGTTCTACCAGGCGTCCTATAATCCTATCCCCGGTGACCAGCGGGTCAAGCTCGACGTGGGGCCGCGGGGAGGCAAGCGCATGACCTACGACCTGTCCATCGGCGAGAAGGTGACGATGGCCGACGGCACAGCCTTCGTCCCCCTCGAGACCATCCCCGAGATGGCGGGGCTCGGCGCGGCGGTGCGCGTGCAGCAAGTGAACCCCGACGGGCACGCGACGAGCTTCGTGGTGTTCCGCAGCTACCCCGACTTCGACCGCGACGTGCGCCGCGGCGCCTATGACGTGCAGTTCCACGGCTTCGATCAGCAGTACGCCACGGGCATCCAGGTGGGCCGCGTGCCGTTCATCCCGGTGGTCTTCGTCGGCTTCCTCGTGATGTTCGTCGGCATGTTCACGGCGTTCTTCCTGAGCCACCGGCGCTACTGGGCGCGCCTGCAGCCCGTCGACCCCGCCGCCGTCGACGGCCCCGTCGAGCTCGTTGTGGCCGGTGCGGCGCGGCGCCACCAGTACGCCTTCGACGAGGAGTTCGCGAAGATCCGCGAGCTGCTCGAGCTCGCCTTCGGCCAGGGCGAGTCCGTCGCCGATCGCGCCCGCGCCTTGCGCGCAGCCAGGCAGCGGCGCGGCGGTGCCAGCGTCGACGCGGGGCTCGAAGAGCAGCGCTCGCCGCCGGAATCGACGGGCGGCGCCACGACCGGCAAGACGACCGACCAGCATCAACGCGGTGACGCGCCGCCTGACGCGACGACGACCACGAGCGGTAAGGTGGGCGCATGAACCTCTCGAGCACGACCTTCTACAACCTGTGCTTCCTCAGCTACTTCGCCGGGCTGCTGCTCTACGTCGGCAACCTGATCACGCGGCGGGCGTCGTTGCGGCGGGCCGCGACCTTGACGGTGTCCGGCG
>Ga0194129_10007327_pt1 | contig 13161 bp, 7 predicted proteins | sample TA2KigCa35mmetaG_FD_150862 | JGI IMG/M metagenome (GOLD analysis project Ga0194129, IMG submission 150862) | Freshwater microbial communities from Lake Tanganyika, Tanzania - TA2015038 Kigoma Deep Cast 35m | ecosystem: Environmental > Aquatic > Freshwater > Lake | place: Tanzania: Lake... | reverse complement strand
GTTGGGTCGCAGGAAGAATGCCGCGACATGGCGTTTCTCCTCTCCCATCCTGTCGTGACGCGAGATGAGCGACATATGGTGAAAGTCGCACTCAAAGTTGCAGCACGCGCTGGCGGCATTCCTGTTCCAGGAATGATCTACGAAGTAAAGCCGGAGGAAGTGGGCGCGCTGCGAGAGCGATTTCCAGAGTTGGCCACAAAACCTTACCTCGTTATCCAGACAGGTGGAGGAAAAACACTGAACTGGCGCGATTGGACCGTTGAGGGATATGTCGAAACGATTCGTTGGATTGAGGCCCATTACCCGCATCGCGTTGTCTTGACCGGAGGGCATGACAATCGCGAGGTAGGCCAAGCGATTGCAGCCGCATGTCCCAACGCACTGAACCTTGTTGAAAAAACAACACTCGAAGAGACCGCAGCGCTCCTGCGTGGCGCCACGCTCCTCGTTAGCACCGATACCGGCGTCATGCACCTCGGCTTAGCCATCGGCTGCCCCACGCTCCTCCTCTTGCACTATCGCAATCCCGAAGCCGCATGCGGTCCTCTCGATTTTTCTCCCGGCCATCAGATCGTAGAGCTGCCAAGACCGACGGTTGTGCCGCCCGCGCCTCATGCTGGCGAGATGGGGCAAATCAGAGCGGAGCAGGTGACGGAAGTGTTGGAAGGAATGCTCTCACTCTTATCCAAAATAAAAATGTGAAATTAGGAAGTTCTGTTTGTGCAGGTGCTGTTGAAACGTTGAAGCGTTGAAGCGTTGAAAGGGCAGCAATGGAAAACTTCTTCAACGTTTCAACGCTTCAACATTTCAACCTTGATCGCAGCAAGAAAAGGTATTCTTATTTCAAATTAGAAACTCGCTTTGGACAGCAATGAAATGCTCTAGAGCAAATTTTTGACGCTGTTTTTAAAAACAAGGCCTCTAGCAGGCCCGTGAAGGCTCCTCTGTTGAGGGGGGGGCTATGGCTTGTTCCAATGGCCAGAAACCTTGACGTGAATCGATGAGATCGAGGTTGCCAAATCCCATATTGCCTCCTTTCGAATCAGTCACAGGAGTGTAGCGCCAAGTAAACTTGCATCGCCGTTCAAAGAGAGGCATGCCAGAGGAGGAGAGAGTCGTTGCTGAATTAGGAGTAATCTCTTCTTCATTATTGGTGTAGGTGAAACTTGGCGATAATGCAGCAGATGGACCTCCTTGGTAGGTGATCCTGTTTAGCAACGCTCTGTTGGAATCAAATTTAAAATCAAAAGATTGTTTATCGGGTGTTAGTACAATTTCATAGAAATTAATCTCATCATCTTTCAGTGGAGACTTCTGTCCAAAAGAAGGGAGTTTATCCTTTGCGGTATGAGCTCCGGAAGGAGTCCCTTGCGTTGTTTTATCTTTACTACAAAGAGAGAGCATTTCACGAAAATGCTGCTCATTTACAACAACACCCGGAGCTAGTTCCTTCAGAGCTTCTTTGAAGATGTCGAAATTTATATTGAATGAGTCAGTATCGCTATCAGAAACAAAATTAAGAAATGTTCCATTAACTTTTACCTTGATGCGGTCAAATTGAATAGGCTCTATGCGATCCGTATGAATAAATTGAAGCATTTTTTCAGGATCCCATAATTCCCAGTCTCTGCTATTGGATAAAATCTCATTGCAGCGTTGACTTAAGTTTTCCAACTCAGTCTGCGCTGTTGTAATGTCTGTAGTAAGTTTATCAAGTTTTGTTTGTAACTTTTCACTTTGTGATGAAGAAAGCGCTAACGAATTCTCTAGATCCTGTTTTTGCGTTTCAAGATTATTAATCTCCTTGGATTTTTCTCTGGGAGCGCTTCTTGCTTTGCTAACAAGGGCATGCATCTGAGCATACGCTGCTAACTTCTGAGGAGGCCAAGAATCAACATCGGCTAGCTTTTTTAATTGAGCAGCGTGATACTCCGCTTGTACTTGGGTGATGTCTATTTCATCTTTTATTTGCAATGCCGCTCGAGGGTCGTTATTAACAAGACTCATGGATGTTCGAAGATCTGTAAGACGAGTTGCCGTCTCTTCTTGCTTCCTCTCGGCCTCTTTTTGTATTTCTTTTACTTCTTTTTTCCTAGATGTAGGTTCATACAAGGCTTGCTCCAGCAGCTGAGCGCGGGATTGGGTTCCAAGAATTTGAACACATCCTCCTGAAGGGACGATAGTGTCGGGACAATTTTCGTAATCGGGGTTGGTTTCAGTAGTCAGGTAACGCATTTGACTCAGACTCTTCATTTCAGAATCGGGGGACAAAATTGTTTTCGTCTCAGTGGTCAGCGGAGAAGCGCTAAAGAAATCTTTTTTCAATGCCCCTGTTGATTTCTTTTCAACCCGACCGTGGTAGAAAATATTTTTGTAATTGCCAACCATTTCTTTCCTGTGCGCCAGATTTTTTAGAACAACATTATCATCGGTACTCAAGTTGTGTTCTGTCAAAAATATTTTGATACTTCCGACGGTCAGCGGGCTGCCGCTTTTAAAACGATGCCCAAATTTGGCTTCAAAAAGGCTTTCGATATTTGGACAGGTTTTTTTATATTGCTCAGCAAAGGCTTGTTTCACTTGTTCATATCCGGTTTTAAATTGTTTTTGTGCTGCAGAGCTACGAAAAAGAGCTGCAAATCCTAAACGACTTCCTAGCCAAGAAAAAAATCCTGATGCTTTGAAACTGTCAGAAAAAAGGATTTTCTCATTTTCTATGCTTCCAACGCCTTTGATCTGAGCCGTGTCAGAAAGGCCTTCAATAGGAGTCGGGTGGATTTGCATTTTTTTATTGTGTTCTCTCTCTGTTCTTGAGGCTACTCTTTTTTTATGATCTCAAAAAAATCCCAACTTCCCGACAACGATCTCTACCCGCTGTTTGAACTCCGTCACAGCGATCCGCATCGGTTGTTGGGGATCCATCCGCTTTCGGCATCCGAGGTCGTTCTACGCGTTTGGCATCCAGGAGCGCAGGGCGTAAAGTGGAAAGCAACGTGGGGAGAATTTCAATTGCCCTGTGTCGACGAGCGAGGCTTATTTGAACTCGTTATAAATAGGGGTCAGTTCCGGAGAATGCATATTTCGGGGTCAGTCCATAAGAAATCTAATGAAGTGGCACCGAAATATGCATTCTCCGGAACTGACCCCTATTCTTGTCCGAGCGAAGACGGCGATCCAGCCTATGTTCTTGAGATTATCGATGCGAATGGAAACAAAAAATCGTTGCATGATCCGTATGCATTTGGACCGCAGATAGGAGATCTCGATCTTTACTTGCATGCGGAGGGACGGCACTGGGAAATTTACCAGCATCTCGGAGCGCATCCACGCACTGTTGGAAGCGTGACGGGGACTTGCTTTGCGGTCTGGGCACCGAATGCGCAGCGGGTCAGCGTGGTTGGTGATTTTAATAATTGGGATGGGCGCTTTCACATGATGCGCCGGCTTGGCTCTTCGGGTGTCTGGGAAATTTTTATTCCAGAAGTTCGCGAGGGCGCGCATTACAAATTTGAAATTCGCGGACCGCACGGTGATCTTTTTTTAAAAACCGATCCGTATGGGATCTTCGCGCAGCATGATCTTCGCACGGCCTGCATGATCTATGATCTCGGGCGCTATCAATGGAGTGATCAAGACTGGATGGCTTCACGAGCGAGTGTAGATCGATATCGTCGGCCGATGTCGATTTATGAAGTACATCTCGGTTCGTGGCGGCGGATACCGGAAGAAAACAATCGTCCGCTCAGCTATCTCGAGCTTGCCGATCAATTGGTGGACTACGTCAAAGAAATGGGATTCACGCATGTAGAATTCATGCCGGTGATGGAGCATCCGTTTGAAGGCTCCTGGGGATATCAAGTCGTGAATTTTTTTGCGCCGAGCAGTCGCTTTGGAAAGCCGGATGATTTTCGCCATCTCGTCGATCGCCTTCATCAAGCAGGCATTGGCGTAATTCTCGATTGGGTGCCGGGCCATTTCCCTCGTGATGCTCATGGGCTTGCACAATTTGATGGGACGGCTCTCTATGAGCATGACGATCCGAATCGCGCTGAGCATCGCGATTGGGGCACGCTCATTTTCAATTACGGACGAAACGAGGTTCGGAATTTTCTTATCGCCAATGCGCTCTATTGGTTTTCGGAATATCACATCGATGGATTGCGCGTCGATGCGGTCGCCTCGATGCTCTACCTCGACTATTCGCGCAAGGCGGGAGAATGGACGCCGAATATTTTTGGCGGTCGCGAAAATCTCGAAGCAGTCGATTTTATCAAAAGCTGCAACGAAATCTGCTACGCGCGCCATCCTGGCATCATGATGATTGCGGAGGAGTCAACGGCCTGGCCAGCTGTTTCCAAGCCGACGTACGATGGCGGTCTTGGTTTTGGTTTTAAATGGAACATGGGATGGATGAATGATTCGCTGCGCTATATCAGCCGCTCGCCGATTCATCGCAAGTATCATCAAGGCGATATCACCTTCTCGATGCTCTACGCCTATCACGAACATTTCATCCTCGTTTTAAGCCACGACGAAGTAACGCACGGCAAAGGATCGCTGATCAACAAAATGCCCGAAGATGATTGGCAAAAATTCGCGAACCTCCGCTTCTTCTTTGCATGGATGTGGGGGCACCCTGGAAAAAAATTATTATTTCAAGGCGGAGAGATTGCGCAATGGCGTGAGTGGAATCACACGCAGAGCCTCGATTGGCATCTCTTGCAATACGCGCCGCATCAAGGAATGCAGCTCCTTGTCAAGGAGCTCAACAGACTCTATCAACAAGAGCCTGCTTTTTGGCAATGCGACGATGAGTCCGCTGGATTTGAATGGATTGATTTTAATGACAATGAAAATACCGTTTGGTCATTTTTGCGTAAGTCGCCGTTAACGGCGATTCCGCAAGAGATGAAGTTAAAAGGTGAAGATGAAGTGAAGAAGCCATCGAAAAAATTAGATTCTTCGACTTCAACTAGTCACTTCAACTGCCACGACATTCTTGTCGTGGTTAATGCCACGCCGGTGCCCCGCTACAACTATCGGCTCGGTGTTCCTCGTGATGGGAAGTATGAAATTATTTTCAATAGTGACGCCGGTTGTTTTGGAGGAAGCGGACACTATCTTCCTCCTGCCGTTGATGCTGATCATCAACATTCTCATCGCTTTTGGAATTCGATTGTGATAGACCTACCTCCTCTCTCCACACTCTATTTAAAAGTTCCGTAAAAAGAAATTAGCCACAAAGGGCACAAAGAAATCAAAAAATATTCTTTGCGCTCTTTGTGTTCTTTTTCGGCTATTTTTTTTCTTATGAAGCAAAAACGTTCTGCTGGTTTTACCCTCATTGAACTCCTCGTCGTCGTTGCCATCATTGCGCTGCTCACGTCGTTATCATTGCCTCACATTTTAAAAGCACTGACCAAGGGGCAAATGACGCAGACGTTGAGCAATGGAAGACAACTTTATTTGGCAACACAAACGATGGCGATGGATGCAGCAACAGCCGGCTCCACCAGCGCTGGATGGCCTGGAGATCCAACGGCGCCAAGTTTTTCGACATGGGCAACCGAGCTTTGTTCAGGGTCTGTTTCAACGAATGAGTTTTGCAAGCTCTGCTCAGCGCCTGGTGTTCAAGTCGTGAATATACCAATGTCAGCGCGTGAGACAGCGTTCAAAATTTATCCTGTTCAAGAAAACAGCGAGAGTGATGCCATTTTTCTCATCACGCGCAATGCCACGGTTCATGGAAGCGGGCACGATGTTACGATCACGCTCGATCCCACCATCAAACCGTATGGCAATCAAGGCTGCGTTATCATCCATCGGGGTGGTGACGGTGTCATCCTCTCTCCTCAGCAGCTTAACAACAGCCGTCTGATTGGGAGTGTTATTGGCGCACCGATGGAATAAGAAAAATTGATTTTCTAACAATGTTTTTTTTGAGGAAAAAATATTATTTCATTTTTGGATTATTGTTTGTTTCTATTGCGATCGCGCAAGAGGATAAGACTTCTCCTCTCATGGTGATGGATGAACTAGCCCGCAAATTTCATACTGATTCGTCGCGAGGCGCCGCGAATCCTGATGCAGACAAGGAAGGCGATGGGTTGCGACGACGGCTGTATGGCTCCATACCGCCCGAGAAGCAATCCGAGCCTGACGCTGTATCCATCAGGGTTTCGCAAGCCGTAGCAGGATCAGTATGAAATTTGCGGGCTAGGGACATGTAAAAACAAAGAGGAGCAGCAAAGTAATGTTGAAGAGAATGGGCGGGGCTTGACAGAATTGACAAGTGAAAGTCAAGTGGAGTTACGAGGCAATAGAGTTCTTGCCGTTCAAGAAAGAATAGCAGAGCCTTCTTGCGAGGTTCTGCAGGAAGGTGCAAGTGCTGGAATGGTGCCAGCAACAAGGAGAGTGTGTTTTGCTCAGGCTCTTGAAGAAATAAGAGAATTTAGTAACGATGAAGGGCAGAGGATGAGGTGCTATAACAGTGACTCAAAACCTTCTTCTGAGGAAAAGGCACAGTATAAAACCGTTCGCAACTATTCGAATTTTTTAAAAGCTCAATGAAGTCTTCTTGAAGAAAAGCTGGATGATGTTAGTCCAATGGATCTTCTAATCTCCTCTGAGAAAAGTAAAGTTTATCAAAAAGTCATTCCTATTTTTGAATTAAGGCTGAGACAATTTTTAGCAGATATTCAATTGTTTCCTCCTGCAATGTATGCAAGGGTAACGGGGCTTTTGGCTAAAGGGGCGATTGATTTTCTTAAAACAGTTCACGAGACTGTAGATTTAACCCGATTCCAACCAATTAAGACGACAACATGCTTAAATAGCACATTCCCTTATCGCATCGTAACGGCAAGAGCTCTGAAAAAAGAAGATTTAGAGATCATCGATTTTATTGATAAGAATCGTGAATTAGTAGAAAGGCTAAGAGACATAAAATCTTTATCTGAGGGATCAGATTTTGATTTAGAAGATCTTTATTGGGAAAAAAAGAGGGAACAAGTGCAGCAAGTAATTGAAGAACTCAAAAAAAGAAATTTTTTTCTTAAGGGAAAAATAGATCAGCTGGTACCTGATTTTTATAAAGCCGTGGATGTCCTTTTCTATAAAAATTTGGATCCAGATTTTGCTTTAGCATTACAGAAATCTCTTTTTAGCGACTCAGACTCTGATCAGGTAAAAGAATTAAAATTGAAATACAAAGCAATTTGTAAGCGCATACGGGAACTCAACGACCTTGAGGATAAGATAGACGAAGAAGAAATTTCCTTTTACGGAGATGAGAAGGAGATTAGAGAAATGCTCTTCCATCAGGCAACCCAGCTTGTAGAGAAAGCTTTTCAACACGCTGAAGTCATGAAAAGTATGTATGATTCAAGAAAAGTTCAGTGCCGGTACATTAGTTTAGATTGGATTGTTAAGGCAGCAAATAAAGCGAAAGCATCAGCTCAAGAAGTAATTTCTCAAGCGAGTAGTCTTTCCGTGGAGGAACAACAACTTTTACAAGAGAGTCTGCAACAAATGCAGCGTCCATTGGATCAATTTTTCAGAATGGAACATGAGCATCAATATTTGGAAAAACTGCTCCAAGCAAAACAACAGTTAGAAGAGCGACCGGGTCGATTTTCGGACATTGAAAAAACCGAAGAGGAGTTGCAACAAGATCTGAGTGTCATTGAAGAAGAGCTCACTTGGCTCAAAGAATTTCTCAGGCGCAACAAAAATTCTTGTCTCGAAAAAATGAGTAGTCTTCCCGAGGCGGAAAAGCTTCAAGAGGAGTTTTCAAAAAAATATGCAGAACAAATGCTCGAGATGCGCAATAAAATAGTGGGAGAACTTTATTATTTTTCTGGCATTCATGAGAGAACGATAGCATTGCCTGAATGATTGTTGAACGGATGTTTTTTTCTGTAGCCTGTAGCCTGTAGCTTATAGCCTGGTTCGCATGTCCATCGCCCACATTCTCATTGATCGTACCGAAGGAACGATACTCGATTATGAAATTCCAGCAGCGTTGCAAGGCAAAGTTGTGGTGGGAAGTCGTGTCGCCGTGCCGTTGCGACGACAAGAAGTTTTTGGAACGGTCTTGGAATTGCGAGCCTCGAGTGAGTTCTCCAACATCAAGGCGCTCTCGCGCATCTTGATCTCGGAAGAGGCGCCATTGCTTTCTCCGCAACTGATGAAGTTGGCAGAATGGATGGCTGATTATTACGTGACTCCGTTGCATACGGTCCTACGAAGCTTGTTGCCAGGAAGCATTCGTGAGGCTAAGAAAAAAAGAAAAGCGAAGGATGAACTTTTTTTTGGAGAAACAATCCTACCAATACCGCCGCCAACGTTGAACAGCGATCAAGAGCGAGTGGTCAACGTGATTGGAGAGGTATTGCAAAAATATCATGAACTGGCACCAAAATATGCAATATCCGGAACTGACCCCTTCGCTTTTTTATTGCATGGGGTTACGGGAAGCGGGAAGACGGAAGTTTATTTGAGGTGCATTGAAAAAGCATTGGCGCTTGGCCGATCAGCTTTGGTACTTGTTCCGGAGATTGCCCTCACGCCACAAACAGTGGAGCGCTTTCGCGGACGATTCGAAAGAGTCATGGGGAAGAAACTCATCGCAGTTTTGCACAGTCATCTTTCGGAAGGAGAGCGGCATGAGGAATGGCTGAGGTTGCATCGAGGCGAAGCTCGGATTGCGATTGGAGCTCGCAGTGCTGTTTTTGCACCGTTGCAGAATCTTGGCCTCATTATTATCGATGAAGAGCACGAAGGAAGCTATAAGCAAGAAGAGGCGCCACGCTATCATGCTCGTGATGTTGCAGTGATGCGGGCTTATTTGGAAAAATGTCCGATCATTTTAGGAAGCGCGACACCATCGATTGAGAGTTTTCACAATGTTCAAATTAAAAAATATCGTCTGCTCGAACTCCCTCATCGTGCTGATCATCAAAAGATGCCACTCGTGCGCGTACTCGATCTTCGCTTGCAGGCGCGGGGCAAGCAGGCCGACGGCGTTCTCTCTTTTCCTCTTCGGCAGGCCATTGCAGCGCGGTTAGAAAAATCAGAACAGACGATTCTTTTTCTCAATCGCCGCGGATTTGCGAGTTCTCTTTTTTGTCAACAATGTGGATATGTTTGTGAATGTCCGCATTGCAGTTTGGCACTGACGTTTCATCGAACGAGCAACAGCCTGGTCTGCCATCTTTGTGGTCTGACTAAAAAATTACTAACACAATGTCCCGAGTGTCGCGAGCCTGTTCTCTTGCAGCGCGGCATGGGGACTCAGCGTGTTGAGGCTGCCATTCAGCAAGCGTTTCCTGAAGCACGTCTAGCGCGGATGGACACTGATACAATGAAAGGAAAAGGGATTTATCAAAAAACGTTGGATCGTTTTCGAAGTAGGCAGATCGATATTCTTATTGGAACGCAGATGATTGCTAAGGGCCTCGACTTTCCTAATGTGACTTTGGTCGGCATCATCAATGCCGATACGAGCCTGCAAGCGCCTGACTTTCGAGCTGGGGAGCGAACGTTTCAATTGTTAACCCAGGTTGCAGGACGCGCAGGGAGAGGAGATGTTGAGGGAGAAGTGATGATCCAAACTTACACCCCGGTGAGCCCTTCGATTCAATTTGCACGGCATCATGATTATCATGGATTTTTTGAACAAGAAATCGTCTTAAGAAAGCAGTTCGGCTATCCACCATTCCAACGGATGATTTTGGTGCAGCTCCGTGGCAAAATTCAAGAACGTGTCGCCTTCTCTGCGGCGGCCCTTCGAAAGGAATTACGGCAGGCCTTGCCCTCAACAGTAGATGTTGGTGAGGCTGTCCCGGCACCGCTCGAGCGAGCGCATGGGCAATATCGATTCCACATTGCACTGAAAGGAACCTCCGTCAAAAAAATGGGAGGCATTCTTAGATCCCTTCTCCGAAAAACTTCTTTTCCAAGTGGAGTTATTACTACCATCGATGTTGATCCGCAATCTTTGCTTTAAAAAAAGAAATTAACCGCAAAGAACGGAAGAAACGCAAAGAATTTATTTTTCTTTCTTTGCGTTCTTTGCGTTCTTTGCGTTTAAATATTTTTCTTTGCGGTTAATTGCTTTCATGAATAAAAAATCTTGGCTCCATCATCTCGAAGTCATCTTGCGGCATCTCGTCGCACGCGTGGCTCAGGCGCTAGCCATTTTTATTGTCATTGGAATTCCTGTGCTTTTGCTTGTGGTCCATTTTCACGGGCTCGGAGAAGGGATTCGTCAGAGCGTAGAGAAGGCTTTATCAGGAAAATTTTATGACGTAAAAGTGGAGCGTCTTTCTTTTACGTTGGGATCAGGATTGAAGGCGACCGATCTCCGGATCTTGGAAAAAAATGAAACGCATCGTCTTCTCGTGCATGCCAATCGTGTCACGATTTTGCCGCAGCTGGCGGCTCTCGCTCATGGAAAAATTGAAGTAGAATCGTTTCAATTGCATCATGCCACCATTGATGTTCCTCTCGGGAGAGCTGAAGAGCCACGATTGAGGCTTGATCACGTGGAGGCGACGATCGTTTCGCCTCCAGGACAAATTAGCGTCAATGATGCGCAGTTTAACCTCTGTGGAATTCACGTCTGCGTGCGCGGAAATTTTTTAAATCCAAAAACATTTGCTCCAAATCCGGTTCCCAGCGATGGTCCTGGAAAAATTGCGCAAACGATAGTGATGATCCAAAAAACGTTAAAGCAACTCCATTGGGAAGAGGCCCCTCCTATTTTGGAAATAGAAATTACCGGCGATCTCACCCATTTAGAAAGCCTTCGTGCGGATCGCATCAGCTTGCGCGGTGGATCGTGTCGCTATGAAGGAATGCTTTTCAATAGCATTGCTGCCGATATGGAATATGGACATCAGACTTTGAAGCTGCAGCAGCTGAAGCTGGAAGATCGTGTTGGAGAATTGCACAGTTGGGGAAATATCGATTTTCAAAAGCAAGAGGCGACAATGAACTTTTCTGGAACTGCAGATGTCATGAGTGTGGCTAGCTTTGCTTTAAAAAAAGATTTTTCAGCGAATGATTGGCATTGGAAAGAGGCCCCTCATTTGGAAGGGAGCGTAGGAGCTGATTGGAAAACAGCCCCACCAGTATTCCACGGAGAGGTGCATGTGCAAGCGGGAGCTTTTTCTTATCGTGGCGTGGAGATGGATCATCTGACGACGGGGGCGATCTTTAATCACGGAACTTTTCTCATGCGAGATCTCGATATCGCTGGCACTCCAGGGTCGCTGCATCTTGATTTCATGGCAGCTCCGCAGGATCAACGTGCCAGGATCAATCTCACGCTGGTGCCGCAACTTCTCGAACCTGCCGCGCGTGGCGGTTTACAAAAAACGCTCGCGACTATGAATTTTAAAGAGCCGCTCCATTTTACTTTTGAAGGGACTTCGCCCGGAGGAAATTTTTTTTCCTGGCAAGGAGCTGGCACCTTACAACTCGGGCCATCTTCGATGCGTGATGCTTGGATCGATAGTCTCTCTGCTGATTTTCAGCTGAAAGAAGGAGCATTTACGTTTCAAAATATTTTAACAAAAATTGGAGAAACCAAAGCTGAAGGGAGTTGCATTTACGATGTCAAAAATCAAGAAGTCCGTTTTCCTGGGTTGCATGCGAACTTAGATCCAGTTCCGATTATGATGTGGATCGATCCCCACATTGCGCAATCGCTGCTTGACTACCGATTTCATGAGCCTCCGGTGACCGATGTTACGGGAGTATTGGGATTGAAAGATCCACAAAAAAATAATTTCAGAGTTCAACTCAAGGCGCCTCAAGGCCTTGATTACACACTTCTGAAAAAAAATCTCACATTCCAGCAGGTTGCCGGAGAGATCCTCATCAAGAAGCAAGAACTCCTCGTCGACATTCCGCAAGCGTCGCTCTTTGGTGGTCGAACAGCGATCAAGGCGACCGTTTCGATTGTTCCTGGAGATGGACGTTATGGCGCCGACGTGACGCTGGATAGCGTGGATTTTAAAAGTTTGACCAAACTTTATTTTGAGTACGATACTTCGCAGGGAAAAATGAGCGGCGATTACCATTTTACCACAGTCACTGGCGATGACTACGCGATGAAAGGGAATGGGCGGATGCTGATCAAGGATGGAAGTGTCTACTCGATGCCTATTTTTGGACCGCTTTCGGTGTTGATGAACGATGTCATTCCGGGCTTAGGCTATCAGGCTGCGAACCAGGCTACAGCTGACTTCACGGTCGAGAAGGGCGTTATCAACACGAAAAACCTTTCTATTCACAGCGCCGCCTTCACGATGATTGGAGCCGGTGATATTTTTTATTTGGAAGATCGGATGAACATGAGCGTCCGACTCAATGTCCGTGGAATTCCCGGGATTATCTTTTTTCCCGTCAGCAAACTTTTTGAATATATTTCCGATGGCTCTGCAAAACATCCTGTTTGGAGAGCAAAGTATATTCCATTGCCGCCGGCAACGAAATAGGTTGTAGGTTATAGGTGGTAGGCTGTAGGGCAATCCGTTCGTTTTAGAGGGTGTCTTGAAAAAGCTAAAATCGCGCATTACTGCGTCGCTGTGATGCTCGCCTTCGTCGAGTATTACTTATACACTCCTCAGCTCTGCTTCTCGCTCCTTGTACTGCATCAATTTAATACACTATATTTTTCTTCAACTAACTTTTCCTACAACCTGGCATCTTTTAATATCGCTTCGCGATATTAAAAAATCACGCCCGTCTGCGCACCGATCACAAGAGCATTTGGCGTGCTTCCGAAGCCGCCCGGGTTGATGATCCATTGTAAATCGGGTTGGAAGTAGGCGTACTTCGTGAAGTTAATGCGATAGCCGGCTTCGTAAACCAATTCGTAGTTCAGACTTCCATTGCCAGCTGCAACCTGCGTTCCAGCGTAGGACGAGCTGAAATTTCCATAAATAAAACCTAGGATCGTTTGATCGTTAGCACGGTCTGGGAGGAGTCCTGTGTAAATAGCTCCTCCCTCAGCTTGGAAGGGTACTTTCGAAATATTTTGTTGAGGAGAAAAAGTGTAGGCGCTCCAAAGCACAAGACCTTTGTTGCTGGTAGAATCAACGCGGTAGACGGTTTGATCGGCATGCCAATAAAAACCGTACGCATTGGGAA
>Ga0194129_10007326_pt1 | contig 13162 bp, 21 predicted proteins | sample TA2KigCa35mmetaG_FD_150862 | JGI IMG/M metagenome (GOLD analysis project Ga0194129, IMG submission 150862) | Freshwater microbial communities from Lake Tanganyika, Tanzania - TA2015038 Kigoma Deep Cast 35m | ecosystem: Environmental > Aquatic > Freshwater > Lake | place: Tanzania: Lake... | reverse complement strand
GTCTCGTATATACATATATACTAGAGTAAGATGAGAATAACTACAGATAGAAGAGTGACCATAACCTTATTTGTTAAGTTATAGTGCTTTATCCTACTTTTTTAAGGGGGTACCCATACAAAACATATATAAGCACATATACTTCACGCATTCCATGCCTAAGGTTACACACGTCTATGTTCTCTTCTATCTCCTCTATTCTTCTCTTATATACATAAGAGATATCGTCATAGATTCTTTTTTGCCGGCGATTCTATCTTTAATTAAAACTTTACTCGGATTATACAAAGATCGGGAATTTCCCATCTGCGATGCAGATGAGGTCCCCAGGGGAGAGCTAGTTTCTAACTCATCGACACCCCTTTCAACGATTGATTCGTGCCGGGTTACGTACCTCCTACTGGCACAGTCAACTCCTGGGGATCTCATTTGTATTCCGGATATATTTTATAAACTTTTTTTTATAAAGCTACCAGAAAGTCAGCTATGCTCTCATCATATGTTTTATCCGAATTGCTCTCTCTTCACCATTCCCTTTGGAATATGGATAATAATGTCCAATATTTTGGTGTATGGTATGATGTTTATAAGCCAGAACATAAAGGCTTTAGCCGAGTTGTGGTTCCTGGAAAATCTGGAAAAAACATCATGTACATTACTCAAAATTTGAACAAGTCTACCTACGGCACTCAAGAGATTCAGCACGCTGCAAAGCAAGGTAAAACTACTCGTATTACCTGGATTATAGATCCATCCGAGGGTAAGTTCACCTATATTGGTTTAATCAAGACTACGGATGATTATACCATCATTGAGCAATACAACTCATTTGGAACACAAGTTTTATATCATTCAAATCCTTTATTTCAACCATCTAAATCAGCTTATTAGATCTATGACAAACAATGACCCACAATACAATTTACAGATACATCAAATGGAAACCTATTCACGGTTTCTAAGTGCTCTATCTTCAGCATCAGAGGCTTTTAAAAAAATTGCCGACGCTGCTACATATCTTAATTTTGATAGACAAGAAATGATACAGAGCTATTATGATTCTTTGGCGGGATTTTGTTCAGGAATGAACTCACTCAAAGAAGGTTTTTATAATTACGCTGAATCTTTTAATATTCAATTAGAAGAAAATATTCAAGATTAAATTGTTAATCCTCTAATTTTATATACCTTTGATCTTACTTATGCTATAATATCTATATGTTTGTAACTCTGTATAGCATTATATTAACTTAATTAGCTATTGCAGCCTATTTACAGCCTTATATTTATATACCTTTTTATACCATTAAAAGCAACAACAACAGCATATGCTGTTCGAGCGAAAGGTACATAAGTCATGTCCAAGACACCAAAGTATGCAGGACTCATTGAGGCCTACATCAATGAAAGAATAAACCAGGTCATCACTCCTGCTCAGATTACTGAAGCAGTACAGTGCACTGCACCTACGACCTATGCTTTCATTAGCAATAATCCTAGCCGTTTTCAGAAGATTTCTGCTGGCCAGTACCGTGTACTTGCTTCCGCAAATTCTTCTCAAATTGCTAGCGATTGGGATTGAAATTCCTCCAAATATTGTAGTTTAATTTAAAAACTACAGTACTATTGACAATCACGGTTAAAATAATGTGATTAGCAGACCGGGATTGTGTCTTGTTTAAAGGCACGATCTCGTCTCGTTTGACTGGCAAAGGAGGCTTATATTATGGATCCAAGTTCTCACAACATCCTTAAAGCCTTACTTTTGCTTCTTCAAAAGATGAATGAATTAAATTCTACAATGGTTAGAATTGAAATTTTATTGAAGGAGTTAGCCAGTCCTAAACAGGAGGAATTTAACTGATCAACATACGTGTAACCACTCCACGATGTGCTAGAATATATACCATGCCCGCAAGACAACCCGGGCAGGGGGAGAATCCCCACGTAAACAGTTAATAAATACACTGTGAAGTCGGAGAAGGCACCACTGCTAAGTGTCGACCGGGCATCTCGTTTGTGCCCGATCTTCGGTTTCGCAACCTGCGCGATGCTAAAGCAGGTCTAATAAAACAGACCTGCAGAACCAATCGAAAGGAGCGAACACGATGCGCAACATACGAAAATACACATCATTATTAATATTGTCTACTTTAACTTTTATCTTTCCAACGGCAAGATCAGTTTCGGCTGATAGCTCGGAGGTTCGAGAACCTACCCCAGTAGAACTTTCTGAACCACAAAGAGCTTCTACCGAATGGAAAAAAGTTAAAATTATCCTCACTCCTACCGTTGATTATTGGGACAAAGTTGCACAATGTGAAACTGCCAATGATTGGAAAAACGGTGGCCAGTGGGCTGGTGGACTTGGAATATACACTAAGGGCGAATTTGGCTCTTCTTCTATGGGAACCTGGGAATATTATGGTGGCGAAGAATTTGCCCCATCTCCCGATAAAGCTACCAAAGAAGAGCAAATAAAAGTTGCCAACCGCATTGCCGTACTTGGCTACAAGACCAAGGTCTATCGTGACCTTGATTGGGCCAGACGTGCAGGCGTTCCAGCCACATACATACATGACAAAAAACCAGTTGGTTTTTCTGGCTGGGGTTGTGTCAAATCCAAGTCAACAGGCGAATGGAGAATTGGATTACCCAAGAAGTGGACTAAGTACGCTTATGTCAATCTTCCTACTAATCCTTCCATGTATTGTAAACAATGGGAACATCTGTTCGCAGACTATCAACTTCCTGTTAAGGTTTTCAGCTACATTGCTTGGCGAGAGTCTCGCTGTAAAGCAAATGTAATTGGTTGGAATTTCAAACCCGGAATGTCCAAACATGGCTGTGAAACTATGATTCCATCTTGTGATGCTTTATCGAGCTATGATTCTGGAATTTTGCAGATTAACAGCACTTGGAAAACAGTGACAAGTGACGTTTGCAAAACCGTTCGTGGTGATATGTCAGTTCTCAAAGATCCTCATTGCAACGTCAAAGTAGCAAAGTATCTTTATGACAGAGAACCAAAGAGATTCCATAGCTGGCGAATAAAGTTATACACAGAAGAATAGTTCATAAAAAAATCTGACCATATAAGATTGCAAACACACAATGGAGGACACCACCATGGCAATCATTGAGAGCACAGAAACACAGATTAACCGTAATCCCAAAAAGTTTGCGATGACAAATCAGCCAAGCAAGCTTCTCAAGCGGATTAATGGTGAGCCACCTCTGAATGCAGGTCGTGGCAAGCGTCGCAGCCCTGTCATCAGTGGTATTTATGCGGAACTTCTTGAGAACAGGAACGTTTGGTTCCATGTTGAAGTTCCGATCACCAGCAAAAACCAACTTAACTCAATTCGTACTTCTTTGTACACACGTGCTTACAAGGACAATCTCCACATCAGTACTTCTTCGATTTTCAACGAAGCAACAAAGATGCACGATATGTGGGTTATGTTGACCAACTGAGCGGTCAAATAGCTTTCATACAAGGAAAGGGGAGGGGTTAATATGCCCCTCCCCTTTACTTTAATCTTTTTTAATTTCATACAAAGAAATGAAACATTATGTCTGAACCATTAGATGATGATTTTCCGCCATATTTTGACGAGTCAATTTATGAGCCTGAAGACAAACCCGAAGAAATGTTCATTTGTTCTGTTTGTGGCAATCTTTTACGCCCTTCGTATGAACAATGGATTTGCAATCCTTGCATGAGTTATGACTCTTATGCATACAAATATGCTCGTAACCAAGATCAACAAAACGAAAGTGATTATGATTAACCATTCTCAAGAGCTTGTGGATAGATATCCACTGCTCAATTGTACCAATTGTGGTACACCTAGTCCTACCACTCAGCAAAACGGCAAATACATTGATGATGGCATTTCCATCAACGTAAATGACCTTGGTCATTACGGAGGTTTTACCGACAATTTTCCAGGCAAGATGACTGATTATATTGCTCATCTTTGCCATGATTGTTGTGTAATTCTTTTCAATGCCCTTCCCGGTTTTGCCAAATTTGCTGAAGTTCACGGTGGACACGGCAACATAACTGGTGGTGCGTGTTATTCTGGTGGCGAACTCGCCCACATTAAGAATGGCACGCTCATTGCTCCATGTTGTCAATATGCATGGTGTTGGGATTCTACCAATGAAAACAACATCATTTCTTATCGTGCAACTCCAGAATTAACTTGGAAGCCCATCTCCCAATCTTTTGAGGACTGTGATGAATATATCTAAATACGACGATCCAGAATGGATCCAAGAAAAAATGTTTGGAGAAGAATTCGATTCTTCAATCATGTATTACGTAGTCAACACTTCAGATCAGCTTGTTCTCTATCTAGGATCGCTTGAACTTTGCAAGCAGTTTTTAGAGTTAAACTTGGCCAAGTCTTTCATGTATGAGAATCACGCTGGTCTGCAGATTGTTGATTATTCTCAGCTCACACAGGAAATGATTCAATCAATTCCCGAACCGTTTTAACTACCATACAAAAACAAGAATCTTTATCTATTTATACAATATAAGGACTCCGAAATGACTAACTTTACAACTCAATCTGATGATTTCAACGATGACAACTTTGACTTTCCAATGTTCACACGCTTTGCGCGTGACGTTCGGACAATGTCTGCTGATCTTGACTCAGCATCTGCTCGTAACATCGTAGACGCTTACTACACTCTGCAGGAAAACCGTATGGCTTTTGCGGCTCAGGCTCGTGAGCTTGAGAAGCAAGAGTCTCCTCATGACCTTGTGGCATTTCTTGCTCATAATCTTCATGTAATGGAGAAGTCTCTCAAGTATCCTCTTGAGCGGTTTGCCCAGTCTACTACTGCTGGCGAGTGGGCTATGTCCATGTACGGCATCGGACCCGTTCTTGCAGCGGGACTTGCTGCACATGTTGACATCACCAAAGCTCCTACAGCTGGCAGTGTATGGCGATATGCTGGACTTGATCCCACCATGAAGTGGGAGAAGGGCCAGAAGCGTCCGTTCAACGCAGAGTTCAAGACTCTCTGCTGGAAGATCGGTCAGAGCTTCATGAAGTTCTCTGGCAAGGAACAGTGCTTTTACGGTCAGCTTTACAAGCAGGACAAGGCTCGTCGCATAGCAAAGAACGAGGCCGGCGAATACGCAGACCGTGCTGCACAAATTCTTGCCACAAAGAATTTCAAAGAGAATCATACCAAGCAGGTTCTTCGATCTGGAAAGCTCCCTGATGCTCAAATTGATGCTCAGGCAAGACGCTTTGCAGTCAAGATCTTCTTGTCTCACTACCATGCTGTAGCTTATCAGGCACATCATGAAACACCTGCACCTCGTCCGTACATTATTGCTCACGGCGATCATGTACACGAGATTGCAATTCCCAACAATCCATTTGCTTAATTTATAATTTAGTGGGGGGCTTCGGCTCCCCACTTTAAGCTCCTTAATACGAATGTATCAATGAATCACCTCCTGTTCTGGAGAGACTTGTAACAGACAGTTTAACTTTTGAAAGGAGTTAATATGATAAATAATAATGACAACAGCAACCAATCTGATTTTCAAATCAATAACGTTGAATGGGATCAGGAATCACAATCTTATAAAGTAGTCACTAACCCCAATTGGAACATTGCTCTTCAGACAGAAGTTTACGCTGATCTTATAAATCAAGGATTTGGAGATGAAGCTTCTTCTTCTATTGTAGGAATGTTTAACAGTACAAGACCCGTTTACCGATGCTCTTGCCACAGTGATCATACCGTTCCTGGTCATAGCTTTAATCCCTGTCCTTGTTTTGAGTGCGAAATGCATGCTCGTCGTGATGGCGTAGACATCACAAAACCTACTGCTAGCGTTTCACTTCACAAGAACACTGTTCATGTAATTGGAGACATGATTCGTAGAAACTATTTGTCTTCAATTAATGAGCTTCTTGAAGGCAAACTTGTTATTACTGAAAAGCACTTTGCTGATTTTCAGTTTCTTCTTCGTCAGTACGGAGAAACTCAAAACAGTTGGACTGAAGTAGCTGACAGCTTTGATACTGAAGATGACGAATTCTGGCTAGCACTCTTTGTGCTAGAACAGTTCTGGATTGACTTCATGCTCAACAATCCTGCTATCCAACCTCCATCTAGATAGTGGGGGGCTTGTCCCCCACTATAAGCTATTAAATTACTAAAAGGAAATAAAATGGCTTTTTCTATTACAGTTGACTTTAATGATAATTCTTTTCAATCTTTTCTTAAAGCATATGTACAGGAATTTATTATTGCACTTTCTAATCAAAGCTCAATGTATCGTCCTCAGACAATGATTGATCAGCTTTATATTGATTCAATTAATCAACTTAAAATTTATGATTTTTATGATAAAGATCATTTTCAAAAATTTAACACACAATGTGTTCCACTTTTTGAATCTTTAGATAACAATAACAGCGAACCATTTCTTGCTGTTTATACCATTGTTTCTAATTCTACTGTGTTTGATAACATTCAACCACAATATCTTTATGTTTCAGATTCTTCTGATCCATATTTTACTGAAGGTTTTCTTGTTGTTACTTCAAATGCGGCAGTCATTGCAAACGATTTTAATATTGCATCAGCAGTATGTTCATACTTTATGAACGCTCTCAATCCACGTATCTCTGTGCGTTCTTAATAATATATTTAAATCACCGCACGTGATTTGTAACGTGGAGAATAAGTGAATCATAGAGCTCAATTTGTAACAGGTTCGAAAAATGAATCACTACGCAAGATTTGTAACAAAGTCGGTAAATGAATCACTCACACAGATTTGTAACACGCGTTTGGAATGAATCAGGCAACTTGATTAGTATCATTTACCCGCAATGAATCACTCGCACAGATTTGTAACAGCAGTTCGGAATGAATCATACGACGAGAACTTTTATCATCCAAAACGAATGAATCACGATGCGCAATTTGTAACAGTTCCCTGAAATGAATCAGGCTACCAGATTTGTAACACGTTGGGAAAATGAATCAAGGGCTCCAATTAGTATCAGCCCACCGGAATGAATCTTAGAGATTGATTTGTAACACTCTTGCAGAATGAATCATATTTTGAGGTTTTCTGTTGATTCCAACAGAACGTGTTTAGTCATATACACGAAATGTACCAGCATCAACCTGGCTACAAAAATATGACAGTTGATATAATATTATACATAATGTATTTATCCTATTAAGGAGGATAATATGTACACACTTGCACTTGCAGTGCTTCTTGGATTTATCGCAAGCCAAGTTACGCACATTGTGCTGACCAATGCTCCAGTCCTGAAGAAGGTTCCCTTCTTTGGTGACCATGACACTTGGTTTGTTGCAGCTTCCGTTTTGCTTGTGTGGCTTACCGATGTCAGCATTCTTGGTGCTTTCGGTATGCCCGCCACTGCAGATTGGATTGATGTTGTCGGATCTGGCCTCGCAGTGGCCGGTGTCGCCAACGTCAGCAATGCAGTTGTCAATTGGTTTGACAAGTAATTAAAATAATTGCTCTAGAAGGGGGTGTGTCCAATTTACTTTGGACATGCCCCCTTTCAAAACTCTATTAATTTTCATTCAAAAGAAACACCGAAAGGATACTTTATGAAACTTAATTATAACGGAATTGAAATTGAATGTACTCCACAGGAGTTTATTCAACTTGTTCAGATTTCTTTTTCGTCAAACGAGCCTGTTGTGATCAAACCTATTGACACAAGGCTTGTTCCTTCTATCATCAATTCTGTCAACAATGAGGTTGATCCTCGTGTTACTGAATACATTTCTTATCTTTACCGCGCCAAGCCTGATCGTTATACGTCACTTGGTCGTGGTCCTTACATGATACAGCTTCTGGCAACTGGAGAAGTATTTTCTATCTCCAAGTTGATGAAGCTTGGCCGTTCACACCAATATCTTGTGAACAATACAATCCGTCGAGCCATTGATGGCGGATGTGTTTTTATTGTTTCTGGTAAGACCGACAAAATTGATCGACAGAACATTAGTTCTGTTCGATTTGCCAAGAGTACAAAGGTTCAACTCGTTCAGCTTGGTTCTCCAGCAGAAGCCAAGTATGCACGAGATTTCCTTTCTCTTAGGACTGTTGAAGCCAAGAAGTCAGCAAATTCTTTATGATGGATTGGTTCAACAAAGCGAAGTGTCGCAAAACTTCTGAAGTAGATTTTTTTTCAACTTCACTTATTGAAGTAAGAGCTGCTAAAGAATTTTGTCAGACTTGTCCTGTGAAAAATATGTGTTTGCTTCATGCTCTTTCCAACAACATGTCCTATGGTGTTTGGGGAGGCAAGACCCCCCGCGAACGACGCAGGATTATTCTTTCACAGGCTAATCCCAATTTGTGAAAAACAAGTATGAATCAATAATCATACCACAAATTTGAAACATATTTTTTGATTCTATACAGAAGCAAGAAATAACTTATTTTTATATAGGAGATATATGTTACTTTCCATGATGATAATTTTGGCAATAACTTCAACTGTTTTAGAGTTGATGATTGCCTCTAAAATTCCAGCATGGCGTAGATTGTCTGCTAAAAGTCCATTGTTCAATTTATTGAATTCATTGTTCCTATCATTTCTCGTAGGTATTGCTTTCGGTGCAGCTGGTCTTATCGCTATGGGTGCTGGCGTTATTTCAACCATTTTGTCTGTGCCTGGTTATCAATTTCTTAATTGGAATTACGACAGTCCACAGGCTCAGCGGTGTGGTGGAAATATTATGAAGCACAATCGCGCAAAATGGGGAACCGCCGTAGGTGATTTATTTAAAATTATCTACAAGGTTATTCGTATAATTACGTTTCCAATTTGGGCGTTGCGTTGGCTCAACAAAAAGTTATACGCACGCCGTGTTGCACGCACTGCAATTGTCTAAATTAAGCTACCAGTTTAATTATATACAAGGAAAGGGAAGAGACTATTCTCTTCTATACTCTATTTACTTCAGGAGGTAAATAATAATGTCAAAGTCTAATCGTACTTACAAGCCGGCTGTTCGGCTTAAGTCCATGCCGAATGGTCCACTCCGTTCGGTTAATAATTACCAGTTTGGTTTCTATGATATTGGCGTTCTTCGTCAAGCTCTTGATTCCTTGAATTTCTCTGAGTTTCGTGTCGCCGCTTTACCTATTCCGGACAGCGATGTCGAATTCGAACAAGCTCGTCGCATCATCAATCATCCTTCCGTTGAGTACGCCATAGTAGACAAGAACAAACTTGTTGTTACTCTTCTTGACGGTCCTACCAACGGCTGGATGTCAAATCTTAATTCACTTGGTTATCAGGCCAAGGGTGGTGGCAAGGCTGCAAAGCGCATCAAGTCCTTCCATCGTCCAACCCTTGTCAATGCTCATTACGACACTCTCAACATCAAGATTGTTGATTCAATCGAGTATACCAAGTATTTGTTCGAACAAGATGCACCAGAGCTTAACAACTCAGACGATTTGGATCGTCTCCTTGATGGTTGTTTTGTTGTGTCCGACCGTATCATGCGACAGGGAATTGAGAATCTTCCTGTTTATGAACCGCACAACACAAATGACACAGAAGAGTATTATTACGATCCCAATATTCGTCGTCATCTTCAGAAGTTTCTTGCAAATTCTAAGGTCTTCAATGCCCGTATTATCTGCCGTTTTGGCATGATCAAGGGCAATATGATCGTCAGTTCCAATCTTCCACTTGGAGTTGATGTCATAACCTCTCGCGCCAACATCAAGAAGGAAGTAACCTATTCTCATGGTTTTCGACTTCTTGCAGAGCCACAGGGTCCCAAGTCTCGTGTTATTACAGACGATCAGACCGTGATCAACTTTCCCAAGTTGTTCCGTAAGTCTGACATGGAAATGTGGCTCAAAGAAGAGTATGAAAAGATGTTTCAGGATGCTGTCAACGGTAAGTTGCTGCAGAACTGGAAGACCATCTATACTCGCCTTTGGCGCGACTCTGAGGACATTGAAGACAAGGAAGTTCAGGCACGTCTCAGCTATGTGGCTTTTCGCTGGGTATCGGCAGGTTTGTCAATCACGGATTCACCGTGGTTGTTTGAAAACATGGCGATCTCCCATGCGATGCCATTGCAGAAGCGCATACCCATTCCTTGTTCAGTCTATGAGCAGGTTGTTTCTCAGTCAATTGCGAAAATGGCAGGTTATGACATCAATGTCAGCCCTGGAACCATCAAGCGTATTGACGAGATAGGCGTTCATGTCGTCGACGACATTGATTGGCTTGAAATGTATGAATCTCACGGAGGTCACGATGCAGATGACTTCTTCAAACTTTTCTACCGTGAGGTAGAAGGCGGAGATTTGAACGGAGAGAAAGTCGTTATTGCCATTCGTTCACCAAATGGCAAGGGCGAATATTCTGTGTTCAAATACGTTGAAGACCAATGGTCTCCTACGTGGATAAAGTCTGACGGACAACGAGTCAAGTTTCCCAAAGTCAATGGCAAAGGCTGGCCCATGCGCCTGTCCGTTGCAATTGCCAACGGAACAGTGTCTTACACTGGACTTCCCTCGTCAAACTTTCCTTCTACGCCTCATGTTTCAGAAGTCTATGACCAAGATCAAGTAATTGTAGATCTTCAGGCAGCGATGAACGGTGGCAATGTCGGTCGGTATGTGAATGCTGTCATGCTGTACTCCTCGGTGTTTCCCAATCACCGAAAGAGACAACTTTGTTCTCTGGAGGACGCTATTGACGGCTGTACTCAAACCGTTGACCCTGCTGACCGTGCTGCCATAGATGATGAAGCAAAAACTCTTGTTCGTGAAGTCATAGATTCTGGACGACCTGTTGACCGTGCTTTCTGGCAGTCTCGCAACTTTCAGAATTCACTCAAGGAAGAGGAATACGTAGAACTTTACGATGGCAAAATCACTCAAATGTATGATCTTTGTTCTCGTTATTTTCAAGCTTATCGTGTTCGTGTGACCAAGTGGGCACAGGACAATGCTCGTCCTAATGATCTCGTGCATCAACTTGGAGCTCGTTTGTATTTTCATGCTCTTCCGCATTTGCGTAAGTTTCGCATGGACATATACAATGCAAACTCCTCGCAGTTTATTCAGAACAAGAACGCTGTTCAGCGTGATTCCTGGGAAACTTTGTATCACAAGATCATCAATACCATTGAGAAGTTTGATCGGGTTCAAGACCAACATGATTTCGTGTTGGCATTGTATTCTTCTTCACTCAAGGTCACTACTTCTGGTGGCAAAATTTCCGATCAGATTGTCATGAATCGACTCGTTTATCCATATCTTGAACGTGCACTTCAGCACTATGGTTTGGCCAAGCGTGTCGTTGTCGAAAGACAGTCTGACGGAACTCTCAAGATCAATCAGGTTCAGTCCATATCGTGGACTTATTCTCCTGATAACGGAGAAACTAAAACCTTTTCTGACCCTCTTGACTACCAGAAGTATCACGCCAAGTATTCATCTATTATTCACACCACTTCGAACAGAGTGTGACAATTTAGACCAGTCAAAGTTGGGGGGTGGGTCAGTCCCATCCCCCAACAAGACTCTATATTATTTCCTAATTTAAGTTGGTATATATGCTATCTACATTTTCCCTTGATTATTCTTTGGAATACCTTTCCAAGAATAGTCCACAAATGTATAATCTTGTTCGAGAGGTTTATCCTCAGTTTTTTCAAGAGCCTCAGCCAAAGAAAAAGTATTATCAAAAAATTTCTCATACTACTGGTAAAGCATTGGGGCATACAAAGAGTTTTTTTTCTAAGAAGGAAACTAAAGCCACGACTCTTGTAGCTTATTGGGCTGCAGATTCAATTATTGCTGTATTTCTTCTTTTAACTACAACAAGCCTTGTTGCTTTTACTGTTGCATCTGCTCTCTTGACTCTTCACACCTACGCTACATTCAGCGTAGTGGGTGAAATGACCAAATAAGGAACTTATGATAGAAACAGATGAACATCTTTTAAATCAAATTAAGAATATTGATATAGAGATTCAAGCAATCAAGCATTCTTTTGTTTCTTCTGTAGAGCATCAGAGAGATTCTTACAAGCCCTTTGCTGTATTTTTCAAAAATCCAGAAACCAAGTCTTTTTTAATCACTACGAGACCAATTGTCGATGCTAGTGATTTTTATACTTCTATATCAGAGATGTTATTTGCTTTCTCTGCTACAGAATCACAATCCATGTTATTTGCAATAGATGTCAAAAAGGAAATTGACGGTCAGTCATTTGATGTTTTAGAAATTTACATGGCTTGTGAACAATTTTGTACGGTAATGTCAATGCCGTACCAGTTCAATTCATCCAATAATCTTGAATGGATTGACGACAAATCCAATACCTTTACATTGGATAAGCTTGAACAGGCTTATGACACAAGTGGTCATCTACATGCAACTCTTGAAGTTTTTGAGATGTTGTATTTCCACACTCATATGCCTAAAGCTTTCTTTACGTTTGCAAAACTTAAAGATTATTTTACTGATAAAGGTTTTGAATTTGTTTCTTTAATTGACAATGAAGATAATACAAAATAATATAAATTTAAATCTAATCTATTAAATAAGAAAAGACAAAGACACATGACACTCTTAATAGAAAAAGGATATGTGGTTCTTTGGGAGGCGGAATCCATTATTAAGAACACTCTTGTTAAGGATGATTCTATCATTGAACAGCGTGTTCAAAAATATATGCAAGACGAACCATTTTATGGTGAACCTGACTATTCTTATTATTAAAAATAAAGTATAATTACTGTATGACTTTTACTTTACGTCCGTATCAACAAGAAGCCCTTGATGCTATAGTTACTTATGCCGACAAAGGCATCAAGAGGCAGCTTGTCGTATTGCCTACGGGTTCAGGTAAGACTGTTATATTTTCACATTTACCGATAATTAAACAGCAGTGTTTGCCTATGTTGGTTCTAGCTCACAGAAGTGAGTTGTTAGATCAAGCCAGAAATAAAATTATGGCTTCTAATCCTCACCTTGTCGTAGAGATAGAGCAAGCAGAGAGAAAAGCAGGATATACTGATGTTGTAGTAGCATCTGTTGCTACTTTAGGGCGTAATAATACCCCCCGTATTATGGCCTATCCAC
>Ga0194129_10007322_pt1 | contig 13165 bp, 12 predicted proteins | sample TA2KigCa35mmetaG_FD_150862 | JGI IMG/M metagenome (GOLD analysis project Ga0194129, IMG submission 150862) | Freshwater microbial communities from Lake Tanganyika, Tanzania - TA2015038 Kigoma Deep Cast 35m | ecosystem: Environmental > Aquatic > Freshwater > Lake | place: Tanzania: Lake... | reverse complement strand
CGGCCCGCGTTGTTCTGGCGTGGCAATCGATCGTGGACGACGTCGAAACCGGCCGGCTCAACATCGACGTGCTCCAGCAGAATCAGGCGAAGAAGGAGCTGCAGACGGCTTCGGAGGTGCTGCCCCGGGCGGCCCGCGAGTGCTACAAGTGGCTGCTCTGCCCCGTGCAACAATCTGCCACCGATCCGGCGATCGACGTCGAGGCGTTTCCGCTCACGACCACGGCCGGCACGCTTCCGGGCGAGCTCTCGCGCGTCTGCACCGAGAACGAGCTGGTGATCTCGGCCTGGTCGCCGGTGCACTTGCGCAGCCTCTTGCAGCAGTTCTATTGGCGGGACGGCAAGACGGCAGCCGAGGTCCGCACGTTCTGGGACGACTCCCAGAAATACCTCTACATGCCGCGGCTCAAGAGCCGCGACGTGCTCTCTGGGGCGATCCGCGAAGGCGCGAAGACCCGCGACTACTTCGGCACCGCCCACGGCCGCACCGGCGAAGCCTTCGAGGGGTTTGCGCTGGGCGACCCGCATGTGCAGGCCGACGCCGATTCGCTCCTGCTCATCGAGCCGGCCGCTGCGGCGGCTTTTGCCAAGGCGAGGGATGCTGCAAAGCCGCCATCAGCCGCCGCCCCTGCGACCGGATCACAGCCACCAGTCGGCCCCGCCGTTCCGATCGGCTCCGACACGACGCCCCCGATCGTCCCGCCCGCGTCTGCCGGCACGCCCGTCCGGCGATTCCGGGGCTCGGCTCAGATCGACGCCTCGACGGCGAAGATGCGGCTGCGTGACATCGCCGACGAGATCATCGCCCTCCTGGCGAGTGACCCCGATGCGACGGTCCAGGTGACACTGGAAGTGTCTGCCGACTTCCCTGCCGGCCCCAAGGACCATGTAAAACGAGGAGTGTCTGAAAACGCCACGAACCTCGGGTTCACGACGAAGTCGTGGGAGTGAGGGGGAACACGCATGTTCGGCAGAACAACGCTCAGCAAGCGCGTCGCGCAGCTCGAGTCTCAGGTTGCAAGTATCCGGCGGCTGTACGAGAAGACGCTCGCCTACAGCGATAGCGATCCTGAGACAGCGCTGATGAATGCCCGCAAGGCTGCGGAGGCAGTCTGCTCGCGGGTGTTTGAGCACAAGGTTGGCAAGCCGCCCAAAAGCATGACGCTTCAGCCGCTTATCGAAAAGCTGGCTCAGTTGGACGCTGTGCCTGAAAACATCCTGATTGCGCTTCGCACCATTCAGAGCTACGGCAATTTTGGATCTCACCATCAGGCGGGAGAGCCGCAGCCGATCACGGCAGAGTTTGCCCAGCCATGCCTTCAGGCTCTCGGCACGGTGGTCCAATGGTATTTCAACCAGTTCGGCCTTGAGCCGCCCGGCAGTCATCCGCCTGCCCAACGCAGCCGCGTGCGAGACAGCGTTGGCCAAAAACGCTTCTCAGTAGGTTCGCTACCCGCGATTGCAACCGCTTTGGCACTGCTCACTGCGGCAGTCGCGGGCATGTGGGTGTATAGAGGTCTCTACCAGCCCATCAATCGGGCAGACAAAGCGGGAATCTCTGCGACACCTCGCGAGCCTACAGCGCCGGCCCGGCAACGCCCCTCCGCTGAAGCATCAGCAACACCCCAACCCGCAAGCACGCCACCGCCGACGCACAGCACGCCCCGAATCGCGGTCCTGCCTTTCACCTCCTTCTCATCAGACAAAGATGATCTGAGCGGGCTACAGCAGGGAATTGGCACCGTCGTTGCATCGCGGCTCCAGCAATCAGGCATGTTCGATGTGGTCGAGCGTGATCGCCTGGAAGCAGTCCTCGCTGAACTCGATCTCTCACAAAGCCAGAAGTTTGATTCCTCTCAGGTCGCCCAAATTGGAAAGCTTCTCGGCGCCCAGCAACTCGTCCTGGGCTCGTTCTTTCGCTTTGGCGAGAAACTGCGGCTGGATGCACGATTCGTCGACACTGAGACCGGGCGGGTCCTCTGTTCCGCCAATCGGGATGGCCCGCCTGACAAGATCGATCTGGTCACGGATTCGCTCTGCGATGACCTTCTCTCGAAACACGCGACGAGCACAGCGCCCAAGGCGTCTCCCGGTCAAGCCTCGCAAGCCGATGCTGCTGTACCTCAAGGCATCGTGACAACGCTTCGAGAGATGTTTGCAGCGTGCAACGCGGAGAACATGGAGCAACTCCGCGGCTGCCTTTCCGCAGAGAATAAGTTTGACTCCTACGACTTCAGCGACATCGATGGCTTCTGGAGCGTCAACACGACGTACAGCAGATTGGACAAAGTGGAATTACTAGATGATTCAGATGCGCCTGGGGCTGCTTTTGAATTCCCTTACGCCACGGTTCGAGTGACACAAACCGTGATAAGCCTCTCGGACAATGATGAACGTAATGAGGTCTTCCGACGTCGCTGCAAGAAGGACGACACCGACCTCAAGGCTCTCGCCGAACGACTAGGATTTACGACCAGCACCCCCGAGACCACGAGCCTGGAACTGCTCTTCAAGCACTCTGGTGGGCAGTGGCAGTTTGTGAGGACGCTCACAGAGCCGATCTGCGCTGGCTCGGATGCCGAGAAAAAACGCCCGAGCGGCATGGGCGTCCCGTTCCAGCGGAGACATCGGCCGTGACCCGCAGAGGCTGTTCCATACTCGCGAAGCCTCAGAAGCGTGCACTGCCCCGCGCCAGGCGTAACCAGACCATTGCCGCGATCACGACGCCAATCGCGTCATGCCTGGGACGTGTGCTGGTTCGCCTATGCCTCGCTGCACCGTCATTCGGCATTTTGCTAGCCGCTCATCACGCCGGTTTTTGCTGCGCGCACGCAGCCGAGTCGTCCGACGCTCGCACCATCGCCGTCATGGGTTTTGCCGATACTTCGGCGGACAAAGCCGCCGTCGGATTCAATCGTGCGCTCCAGGAAATGCTCACGACCGATCTTGCAGTGTGCCGCGACGTTCGCATCGTCGAACGCGGCCGGCTGGAGGAAGTCCTGAAGGAACAGGAACTTGGCAAGACGGAGTTTCTCGACAAGGCATCCGCCGCCAAGGTCGGACGCGGCGTGGGCGCCGATGCCGTGCTGACCGGTTCCGTGTGGGTGCAGGATGAAGAAATGCGAATCGACGTGCGTCTCGTGCATGTCGAAACCGGCGAGATTCTGTTGCCCGAGAAGGTGCAGGGCGAAAAAGGCTCCTTCCTAGATCTCGAGAAGCAAATAGCCGCGAAGATCATCGATGCGGTCGGGGCAAGGCTCTCCGCTTTCGACAGAGCCTCTCTCTCGAAGCGCCACACGACGAATTTCAGCGCCGCGACTTCGCTCGGCCAAGCCTTGCAAGCAGAAGACGATGGAGACGCATTGCTTGCGAGGGCAAAGGCCTCTGCAGCGCTGTCTCTCGACCCACAGCTGGCACTTGCCGAACGCCTGGTCAAAGGCATGGACGATGTACTGAGTGCCGCCAAGACGGAAGACGCAGAGAATCGGGCAGGCTTTCTGGCCTCATTTGAGTTCCACCTTTTCAGCTGGCCTCTCGAGGATGCCGAGTGGATTCTGAAAAAATATCGCTCCGAACTCGACGCAAAGCGACCACATCGGGCGATCCTGCATTGGATCATCAACGCAAAAGACAATGTTTTGGACACAACCGCAACGCCGTATTCAATGCTCTTTGTGAGCGCGCATGACATAGCGAGAGACCAAGGCGCAGGCAGAAACTACCTTGAAGCGTTTGCCGGAGACGTGGTGAAGTTCTGGTGCGATGTAGCACAGAGCGACCCGGAATTGGCTCCGCGTCGTGAACTCTCCGAGCAGGAACTGAACCCCGACTTCCGAACACTGCCTGCCCGCGGCAACGGCCGTCCCTACTATCTTTGGCGATTGCCTGACATCTACACGAAGCGATTCATGGCGGAAGTGCGCTGTGACGGAGACATGTCCGCGGCAGCACAGATCGCGAAAGAGTACGCGGAGGTCTGCCGAGGCATGGGGCCTGAAGCAACTCTCTACCCGGAATTAGAGGCGCTTCGACAGCAGGTCGCCGACGCCACCAGCAGGCAGCGGTTGTACGAAGAGCGCCGCCAGAACGGGTTGCGCTGGTCGATGATGGAGCAGGCAATCATCGACTGGCATCTTTCGTTCCAGACCGAGCACTTTCGCGACAGAGAGACGACCCGCGCGAATCCCGACTCCTGTCGCCAACTTCGACAGGACATAGAAGCTCACACGGGAGATTGGCCGGCGCCGACACGGGAGCTTCTGGCGGAGTTCTTGCAGAATCCAACCGATGACTCACTTCACGACTTGTCGCAACTTTGCGAAGCCGCAGGAGCGGCAAACACGACCGACCGCGTGCAGCAGTCACTTATGCTTCGCTGCCTCGCTACAGGCGTTACCGCGAGCGACGTGCCGCGCTTGGCCGAGCTGCTAAACACGACGCCGTTCTTTGACGTGCGTGCGAATGTCGGAAGCGTGCTCGGCTGCATCGACGACCCGAAAGCGCGTGATGCCCTGGCTACAGCCATTGCCAAGGAGCCATATTATTTCGTGCGGCACTCCTTGAAGGCATCTTTCGCACGGTCGCTCGGAAGGCATTGGGCCGAACGCTCCGCAGCAGCCACGGCGCTTGCGGACCAAGGCAAGACAAACGACGCAATCGACGCGCTGTCCTCGCTGGTTGATGACATATCACGATCCGACTCGCCCACGCGTCCCAAATGCCGGTGGCTCGGTTTGCTCCACCGCACGCTCGGAGACATGCTGCAAGCGATTGAAAGTCCCCTGGAAAAAGTTACCGCCCATTATCGACAGGCGGTCGCCCTGCTACTTGAGGACACTCCGAACACCGCCGCTGCACTGAACTCGTTTGCGTACGTACTCGCGATTCAGCACAAGGACTTGGAGGTTGCGGAGCAAGCGATCCGCCGTGCGATCTCAATCCAAAATCGGTTTTCAAAAGCAGACGCTTCTCTGGACGACACGTACATGCTCGACACGCTCGCTGTTGTGCTTTTGGAGCGCGGACAACTGGAGGAGGCCAAACAGGTGGCCACAACATGCGTGAGTCGACCGGCCGGGCAGAATCTTGAGTTTTATGAGCATCTCGGCGACATCTTGTCGGCGCTGAATGACGCCGCGGGCGCTAGTGCGGCCTGGGAAAAGGGTTTGTCGCTTGCCGGCGACACGGAGCCGGAAAAACGCCGGGCCATAGCCGTGCAGAAAAAACTTGCCGACATGAGCAAATAGCCGGCGCTGCGTCGCTGGATTCACTGCGGGCACGTGAACGTGCGGCCGTCACACTTTTGCCGCCCCCCTCGTATCACCTGTAACGGACATCGGGAGTGTCCGAGCAACCCTACAGGTGATCCATGCCCCTCGTTGAATACTCTGCCGCAAAACTGCCCGTTTACGACGTCGATCTCACTGCCCCGCCCGCGGAGCGGTGGAAAGACTTGTGCGCGGCCGAGGGCGAGAATATCGCCGCCCTCTTGGCCGACGTCGTTGATGAGTGCCTGGAACACGTCAGCGTATTGCCGGCATACCTGCAGCCCTTCGTCACCGCGACCGCGTGGGGAGGCGGCACACTCGCGGGCTGGATGGTTGACCGCATCGCAGGGATGTTCGGCGAGGACTACGTCGCCGAGATTAGGGGAGTCGCCCGATACGCTGAATTGCCGCTCGGTCACCTCGTCCTCGGCAATCTCATCTATGACATTTGCCAGATCAGCGGCATCCCCGGTGTTGGATGCTCGAGCTACAGCGTCACGCTCAACGGCAAACCGACGCTCGCACGGAACATGGACTGGGTATTCCCGGCGTCCACAGGTCTCCACTCTCGGCTGATCCGGTTCCACAAGGGCCCGAAGCACTACGAGAGCGTGTCGGTGCTGGGGTGCGTGGGCGTGGTCTCGGCCTGCTGCCCCGGCGAGTGGGCGATCACGCTCAACCAGGCTCCGTCTGACGGCCTCGGCACCAACTGGTTTCAGTGGCCCACGCTCCAGCGACTGCGAAAGGTGTGCGACGGCTTTGGCACCTACCGTTCGCTCGTCCGTCGCGTGCAGGAATACGAAACGATGAGCCCGTTTTTCGCCCACGTCGTTGGCGTCGAGCCGGAGGAGCAGACAGTCGTCGCAGGACTGGGTTCAGATTTTCGCCGAACCAAAGTTCGCCGAATGGGCGACAAGATGGCCCCACTCGTCCAGACCAACCACTACCTCGACGACGACCTCGATGACCACAACCCTTCGCGTGAACGATGGGAAGAAGACGGAACAACCTACTACTTCGACACATATCCCCGGCACGCCAGCCTCACTCGGCGGCTCGCTGTCCCGCCTCAGGACCTGGAGCAGGTTGTCCGAAAACTTCGTGGCTCTCCCGTCACCACCGAAGACACCCAACACCAAATGGTGTTTCAACCTGCCAGCGGCTTCTCACGAGTCTGGATTCGGCAGTGAACACGCGAGACAGCACGCCACACCCACCTCGGCCGTGACTCCATAGCCCCCATGAAAACGCCACTTCGCCCCACCCTTGTGATGCTCTCCATGTGCCTGGCAACCCTTGGCCATACCGGGACAGCCGACGAGGAATCGGCGCCACCGTCGCCCCAGCCGCGGCTGACCGTCAGCGAAGACCTCTCTCACCCCTCAAGCGTGCAGGGATGCTTGTCGGCGGCCTGCGAAGCGACCAATGCCGAAGACCTTGATGCATTTCTCGAGTGCTTCACCACGGGCGCGAGAAAGAAACTTCGCAAACCCGCGGCGGTCCTGTTCGTGCAGCATGACGTGGAGATGGAGCTTGTTGATCACAAGATCGTGCAGCAGTCGGGCAACAAGGCGCAGGCCGCAGTGAAATACGTGACAACCCGCTCTGGGAACAGATACACCATTTTCTCGTTTGTCGACATGCAACGGGAGCAGGGCTACTGGAAGATCGCGCGAGAAAGTATTCAGACGATCGACTATGAGCCCCCGGCTTCCTGCACCGCCTCCCGCTACTCGTGCTTCGGTGGCCAGTGCCGCGTTCTCCCAATTGCAAACTGAATACCCGGCAGCCTTGGCGAGGCACATGCGCAAGATGGCAAAGTCACTTATTCTCCGAACTGCTCTGGCCTGCATCGCGCTGACGGCCGGCTTCACAGCCTGGATCGGCTGGGCCATCGTGGATGCCTACCAACCAATTGCTAGGTACCAGCCACAAGTGGGTGACGTACTCGTTCAGACCATTACGCCGTGCGGGAGACTGCTGAGGACCGTGAAGGGCGTGACCCAATCAAAGTGGTGCCATTGTGGCGTCGTCACCCAAATAAATGGCCGTTGGGTTGTGTGTGAAGCAGTGGGAGACGGCGTGAGACACACTCCTCTCATCATTTTCCTGCTGCGTGGCGACGAGATCGATTTCGCGGCCTATCGACTGACAGGCGAATTGCAGGCATACGCCACCCAGATGGCGGAATGCTGCGAAACGTACGTTGGTCGCCCGTACGACATCCAGTACGAACTGGATGATGAGAAAATCTACTGCAGTGAGCTTGTCTACAAAGCGTATCGAGACGCTACAGACGGGGGCGATCTGGCGGACGTGCAGCGCTTCGGTGACTTGAACTGGAGGCAGTTCAAGGATGACATCGCCCACTTCCACGGCGATGAAGACTTGCCTTTGGACCGCGAGGTAGTAACGCCGGCAGCTCTGACACGGTCTCCGCGGCTGGAAAAGATCTTCGAATTACAGAAGGCTGTCCACTGGCAATGGACACGGGCATTCGTAAAGTGGCTCGGCATGCTTGGGGGCAATTAGTGCCGAGCCTACCCGGCCACAACATGGTTTGCTTTACGACCGCTGCAATCCCGCGTGTGGCACACGACGAAGCAAATCTTCTGGCCCAGCACAGCAAGCAACTCCGCTGGCACCACAAAAGGGCGAGGACGGCAAGGGGACAAGCCATTCATCCCGTCCACTAAATTGATGCCGATAACACGGCATATTCCTTGAGCGGCCTGATGGTATTGGCCGCCGTTCTCACCAAGGAATACGCAATGCACGACTCTCTCACGAAGCACGCCGCACAACTCGCGCGGCTGGCGATGATGATTCGGATCGGCCTCGATAGCGCTGAATCCGCGATCCCCGGCATCAACGACTTGCTCGCCGAACTGGCGACACTTGGGCTCACCGACTTCCAAGTCGAGGGTCCAGCGATCTACTGCAGACCAGCTGGCCCGTCCAGCGCCTATGACGACACGTTCGTTGTCTACCAGGCGGCAATCATCCAGCCCGGCGGTATCGGCGCCGTCGTCTGGGACGCCACCGACTACGAGGCTCACACAAGCCCTCCGCACGGCGAGCCCGTTGACCTCAAGCCCAACTTCCTCGGCTACGAGCGGTGCCCGCCGATCGTGAGGGCCTTGCTCGTGGCCCATGCCGGAACTTTGCTCGAGCGATTCATGGGCGATGTACGCCTGCTCGGCTGATAGTCGCTGATCACTGCCTTCACGACAGTGTGATCGATCTCCGCTTGCCGTCGCTTCTGACGGCAGGCCCGGTCTCGTGGAGCGTTTCCACGTGACCTTCTGGTTCGCGCCGCCGGCCGCTCTGGTCGTCGGCATTTCCCCTGCCTCCCGGCCATCCGGGAATGGAGCGTGCAGATGCTCTCTATCGAAAACGATCGTGACCTTATCGCTGCCGTGTCTCAGGCGCTCGGTGAATCCCGAAGCCTGGTCCGCAACCGCGGCTTCCAGTTGATCGAGATCGTGATCTTCAACGGCGACGATCCGGCCATTCCCGATGATGCCGCCGAGACTGATGCTGTCGATTTGGCCGCAGTCGCCGGCCTGGATTGGGACTGCCACGACGACTCACGACTGCATCGCCGCTGCCGGCGGCGCCGGCGGGTCGCCTGATCCGCCACATCAGCAGCCCGTTCCTGACCGGCGGCGTGCCGACTGGGGCCCATGCAGCTCCCGGGCACGCCGCCGGTTTTTCAATTCCACTCCTCACACGAAAACCAATGACCAAAAACCAAACCAACTCCGAACTCCCCGACGATGACCGCGGACTCGACCGTATCGATGCCGACCCGCCGTATAACGCGAGTTATCGGGCCAAACTCAAGCGTTTTCGCGAGTTTCTCGCGGAGATGATCGCCCGCCAGATCTTGGCTGAGCGTCGCGGCCCAAAGCCCCCCGACGGCGAAACCAACCCGTGATCGATCGCCCGGCAGGCCGCTCGCCGGCCTGCCGGGCCTGATCATCATCCTGCACACATACGTTTCCAGATGATCAAACTGGCACGCATTGGAGCCGGAAGAACGGCCGGAATTGCTTGCTCCGTGGCACCCAACCTGAGACAATGAACGTTTGGCCACAGCCATACGGATAGCCACTGGTCTCAAGGAACGGGACATGGAACCGCAGCCCCTGCCTGCCCCCACCGCCGCCGATCTCGACTTCAAGACCGCCCTCGAGACGGACGCCGACATCCAACTCAAGCGGCTCGGATTCGACGACACGTTCGGCCGCAAGCGGCTGCACGACCTCATTCACGAGGCTTACGTGCTCGAACTGATGGTCATCGCCCAGATGACGCGATGGTTCGAGATCGGGCTCGTTACGCCGCACGAGCTCGACGTGGCGCATCCGACGGCGCTGATGATCGACCTGCGGTGTCGGATTGCCGCCTCGCCGAAGGACTACATCCGCTCGCCGGCGATGGACTACACGCTCGTGCGGATGATGACGTGGTGGCAGCACCACACGGTGACGTCGGCCTGGCGGAGTCTGAAGGCCCACGTCCGCGCCACCGAAACCTCGACCGATCTTGCCGACGCTCTTGCCGACTTCCTCTGGAACGTCCGCGAGATCCTCGACACGCCAACCGACGGAGCCCGAGCATGAAGAGCAGACCGAAAAACAGGGCGCTCATGTACGAGCGTCGCAGCGACGACGGCCAGGAGGCTTCGCTCAAGCAGCAGTTCGACTGGGCGAAGGCCAAGTCGGAGTCGATGGGTGTGCCCTTCCGGGGCACCTACGCCGACATCGAGCAGATGCAGCGGAAACGCCTGAGCCACAAGCACGACATCTTCCTCGACGATGCGATCAGCGGCGGCGACCTGACCCGCCCGGGCTTCCGCCAGTTTCTCAAGGAGGCCATCGCCGACACGAGCGTGTCGCACGTGTACGTGTTCAAGCGGGACCGCCTCGGCCGCCCGCAGGCACTGCTCGAGATGATGACTCTGGAGCAGGAGTTGATCGCCAGCGGCGTGACCCTCGTCACCCACGACAAGATCTACACGCCCGAAGACCTCAAGGCCAACGAGATGATGTATCTCATCGGCGGCCTGGTCGAGTATCAGGAGCACGGCCGCTTCTCGCCGCGGCTCGGCGACCGCATCGTGTTCGTTCAGCAGAGCATGGCGTTCCGCGGCCTGAGCACCGGCGGTCGGGCCCCTTACGGATTCGGCCGCGCCCTCGTGGGCCCCGACGACGCCTTCGTGCAATGGCTCGAGGACGGGGAGAACATCCGCCGCGCTGGGCACCACGTCCGCTTCCTACCCCACGACGAAGAAAAGATCGCCGTGTGGTGCATGATGCTGGAGTGGCGGGCGGCTGGCGAGAGCTACAAGCGGATCGCCGCCCGGCTCAACGGCATGGGCGTCCCATCGCCCGACGCCGGCCGCGTCCGGCGGGATCATGGCTCGGCACACCGCGTGGCGGGCAAGTGGCATCCAAACACGATCCGTGACCTCTGCTCGAACCCCATCATCGCGGGCATCAAGGAATACGGCCGCCGCTCGGAGGGCCGATACCGCCGCGTGGGCATCGGTGGACCTCGGGAACTCGAGGAGCAGGATCTCCGGCCCGATGGCCAGCCAAAGCTTCGCGAGAACCCGGAGGAAGTGCGGGTGCGGGCTGCCAGCGGCGGCGACGCCAAGTTCGATCCCGACCGCTGGCTGGCCCTGCAGCCGCCGAAGCTGCCACTCGAGGAGATGCGACGCCGCAACGGCCAGAAGGCGACCAATCCCGACCGCTACCCGCTCTCGACGCGAGTTGTCGACCTGACCGCGGGCTGCGGCAGCGTGATGCACGGCATCCCCTACGGCGACAAGCTGAAGTATGTCTGCGGCCGGTACTACAACAGCGGGTACACCGAGTGCGACCACAACACGGTCGAGGCCGCCGCCGTCACGGCCATGCTCATCGACGCGTTGGTGGAACTCATCCACAAGGCCGGCGGCCGCGACGCGATCCGCGAACGGCTGCTGACGAAGGCCCGGGCCGAGGCCGAGGACGATGCCGCTCCGGAGGAGCCCACCGTCCTTCGGCAACTCCGGAAGCAGTTGGCCGCCCTCGAGGACGACCTCGCCACGGCCGAGCGGCGGATGGCCACCGAAAAGAACGATGCCCGCTACGCGGCCATCGCCAAAACCTTCGACAGCCTCGTGGCGGACAAGGAGGCCGTCTCACGCCAGATCGCCGAACTGGCCACGCCGAAGCCCGTCGCCGCCGCGCGGGCGATGCCCGAGGAGCAGGTTGACGCCCTGATGGCGACGATCGACGACCTGGCGGCGTTGGCAAAGGACGGGAAGGCAAATCCGAAGATCCGCGAGCTCGTCCTGCGGCTGGGCATCTTCGTCGGCCTCGAGTTCGAGGAGGGCCTGTGGGGCAAGCGGCCCGTCCGCCGGCTTCGCCGGGGCGTCATCGCCTTCGGCCACCACAACCTGCCCGTGCCGCTCCACGGCCACAGCCGAGCCGAAGGCCCGGCGGACGATGCCGCCGACGGCGGCACCAACGACACACACTCAGCTCCGGCATGTTGCCGGGCACCGTCGGTCGATCCCGGCTCCTCCGCAGGCGAGGGAGCCGGAAACGACCGCACGGAAGAGTCCAACTCCGGGTTGGAGCAGACTCATCAGGGAACAAACGTCGGGGCGACAGGACTTGAACCTGCGACCTCTTGACCCCCAGTCAAGCGCGCTAGCCAGACTGCGCCACGCCCCGAGCCGTCACCGGACTTGAGACACGTCCGTGCCTTCTCCCTGCGACACCCCAAGCATCGCACAAATTCGCCGTCGCTTCAATATCTCCCCGCCTCGAGCGAGCGCAGAGCCCGCGAAGCTTCATCGGGACACGCACGAGAACCGAACTTCTCTCTTGGCCGTTGCCCGAATCGCCTCACGTCATGCACGGGTCGGCCCTCCCGCCTGGCTTCGCTCGCACCAGTTCGACATCCAGTTCCACAGCATGCCGGACGCCCCCGCAAGCAGACAGCCGGCCAGCACCGCCACCACCAGCAGCATGACGGCCATACCAGGCTCAAAGGGCTCGACGACCAAGTCCGACTTGAGACCGTGCATCCGAAATGCGAAATCCATCAACAGCTGCCCCTGCCCTGCGGCCCGCACCAACAGCCAAGCCCCGTGCCAGACCGCCATCACCGCCGCCCCCACAAGCCCCCGTCGATTGGCATCAACGTGGTTCATGATCGCCTCCACGACGTCTCGACAACCCCCGCCACCCTGCACTACATGCGGCCGCGACGACGTCTCCCTGCGGCATGGAAACCCCGCGCCCCGGGCACACCACCCGGCCAGCGGCATCTTCCGATGCCCGTCATGCGGCCGGCCCCGCCACCATCCACATGCCCTCGCCAACCCCCCGCGGCCGTGCGACACTCTGCAGGGGTCGGCGGGCCACTCCGTGCGGCGGCTGACCCTCCGCATCACGTGTCCGATCCATCACCTGCCATGCCGCGTTGATCATGACATCCAGCCCGCCGGTCACGAACCCTCACGCAGCCCCCTTCTCCACCCGCCTGGCCGCCGCCATTCGCGCTCGGAATTCGCCCGCCTGCGTCGGCCTCGACCCGCGGCGCGAGTCGCTACCCTCGGCGTTCGGGGCCAACTCCCAATCTGCGGACGACCCCGCCACCCTGGCAGGCATCTTCACCGCGTTCTGCCGAGACGTGATCGACGCCGTCGCGCCACTCGTCCCGATCGTCAAGCCTCAACTGGCTTGCTTCGAGGCACTCGGGCCGCATGGCATGCGATCGCTCGCCGACGTGATCGTTCATGCCCATTCCCGTGGACTACTGGTGCTCGCCGACGGCAAGCGAGGAGACATCGGCTCCACGGCCGAAGCCTACGCCGCAGGCTGGCTCGCCGGCCCA
>Ga0194129_10007320_pt1 | contig 13168 bp, 14 predicted proteins | sample TA2KigCa35mmetaG_FD_150862 | JGI IMG/M metagenome (GOLD analysis project Ga0194129, IMG submission 150862) | Freshwater microbial communities from Lake Tanganyika, Tanzania - TA2015038 Kigoma Deep Cast 35m | ecosystem: Environmental > Aquatic > Freshwater > Lake | place: Tanzania: Lake... | reverse complement strand
TCAAGTAATTTGTTGGTAGTCCGCTCATTATCCGACGGAACCTTCCATCTGGAGCTCGATGAGACGATTTAACTCAAGGGCATACTCCATCGGTAACTCACGAGCAATCGGCTCGATAAAGCCACGTACAATCATCGCCATTGCTTCATCTTCGGAGAGTCCGCGTGACATTAGATAGAAGAGTTGATCGTCGCTAATTTTAGAGACCGTTGCCTCATGTCCCATCGAAACATCATCTTCGCGGACATCGACATATGGGTAGGTATCAGATCTCGAGATTGTGTCGACTAGTAGGGCATCGCACTTAACGGTGCTCTTTGAGTGATGCGCGCCCTCTTGGATTTGAACTAGACCTCTATAAGAAGTTCGTCCACCGCCGCGGGCGACTGACTTCGAGACGATTGTTGAGGATGTATATGGCGCGGCGTGAACCATCTTCGCGCCAGCATCTTGATGTTGACCCTGGCCAGCGAATGCGATCGAGAGAGTCTCTCCCTTAGCGTGTGGTCCCATCATGAATACCGCCGGGTATTTCATGGTTACTTTTGAACCGATATTCCCATCAATCCACTCCATAGTCGCGCCTTCAGCGCAGGTAGCACGCTTAGTTACCAAGTTATAGACGTTGTTAGACCAGTTTTGAATTGTGGTGTACCGGACTCGAGCGTTCTTCTTGACAATAATCTCAACAACCGCGGAGTGGAGTGAATCTGAAGAGTAGATCGGCGCAGTACATCCCTCGACGTAATGAACATAAGATCCTTCATCGGCAATGATTAGGGTTCTTTCGAACTGGCCCATGTTCTCGGTATTGATTCGGAAATATGCCTGAAGTGGGATCTCTACGTGCACTCCCTTTGGGACATAGATAAAGGATCCACCCGACCAGACTGCGGTGTTGAGCGCTGCGAATTTGTTATCACCGACTGGAATAACCGTTCCAAAGTACTCCTTGAACAGTTCTTCATGCTCTTTCAAACCGGTATCGGTATCCAAGAAGATTACGCCTTGTTGTTCAAGATCCTCGCGAATTGAGTGATAGACGACTTCGGATTCGTATTGTGCTGCAACTCCAGCGACTAAGCGTTGCCGCTCTGCATCTGGGATACCGAGTTTGTCATAAGTGTTTTTAATATCTTCAGGAAGTTCTTCCCAAGACTTTGCCTGCTTTTCGGTGGAGCGTACGAAGTACTTGATGTTGTCAAAATCAATTGTGGATAGGTCAGAACCCCATGCCGGCATAGGTTTCTTATCGAAGAGTGATAGCCCTTTGAGGCGCAGGTCGAGCATCCAAGCTGGCTCACTCTTCTTAGAGGAGATATCGCGAACGACATCTTCGTTTAGGCCGCGCTTACTTTCTTTGCCTGCTACATCCTTATCGGCCCAGCCATATTGGTACTTGCCGAGACCCTCTAATTCTGGATGGGTAGTTTGGCTCATTTGCGCTTCTTCCTCTCGATTGCATTCTTGATCTGCTTCTTTGGTTGGGGAATGAATGTTGTACAAACGCCATCACCGTGGGCGATAGTTGCAAGTCTCTGTACATGGGTACCAAGAATCTGGGCGAAGGCCTTTGTCTCTTCTTCGCAGAGTTGCGGAAACTCGGCAGCAACATGGGCTATCGGACAATGGTGCTGACAGAGTTCAACGCCAACCCCATGAGAGTGTGTACTTGCTGCGTAGCCCTCTTTAGTTAAAAATTTCGCAAGCGCTCGTGCGTGATTCTTAGAAGTTGTTACTTCCACTTCTGATTTCTTGGAGATTTCTTCTGCTCTCTGTCTTGCAAAGCCGGTTACGAGGTGATCGCCACCTTGTGTAGAGATAAAGCGGAGCGCCGAAACTGCAAGATCATCGTAGGAGTGCTCAAACTGTTCTCGGCCAAGATCGCTCATCACAAAGACTTTTGAAGGACGGCCTCTCATCCGAACACTTCTTGAATGTGGCTCGCGCTCCTCCAAAATCCCATCTTCAATTAGTGAGTCAAGATGGCGTCTAATTCCAGCTGGCGTCATCTTCAGCCGATCGGCCAGGGCGACAGCGGTGGATGGGCCTGATTCCAGAATCGCTCGAGCGACCTGATCGCGGGTACGCAGGTCCGGGCTGGCGAGGCTGGTTTTCACAACGTTATTGTTGCGTAATTCATCTCCCCCTGCCAATTGAGAGGGCCAACCAAAGTCGACTCGGACCGTAGGCTCTGCCCATGCTGAAGAGCGCTAAAGCCTTGAGACGCCTCTCATCATTAATGGTTTTCACGCAATCTGCGATTGTTGTTACTGGAGCTTCGGTTCGAATAACTGGCTCTGGATTGGGCTGCTCCACCTGGCCGGAGTGCACCCCCGGATCTTTCACTCCCACCCCGGATCAACCTGAGTCACCGCTACACGCATGGATTGAGTTTGGGAACCGATTATTGACTTTCGTACTTCTCTTGAACGCGCTACTTCTAATGATTTCAATCCTGCGCAATAAGCGAAGCGAACTTCGCATCCTTGGACTGATTCAAATCTTGGGAATTTTGGCCCAAGGAGTTCTTGGCGGAATCACCGTCCTTACTGGTTTAAATCCTGCGACGGTATCTGCTCATTTTCTATTATCAATAGTTCTTATTGCTGCTGCGCTCTCCCTCCGCCAGCGAGCGCATGGGATAACTCCGACTGACATCAAATTGGCGCCGCTAACTCGTCGCCTGGCCCGACTAACTCTTGCGCTAACAGCTCTGGTGATTTTTGCCGGAACTATCGTCACAGGTAGTGGTCCACATGCCGGCGATGATTTAGCAGAACGGTTCAATCTCGATCCTCGGATGATGTCTTGGATTCACGCGGACCTAGTTATTGCTCTTCTTGGAGTTACGGTTGCCATGCTCATAGCAGTTCGACTCGGCGAATCGAAGATTACGAGATCGAGTTGGGGGGTCAGCGCTCGAAACTTTCTGATTATCTGCCTCGCTCAAGGGCTCATCGGTTACACCCAGTACTTCACTGGATTGCCGGAACTGCTGGTGGGCTTTCATATTCTTGGCTCGGTTCTAGTGTGGCTAACGGTCTGGAATCTGACCATTAAAGGTAATGTCCTATCCCGGCCATGAGATATCCAGAACGCCCCGCTTGGACCGCGCTAGATGATCAATCAGTCGCGGTTGCCCGAGCCCTCGCTATGGATGCCGTTCAAAAAGTCGGAAACGGCCATCCCGGAACTGCCATGTCTCTCGCGCCCGTCGCTTACACGCTTTTCCAGAGATTTCTAAGACATGATCCGAGCGATTCAAAGTGGCTTGGGCGCGATCGCTTCGTTTTATCTTGTGGCCACTCTTCGCTAACTCTCTACATTCAACTCTTCTTTAGCGGTTATGGTCTAAAGCTAGATGACTTGAAGTCCTTTAGAACTTGGGGATCGCTTACTCCAGGTCATCCCGAATATGGACACACCTTGGGAGTAGAGACAACAACTGGACCACTCGGACAAGGCGTTGCAAATGCAGTCGGTATGGCAATGGCGGCTCGCTACAAACGAGGACTCTTCGACCCAGAAAGCCCCCTCGGCGAGAGCATCTTTGATCACAACATCTGGATAATTTGTAGCGATGGCGATCTTCAAGAAGGAGTGAGTGCTGAAGCATCTTCTCTTGCGGGAACCCAAGAACTTGGAGCGCTAAAAGTTATCTACGATGACAATCGAATTTCAATTGATGGCGATACCCACCACACCTTCACAGAAGATGTAAGCGCTCGATATCGCTCTTATGGCTGGAATGTAATTGAAGTTGCAGCGAAAAATGATGGCGATGTAGATAGAGATGCTTTGGAAGTTGCTATGCAGAGCGCGCTAGACGAAAAGGTTCGACCAACCCTGATCCGCCTAAAAACCGTAATTGCCTGGCCCGCACCTAAAGCGCGCAACACTGCGAAATCACATGGTTCGGCTCTCGGAAAAGAGGAAGTATCTGCCACAAAGGTTCTCCTAGGTTTACCTGATGAGGATTTCTACTTTCCCTCACAAGTTCAAGAGCATGTGAAGAAGGTTTCAAGTAGAACTCACTCTCTAAGAAGCGAATGGAATCAAGCCTTCGAGAGTTGGAAGCGAGAAAATCCCGCTAGAGCCCAACTCTTGCAACGCCTTGAATCAGATTCACTGCCACCAGATTGGGAGAAGGGAACGCCTACTTTCGCAAGTGAGAGAGAAGTTGCAACGCGAAAGGCTTCCGGAGAATTGATAAACCACTTTGCCAAAACGCTGCCTGAATTAATTGGTGGGTCTGCAGATTTGGCAGAGAGCAATAACACTATGGTTGAGGGCGGTGGATTGTTTCTACCGAACTCTTCAACGCTCTCGGGAGCTTCTCCCTACGGTAGAAATATCTTTTTTGGAATTCGCGAGCATGCGATGGGCGCAATCCTTAATGGAATGGCGCTACATGGTGGACTTCGACCTTATGCCGGTACCTTCTTAGTATTTAGCGATTACATGCGTGGAGCTGTCCGACTATCGGCGCTGATGAAGCTTCCGGTTACATATGTTTGGACCCACGATTCAATTGGCCTAGGTGAAGATGGACCGACACATCAACCAATCGAACATATCGCCGCCTTAAGAGCAATTCCTGGTCTAGATGTCATACGACCTGCTGACGCCAATGAAGTAGCCATCGCTTGGCGAGAGATTTTGAAACGAAAGGCTCCGGTTGGCCTACTGCTTTCGCGCCAGAACCTTCCGGTATTTGATCGGGCCATCTTCAATTGCGCTGAAGGCGTTGCCAGAGGTGCTTACGCTCTTAACGAGGAGAAGAATCCAGAATTGATAATTATTGCAACGGGTTCAGAAGTTTCGCTCGCCATTGCTGCGCTAACCGAACTTCAGTCTAAGGGAATCAAGACGAGAGTCATAAGCGCACCATGTCTCGAATGGTTTAACGCACAATCTGCGAGCTATAAAGATGAGCTATTGCCCAAGAGCGTTAAGGCGCGAGTAAGTATTGAAGCAGGAATTGCACAGGGCTGGCGTGATTTGATTGGCGATGCCGGTGAATCTATATCAATTGAGCACTTTGGCGCCTCAGCTTCGCATACAACCCTATTTCGTGAATTTGGTTTTACCGTTGAAAGAGTGGTTGAAGCTGCCCAGGCTACTTTGAAGCGAGTTCGTTGATGTCACTTGAGAAAATCTCTAACGCCGGGGTTTCGGTATGGCTTGATGATCTCTCTAGAGAGCGGATGGTTAGGGGTGGCAAGGCAAGTTATTTGCCCCAACTAATTGAGAACGACTTTGTCGTAGGTGTTACCACCAACCCGGCCATCTTCTCGTCGGCGATCGCCAATTCTGAGCTTTACAGAGATGATGTCGCTACGCTTCATAGCAAAGGACTCAACGCTGAGGTAATCATTTCTGAATTGACCACTTCTGATGTACGACAGGCATGCAATCTTTTTCTGCCGGTCTTTGAACGAACTAATGGAGTCGATGGCCGCGTGAGTATTGAGGTAGATCCAAGACTGGCGCGGGATACCGAGGGCACCATTAATCAAGCTCGCGAACTATGGAACCAGGTTGGTGCATCGAATGTTCTGATAAAGGTTCCAGCCACAAGAGAGGGGTTGCCTGCGATTCGCACTTTGACTGCGGAGGGCATAAGCGTAAATGTCACGATAATCTTTTCGGTTTCGCGCTATCAAGCAGTCTTGGAATCATTTATTGCCGGACTCGAAGATCGAGTAGCTAAAGGTCTATCTATAAAGGATATTCACTCCGTCGCCTCATTCTTCATCAGTCGGGTTGATACGGAGATTGATCCTCGACTCAAGGAGCCTGAACACCAATCTCTTCGAGGTCGCGCTGCGCTCGCCAATGCACGTCTTGCTTATGAACACTTTATGAAGGTTGAATCAAGTGAGCGTTGGAGAGCGCTTGCGGGATCTGGCGGGAACATCCAGCGCCCTCTCTGGGCTTCTACTGGCGTAAAGGATCCCAATTACAGCTCCACGATGTATGTTTTAGAACTCGTAGCAGATAAGACTGTGAACACAATGCCCGAATCCACCCTATCCGCAGTCAGTTCGAGCGCGGATTTCAACGGCGATACGATAACTGGAAGGTTTTCCGAAGCGCGAGAAACACTTTCGCAACTTGCAGATATCGGTATTGATATTGAAGTTGTTGCCGAAAAATTGGAGAGCGAAGGAATTGATAAATTCATAAAGCCTTGGATTGAGTTGATTGCTGTGGTGGAGCGAGCAAAGGCGTGATAAAGCTTCACGGAGTCAATAACCGCGACTCAAATTGGGATGCGCTGAACGCGATAACAACGCGCCTGGCAAATAAGGATTCCAGTATCTGGGGTGAGGCTGCACAAGCTGAGGCATCTATTCGTTTGGATTGGGTTGATCTTCCGGAGGTTTCTAGAGATCTACTACCTGTTCTAGATGCGCTCTCTGCCTGGTCGCGCGAAATGGGACATAGAAATTTCATTCTCTGCGGAATGGGGGGTTCATCACTTGCCCCTGAGGTAATCGCAGCGCACTATAAGCGTTCATTAATCATTCTGGATTCAACTCAACCTGATCAAGTAAATGATGCGCTCAAATCAAAGTTGAGCGAGAGTTGCATAATCGTCGCATCAAAGTCAGGAAGCACAATTGAGACTGCTTCTCAGAAGGCGCTCTTTCAGGAAGCTCTCGTATCAGCCGGTCTAGATCCGAGAAATCACATGGTGATCGTGACTGATCCAGATAGCCCACTACACCAATCAGCGCTCAACAATGGCCTAAAAGTTGTCACAGCAAATCCCAAAGTAGGCGGCAGGTTTAGCGCGCTAAGCGCCTTTGGTCTAACGCCGGCGGCCTTGATTGGAATTGATGTCTCTGTCCTACTTGATGATGCATATGAAGCGGCAAAAAGATTTACAGAGCCTGACTCTGTGGTCGTTGCTTTCGCGGCGCTGCTCGCTCGGCCGGATTTCGCATTCGCTAAGTTCTACGACAGAAATTCTTCCTTCCCTGGACTAGCTGATTGGATTGAACAGCTCATTGCTGAATCCACAGGTAAAGATGGGCGTGGCGTACTACCGGTAGTTCTAACTTCTCAACCAAGCCCTGAATCCAACGCCATAACTTTTAATGAGAACGATCCACTCTCTGTTGTAGGAAATCTGGGCGCCCAATTCATCTTCTGGGAGTGGGTTACCGCGCTTCTCTGCTATTTGCTAAAGGTGGATCCCTTTAATCAACCCAATGTTGCTGAATCCAAGGATCGCACGGGAAAGATTCTTGCTAATTGGAGTAATGATTTAGGCCGCCCGGTACTTGAAAGCGAGACGCTAGCTATTTATAGTGAGAAAAGTTTGGATTCGTTAGAAAGTTATTTAGCTGGCGCAGGCAGCAGTAATTACCTTTCAATTATGGCCTACTTGAATCGGAATACCTCTCAAGAGGTAATCCAGCTAAGGGATCTGCTGGAGAGTTATCTGAAAATCTCCACAACTTTTGGTTGGGGGCCAAGGTTCTTACATTCAACCGGTCAGTTCCACAAGGGTGGGCCGCTAGTTGGTTCTTTCATACAAATCACCACAGCTACCGAAGTGAAAATTCCGATTCCGGGAGCAGGGTATGGTTTCGAAAGGTTAGTTCTAGCCCAAGCACTTGGCGACTTTGAGGCTATAAAAATGCGTCAATTGCCAGTAATGCGAATCCATTTAAAGAACGAGCGAGCCGGGATAGCCGAACTCCTCGCTGTAGCTAAAAACCTAAAGAATTAATCCTCTTCTTCGGCGCGTAGTTTCTTAAGCGCCGCTTCCAAAATCTTCTTAGCCTCGGCCTCAGTTCTACGCTCTTTTACATAGGCAAGATGTGTCTTATAAGGCTCATTCTTCATCGGCGATGGTGGATTGTTTTTATCGCGTCCAGCTGGGAAACCGCAACGAGGGCAATCCCACTCATCGGGGATTGCAACGGTTCCATCGTCTGCGAAAGATGGCTTGGTTTCATGGCCATTTAGGCACCAATAGGAGATTCGAAAGCGTGCAATTGCTTCACCGCGTTCGGCTTCGCCCATTGGACCAGCACCGACACGAGACCCTCTGATTGCGCTTCCACCGGCCATTTTCTCTCCTTATTATTTTTCTCTTACTTCAATCTTAATTACTTCAATATCGTTTATCTCAGTATCGATTACTTCAATATCGACTATTTCAATACCAGACCGAGTGCGATCACAGAGGCAAACCATAGGCCGCCAACAACAATGGTGATTCGATCTAGATTCTTCTCCACCACAGAAGAGCCACCATAAGTTGAGGAGAGGCCACCACCGAATAGGTCAGATAGTCCACTTCCCTTGCCCTTGTGAAGGAGTACGAGAACGATCATCAAAATACTCGTAATCAAAAGTAGGATCGAGAGCGCCAGTGCCACTTAATTTCTCCTGCCTTGAAATCTAGACGAAGTGCGAATATTACCTTGCCCGAGGGTATCGAACCCCTCAGATGACCCTATGAAACTTACAGATCCGCGCAAATTCTTCTGGGTCCAGGCTCGCTCCACCCACAAGCGCCCCATCCACATCAGCTTGGCGCATGATGTCAACCACGTTGGCCGACTTCACAGAGCCGCCATAAAGAATCCTGGCGTTCTCCGCAATCTCTTCATTGGCAATCTTCTTCAATTCATTTCTTATTGCGCCACATACTTCCTGAGCATCTTCTGGGGTGGCAGTCTTACCAGTACCAATCGCCCAAACTGGTTCATAAGCAAAAACAATCTTCTTTAGTTCAGGTTTATGAAAGCCTTTCAAACCCGCCCTTACTTGGTTCAATACATGTTCAACGTGGCTTCCGGCCTCCCGAATCGCTAACTCTTCTCCGATACAAAAGATCGGAACCATCTCGTTATCGAGAACTGCGCGAATTTTTCGATTGACCAATTCATCACTTTCGCCATGAATTGCCCTTCTCTCTGAATGTCCGACAACCACATAAGAGCAATCAAGCTTCTTAAGCATCGCTCCTGAGATATCACCCGTAAAAGCGCCGGATTTTTCGGGCGAGATATCTTGTGCGCCATATGAAATTCGAAGACGATCGCCATCTACCAGGGTTTGGACTGATCGGATATCGGTAAAGGGCGGAATGATTGCGACATCTACTGCATCAAAATCTCTATCTTCCAAGGAATATGCAAGCTTCTGGGTAACGGCAATCGCCTCAAGATGATTCAAATTCATCTTCCAGTTACCAGCCATCAGGAGCCTTCTACTCATATTGCAATCCTCTCATGGGGCCAGGTGGTAAATACTCAAGCTCGGTTATCAAGCTCGGTTATCAGGCAAGGGCTTGGAGACCGGGTAGATCCTTTCCTTCTAGATACTCAAGTGATGCTCCACCACCAGTTGAGATGTAACCAAAATCGCTATCAGCAAATCCAAGAGCGCGTACCGCGGCAGCGGAGTCGCCACCACCCACGACTGATAATCCCTTCACCTTGGTCAACGATTCTGCAACTACTCGAGTTCCGGCTGCAAAATTCTTAAACTCAAATACTCCCATTGGGCCATTCCAAAATACGGTTCTGCACTTGGAAATCGCAGCGGTAAAGGCAGCGGCGCTTTCCGGGCCGATATCTAGACCCATTTGATCGGTTGGGATGGAATCCGCGGCGACCGTCGTTGGATTCTCATCAGCAAACTTAGGAGCCACCACTACATCAGTTGGTAAGTGAAGTTCCACTCCCCGTTCCTTTGCGCGATTAATGATTGCTTTAACAGTATCGATTGATTCCGCCTCGAATAGTGAGGTTCCAATCGAATGGCCCGCAGCCGCGAGAAATGTAAAGACCATTCCGCCACCTATCGCAAGGACATCCACCTTTTCAATCAGATTTGTAATTACGCCAATCTTGTCAGAGACCTTAGCGCCTCCCAGAACTACTCCATATGGGCGCTCTGGATTTTCCGTGAGCCGGCGGAGCACATCTAATTCTGCGCTAACTAATTTTCCAGCAGCGTGAGGTAGAAGTTGTGCTAGTTCAAATACTGAAGCATGTTTCCGATGAACAGCTCCAAATCCATCTCCTACATAAAGATCTGCGTAGCTAGCTAATGTTTTAGCAAGATTTAATCGTTCTTCCTCAGACTTAGATGTCTCAGCGCTCTCATACCGGATGTTCTCTAGGAGTACTACTCCCCCAGGTTTTATAGATCCCACCGCGGTCTTGGCCGAATCGCCAATCACATCAGATGCAAACACGACTTCGCGCCCAAGGAGCTCTCTCAAGCGTTCTGCAATTGGAGCAAGAGATAACTCAGGTTTCCGCTCACCTTTCGGTCTTCCTAAATGAGCGCAGATGACGAGCGATGCGCCCGCATTTAATAGGAAGTTTATTGTTGGCAGCGAAGCTCTTATTCGTCCATCATCGCTAATTATTCGTTTTCCGGTTCCATTATCTTGCAATGGCACGTTGAGATCGCATCGGAGAAAGACCCGCTCTCCTGTGTAAGAAAGCGAATCGAGCGTTTTAACCACTTGGATTCCGTACTCTTGAAAGGTTTAGAGACTCTTGCCGATAAACGACATCAAATCCACTATGCGATTTGAGTAACCCCACTCGTTGTCATACCAAGAAGCGACTTTGGCTTGATTACCAATCACCTTGGTTATGCCAGCATCAAAAATGCTGGAATGAGGATCGGTCACGATATCGGTAGAGACGATTGGATCTTCGGTGTAGCGCAAGATTCCCTTAAGTGGGCCCTCAGCTGCTTTCTTCATAGCGGCATTTACTTCCGCAGCGCTGGTCTCTTTGGCAAGTTCAACGGTTAAATCTGTGATTGATCCAGTTGGGACTGGAACGCGTAGCGCGTAGCCATCGAGTTTGCCCTTAAGTTCTGGCAGGACAAGTCCAATAGCTTTAGCAGCGCCCGTGGAGGTTGGGATGATATTTGTGGCTGCTGCGCGAGCTCTGCGGAGATCCTTATGCGGGAAGTCCAAGATGACCTGGTCGTTCGTGTAAGCGTGAACGGTAGTCATAAATCCGCGGACAATTCCAAAGTTCTCATGGAGAACCTTGGCCATCGGAGCAAGACAATTTGTGGTGCATGAAGCGTTAGAAATGATGTTGTGCTTAGCTGGATCATAAGCTGAATCATTAACGCCTAAAACTAAAGTTACATCTTCATCAGTAGCTGGAGCAGAAATAACAACTTTCTTAGCGCCACCCACAAGATGCTTGCCAGCATCTGAGGCCTTGGTAAAGCGGCCTGTTGATTCAATTACGATTTCGGCGCCGACTGATCCCCATGGGAGCGCTGCTGGGTCTTTCTCGGCAAATACTCGAATCTTTTTGCCGCCAATTGTTAAGGAATTATCATCGAATGTGACTTCTTGGTTTATTCTGCCGAGAATTGAATCGTACTTAATTAAGTGAGCCAGGGTGTCGATACTGGTGAGATCGTTAACTGCAACTATCTCTATTGGAGCGTTAGAGGCGAGCGCGGCGCGGAGAAAATTTCGACCGATTCGACCAAAACCATTGATACCAACCTTGACCATGATTACACCCTTTATAAATACTTTGAGAAATTATGCGCCACGACCTTGTGGACTTGGCCAAAGTCTATCAGCGCAGGTTATTAATCCAAATTAGTTAAGTAGATCAGGCGAGAGCCCGGCTTCGGTATCAGGTATACCTAATTCGGAGGCCCGCTTATCCGCCATAGCCAAAAGTCTCCTAATGCGACCTGCGATTGCATCTTTAGTCATCGGTGGTGAAGCGAGCGAACCAAGTTCTTCCAAACTCGCTTGGCCATGATTGATACGAAGCTCTCCGGCATCTCGCAAGTGCTTCGGGATATCTTCGCCGAGAATCTCAAGAGCGCGCTGTACTCGCGCTGATGCAGCAACGGCGGCTCTTGCAGAGCGTCGCAGATTTGCATCGTCAAAATTAGCTAGGCGATTGGCGGTAGCCCTTACTTCTCTTCTCATACGACGTTCTTCCCAAGCAAGAACGCTCTCATGGGCGCCAAGGCGCGTTAAAAGAACACCGATGGCATCGCCATCACGAATGACAACGCGATCAACGCCACGAACTTCGCGCGCTTTCGCAGTAATTCCGAGACGTCGCGCTGCGCCAACGAGTGCGAGAGCCGCCTCAGATCCAGGACAAGTGATCTCAAGCGCTGAGGATCTTCCAGGTTCGGTTAGTGAGCCATGAGCGAGAAATGCTCCGCGCCAAGCAGCTTCAGCATCACAGACTCCAGCAGAGACAACTTGTGGCGGAAGTCCTCTAACCGGACGACCATTTGAATCAACAAGGCCAGTTTGGCGTGCCAGAGCATCGCCATCGCGCAAGACTCGAACTAGGTAACGACTTCCTTTTCGTAGACCGCCGGCGCTTATTACAGCAAGATCAGATTCATGCCCGTAAATATCAGCAATATCTTTACGGACTCTTCGCGCTCCTTGGGCAGTATCGAGTTCAATCTCAACCATAATTTTTCCAGAGGTAATGTGTAGCCCGCCTGCAAATCGAAGGATTGAGGAGACTTCGGCCTTTCGGCAACAAGGCTTCGAAATTGAGAGTCGACTTAACTCGTCTTTGACTGATGAGGTCATTGCCATGAGCGTTATCTAAGCATCTCCCCCGCAAAAATGTTGCGGAATACTGAAACTAATTTTTCAGAATCGTGATGATTACTACCTGGGGCGGTCGCGAGATCGGCCACAATCAACTGGCCTCCCATATCTTTGACAATTGCACCCAAAGCGCTACTCGATTCTTGGTTGGTCATTATCGACTGATCTGCTATTGCAAAATCACATCCGAGCGATGGAGCAAACCTATTGAGCAACCTAAGGTGCTCGGCCGCTGAACTCCCTGCAAATTCATCTCCAACCGCGCTAGGGTTTGCATCAAGATTTAAGACGATAATTTTCTTTGCTTTCGAATTTGAAATTGCAGCGAGTTGTTCCTTCAGAAGTAGATGAGGCAGAACACTTGAGAACCATGATCCCGGCCCGAAAGTGAGCCAATCTGCGCTCGCGATAGAAGCCGCACCCTGTGTAGTTGCAGGCGCATCAGGTGGAATAAGCGTGAGATTCTCTAGCGTGCCTTTTCCAAGCGCTACCTCTTTCTGTCCCCGAATGACTTGTGTTCCTTGCCAATTCTTGAAAGTTCCTTCGATATCT
>Ga0194129_10007317_pt1 | contig 13169 bp, 15 predicted proteins | sample TA2KigCa35mmetaG_FD_150862 | JGI IMG/M metagenome (GOLD analysis project Ga0194129, IMG submission 150862) | Freshwater microbial communities from Lake Tanganyika, Tanzania - TA2015038 Kigoma Deep Cast 35m | ecosystem: Environmental > Aquatic > Freshwater > Lake | place: Tanzania: Lake... | reverse complement strand
AAGATGGGTCAAAGTCCTAAACAAGGGGTGCATTGCCATCAAGAACCCAGCGCCTAAAGGATGCTTCATAATCGGGTCGTGGAGAGACACCGGGAGGAACAGGAATTCCGAGAAGCTCATACAAGCCAGACTTACCACAACGATAAAAAACCGAAGGAATATCAAGATGAACTGTTTTTACATTACTTGAAATAACTGACCTAAGCATGACACGGTCACCGATGAGATGCGCGTAGTCCGGCATGAGGGCCCAGTTATGGAGTAGGTGAAAAGCTCCAGAGCCAAAAAGCATACAGTTTGTATCTACAAAAGTAGTAGGGTTTATTAGTGGACATTTGCCAAGGATTTTACCATTCAAGTCGCAGAGCATCCTACTAGACGAGGCGAATGAAGCATTCTCGCGTTCTAGAACATGAAACAACTGCGATATGTGGTCAGGATGATACCAGTTGTCAGCATCTAAAAAAGCAACAGCGTGTACGCCTAATCCAATTGCATGATAACTTCCGATGAGACGTGGAGTAGAACCAATGTCATTATGACAAACAGGCAACTTGACGTGATGAACTGCCCAGCTATCTAACTCTCGGCGAGGCAAGCCATCGGCAACGAAAACGTGAATGCATTGCATTGATTGGGAGACAACGCTTTGATAACAAGCATGGAGCAGTTGAATGTTTTCGCCATGATACGGTGTAATAACTGCAACACGAGGACTGTGACTAAGCATGCGTGGAAAGAATAGAGAGAAAGTCAGAGAGCCGAGTATCCCTAATTATTTCACCAGATGCTATCAACTCTTGCAATACATGCGGTTGTGGTAGCAGTGAATTATAGTAGTCATGAAGGTGACCAACCGACTTATATCTGCTGTATAATTGCCTCCAAGTTATGCCAACATGAGAAGGTAGCTTTGGGTTACGCATTAGAGCCTCTGCTCCGAGGGTTATTTTATTGACTAATTGTTGGTAACTACGAACAGGAAAGTGGAAGATCTCCAAACCATAAGGATTCTTAGAGGGAGTAATGAGAACATCGGAAAGAGCAACAGAGTGATTGCCATCGTTGACTGTTATGAAAGAATGAGCTCGATGGCAGATCTTAGAGGGAAGGGGTAATCCGAGATTATTTTTGGAGGATTGCTCGCGTAGGGTTTGTGAGAGATAGAAAGGGATATGCTGTGAAGAATAGCTTATAGTGGGCGGAAGAAAATTAGAACGTTGGACCTCGAAGGCAAAAACATCACTCGGAACAAGGGATAGACTTTGTTTAATACTGATGTCTGATGACCACCAAAATTCATCGGCATCACAATGGATCAGCCAGTCTGCACTAAATCTAGCAACAGCTAACCTAGCCATGCGTGTTACCCATGCACCCTGATCATGAGTGAGTGAACTTTCATGGAGTACCAGGACACGTTGGTGACATCTGTAACGCTCTAAAATCTTTGGGGTTGAATCAACGGAACTGTTATCAGTGACAATAATAAAGTCGACACCGCGAGCCAAATGGAAGTCGATATTACTTGAAATGATGTCGGACTCATTTCTGCACAGGAGAGTAAGCACAAGTTGCATAATCAGAAAATGCAAAAGGTAATGAAGAAATCAAAAGAGAGGCTAACAATGAACAATCGGGTGAGTGGTGGTAACTTCATATGGCAAAAAAAGGTGATGAGGCGATGTCCGGCAAGGTGATCAAGGATAATCCAAGATGCGCCGTTCCTGTCGATGGCATGATTAAAAACAAAGTGTTTATGAAGGAGAGTACTAATGAATATATATATAGATAAAGGGTTGTAACCAACACGATGTGAGAACAAATCTGGTTAGTAGAGGGGGGGGGTCCGATGACGTATTACAATATTAAGTACGTAGACATACTGATGCCAAATGTTTGTCCTTGGGTGCCACCGTTCGGGAACGTCAATGTTGGCAGGAATGCTACGGAGCCTGATGGATGCAAATGGGGCGAGTGACAGGCTGAAGGACAATTTACTCTCGCCAAAAGCGGAAAATATGGCGGGCTTTTTTGAGACACGAGATTTAGTAGATACAAGCGAATATCTACTTAAGGTTGTAAATGCCACATGGGATCGCCCCTACCTAGCTGCACCTACATGGAATAATCCACAGCTTATAAAAATTTTAAGCGGTTTACGCGAGAGATTTGCTAAATATCAAATTGAGCCTTGGTTGGACAAAGATCCTAGGGTATGTTTGCTGTGGACCGCTTATAGCCACATTTTACTAAGAGAGCCATGCGGAATTATGATTGTAAGGCACCCTTTAGAGGTGGCTGATTCACTAAAAAAGCGTAATGGATTTAGCACTGAAAAGTCGGCATTAATATGGTGGTTATATCACTATCACTTAATCACAAGCGCATCACCAGAGAGGTTAAACATTATTGAAGATAGCTCTCTAATGAAAGGGGACATTATGACTATACGAAAGATAATTAGTTTTATGGTGTCACAGCAAGGTATAAGTATTTCAGAATCGGACTTTATCAGGGAGCTTGATCGTTCACGTATACCCAAGCTTAGGCGAGCTTGCATCAACTTGAATGATGGCGGACAAATAACCAATATAGTTAAAGATATATGGAATACGTGGAAAAATACAGGACTGGATGACGATAAAATAAGACATGAATTCAGCAAGATACCAAATCAAGTTCTTGATAGTTATGATGCCTTACTAGGACAAGGAGCAGATAAAATGTCTCCACCTATTACAAAGGAATTTACACTGCGATGTAATATCGCCAGGCTTGGAACATCAGGCGTTGATTTGCGAGAGGAGTATAAAACTTATGAGCATAAATGCCTAGAAGAGTTGACATATGTAAAATATTCGATCAAAAAACTAGAACTTAGCATAGACATCGTAAAGGAAAATCAAAAAGAATTTATGATTGAGATTAAGAAAAAAGATATTCTACGGATACTTTGCACTAAGATTGGGCAGGCTTTCAAAAGTTGCCTAGTAATGCTGCTTTCAAGCAATGGGGGGACGAATGAAAAGAAATAATGCACTTTACCAGTTTCGAGAAATGCCAACTAAAGCAAAATATACTCTAAAAAGAATGAACTTATTAAGAAATGGAGAGCTGAACAATCTTATTGTGTACCTTAAGTGTAAGTGTAAGGCGGCCATACGTATTGCACTAAGGAGAAGAGGAGAGCCATCATTTAAACACAATCCCCTTGTATCAGTGATATTAGTAACACATAATAGCAGCAAGCACATACATGAGCTTAGCATTTCGCTGAAAAGTCAAATATATGACAAATTTGAACTGGTGGTGGTAGACAATGACTCTAAAGACAACACGGTTGATCTTGTGAAAAAGTGTCTTAGTGGGATAGGAAAAGGAGTAACAATAAAAGAATTAGGCAAGAATATCGGATTTGCGGAAGGATCAAATTTAGGTAATCAGATCAGCAAGGGTGAACTGATTGCATTACTAAATGCAGATACAGTTCCAGACAATATGTGGTTACTCGAATTAGTAAACGCTCTCAGATTAAATAGTTGGGCATCGGTGGCAACGCCAAAACTTCTTTTCTGTGGTTACTTCAAAAGAATATCATTAACGTTCCCATGTAAAGCCAGAATTAGATTAGATTTACTGACATCCAACATGTCATATCCGAAGATATTTATGAGAGAGGGAAACAAGGATCAGACTGGAAAATACATTATCTCAAACAGATACGGTAATATTTCATTAGACATACCGGCGAGCTGCAATTTACTACTACTTAAAATTGAATGTACAGAAGAAACAGAAGACAGGGGATGCAAAGCGTATAATTCTAATTGCTTGTATTTGCAGTTGGATACTGATATTTCTCATGAACTAATATCATTATCTGATCAAATAAACGGGGAGATATATTACTTAAGGATTCCTGAGAATCTGCCAGTTTTCAGGGTAATCAATAATGCAGGCAGCAAGTCTGGTCGACTAGGGGATAATCCAAGGGATAGAGGATACGCAAACATAGATTGTACATATTATGATCAGCCAGTTCGTGTAAATAGATTCTGTGGATGCGCTCCACTTATACGTAGAGAATCTGTGATAGATCGAGATCTGTTTATTAAGCAGTTTTTTGCCTACTATGAAGACTCAGAACTTGGCAGATGGCTCGTAAAACATGGTAGAGGGGAAATAATTTACTGGCCTCGTTCAGTTGTACAACACTATCACTCGAGTACGCTTAGTGAAGGGAGTGCAACATGGCGAGCATTAACAAAACGGTCCTGTATAATTTATAGAGAAACTAAGTCATCTAGACAATCGCATAGCAGTAGCAGAATAGACCTTATAAATAGCCAACTTGCCTCGATAAGAGAAATCGCGGAAACAGAGAGCGTCAACGAAGAACTATTATGCATATTAGGAAAACAAGACATAGAATTCATGAGATATTTGAAAAATGAAAAGACTCAGAATAGCTTATGCAAGCGAGATGCGATTGGAGTCTTTAATTTGTATTGGAATACCCGTGGCGGTGGCGAGATTCATGCACTAGCAATAGCAGCATTACTGAGAAGAGAATATCCACATAAAGATATTTACCTAATATCAGAGACAGACTTTGATCTTAATGCATTGGGAGAGTACTTTGAAATATCTACAGTTGGGTTAAGAAAACTGGTGGTCAAAAGGATGAATACAAACCTAACCAAAAGGTTTTGGTTGTTTATTAACTCAACATCGCACTCTTCCTTAAGGTCAAAAGCAAAATATTCTTGGTATATTGTAAGCTTTCCTCACAAGAGTATAGTAACTTTGTGGCTTAAAGGTTATAAACTATTATGTAATTCAGATTTTACACGACATTACTGCAAAGCACGATGGGGCGCCAAGTCAGCAATGGTTGTTTATCCTGTGCTTCAACTTGATAGATACTTTGATGGTAAAAATGACAAGGAAAATAAAAAGGATAAATGTATACTAAATATCGCTCGATTTACAAGGCGTGGACATGCTAAAAATCAGCATTTGATTATTTCGAGCTTTATAAATGCATGTGAAATGAGCTTTGGCAACAATAAGTACTGGCGCCTCAATTTAGTTGGTTCATTTGATGAGCAAAACGATGAGGATAGATATTATTTCCAAGAACTAGTATCGCAGGTAGCCGAAAGTAAGTATAAAGAGTTGATTAGCCTTATTCCAAATGCTTCTAGAGGCGATCTTGAGTATATAAAGAAAAAGTCCGCATTATATATTCATGCAACTGGTTTAAACGCAGAAAGTAGAAGACCCGAGCATCAAGAGCACTTCGGTATCGCACCTGTAGAAGCTGCTCTTGAAGGGTGCTATCCATTAGTATATAAATATGGTGGGCCAGCAGAAGTTGTTTCACAAACAGGTTTTGGGCAAGTATTTGAATCGACCGTAGAAATGTCGCAACATATAATAAACTTCATTAACAAGCCATTTGCTGAAATTTGCACAGAATCAAAGAAAGGTACACTTGCTACAATCGAATGGATTAAAAGAAATCAAAGTCTGCCGTTAGAACTTTTGACGTAATTCGCAGTTTTACCGCTGTGAAAGATTGTCCGAAAAATGAGAAGTATTGGGTTAATAAGATTTATTATGTAGACGAGTAGAGCCTATGCACTAAAGGAAGGGGACTAAAAGCGCATAAATGAACTTCACAAAGAAAGTGTTGACGTAGAAATGAGATCATTAGATATGGGAAAGACAAGATATACATATTCAAAAATGCAGATTTAAGCTAGGAGCAGATTTACTAAACTCAAAAACTAATATTATCTAGAGATTTGACAAGCGCATCAGAAAATTTATAGGAAATATAGATTACGCGTAATGCATAGGACAAGAGTGGATAATATATTCTGATAGCTTCACTTTCTTAGAAGCGCCATAGCTGCTGAAAGTAAGAATTTTGGCATGAGGCGAAATGGCACACGAATAAACATAAGAACTAAGATAACGTGCCATGGGATCAAAGATTCCCTGCCTGATCTTAGTAAAAAAGATATCTCATTTAGTGCGTAACCGAAGCCATGGCGACGGTCTAAATGAGCCGATCCAGTTCTCACAAGAACGAGATGATCATCAATGTTGACAATAGAAGTAGGTCCGTAGCGTTTAAGAACTCGAAGCCAAAGATCATAGTCTTCGAATCCTGGAGAGTGGCGATAATTGCCGACTTCAAGGATGCAAGAACGACGAATAATGACAGAGGGATGATTGATAGGATTGCGCCACTTAATTGATGAGACTATGCTGGAAACAGATAAAGGAATACGTCTGAGAACATATCTAGAGGGGTGATAAGCTTCGTTGAACTCTCTTATATTTCCGCCAAGAACTACTACATGGGGCAAGCACTTAATGGCCGATAACTGCAGGAAAAATCTCTGCGGCAAGCAAATGTCGTCAGAATCAGCTCTTACTACATAGTCATGCTGGCAATGTAAAAGTCCACGTGCTAAAACAGGACCTACACCCTCTCTTCCTGGGCCTTCAATGATCTTTAGGGGGATGTAGATTTGTTGACTGATATGGCGAAGGGACGTTGGCAGTGGACCATCGATACTTAAAATAACTTCAGAAGGCTTACAGGTTTGATCTGACAAACTACTTAATGCTTGATAAAGTATATCTGGGCTTTCCCAGGGTGCAATTGGCATCAAAACAGAAAACGCTACCATATAACTGGGTCTTGAATCGGGGGAATTGGTGATCTGATAGCCCTGGCTAACTGGGTAAGGTTTTCAAGCCTGTAAGGCTCGACAAGCAGCCACAGTGGAAGCTTTATAGATGTTTTGAGAATTTCTTTTACGCGTATATCAAGTGGAAAATGGAGTTGACGCATAAGCCATAGGAGATTTCGAATCATATAGTAATGACGTTGCGGAGAATATAGTTGCATGCCGAGAAAATGGCAAAGGGCAGAAGGGTGGTACTGGCCGAACGTTTGAGTCAATATAACATTGCTGATCTGAAAAAATTTGTAGCCTTTTGCGCGAAGCCTGAGGCACCAATCGTGATCGATATAATCGATGAAAAGCCATTCATTAAAAAGCTCCATGCTGGGCCACTGTGCTGAGCAAAAAGTGGTTCCAGAAGTAATTAGTAGACGAGCTGGTAATAGGGAGTCTTTAAGAATGGAAACGGAAAGTCTCTTGGGGCGGGTAATGTCATTAATGATAGGCCCTACAACGACATTACTCGAACCAGAAGTTGCAGAGGCATGTTGCAAACCCTCCCGAAGTAATGCAACCTCAAATGGACTTATTATACTATCTTGATCGATCAACGTGATCCATTGAACCCCGTGGCTACATGCAAACTCAATACCTCTGTTTAGCGCGCCAGCGAGACCACCAGCATTATTATTTGAAATCATCCATGTACAAGGCAGGTCTTTAACTTGAGAACCATTATCTATCAGTATTATTGAGAAGCCACTATCAATAAAGGAATGCAGCTGTTGTACCAAACTGGACGGATAGTTCCCGTAGAGTGGAATTACGATTGAATGCACCACTAAAGTAATCCCAACCTCTCACCGTAGTAAGAGGATCTCTTTTTGACACGATTACACCATGTGAGGTTTTTAAGGTACCAGGCTACTGTTAGTGCCAAACCTTCATCCAGGCTATATTGTGGTTGCCACTTTAAATTATGGATTATTTTTGTTGGGTCTATAGAGTACCTTTGATCATGGCCAGGGCGATCTGCCGTATATGTGATCAGTTTTGAATATGATGTGCTAGTTGGGCGCTGCTTATCAAGCTCATGACAAATGGAGTGTACTAATTCGTAATTAGTTTTCTCGCCAAAGCCACCAATACAGTAGGTTTCGCCAATAATGCCGCTGGTGATCACTTGTAACAATGCCTCTATATGATCCTCGACAAATAACCAATCTCGGATTTGACTTCCGTCGCCATATATAGGAATTTGCTTGTTTTCAAGTGCATTTAGTATCACTACTGGTATAAGTTTTTCTGGAAATTGCCAGGGGCCATAATTATTTGAACAATTAGTTAAAACAATCGGAAGGCCATAGGTGTGGTACCAGGATCTAACCAAATGATCACTAGCTGCCTTAGTAGCGGAGTATGGACTGCGAGGATCGTAGGCTGTTAGCTCCGAAAAGCGTGCATCGGGCGACAGGGATCCGAATACTTCATCAGTGCTGATATGGTGAAATCGAAAGCATTTTTGACGCTCGGCCGATAGCTGCTTCCAATGTAGTCGAATGGCTTCTAAAAGGTTAAATGTACCAATAACATTACTCTGGATAAAATCAGTTGGCGCATCAATGGAGCGGTCAACATGGGTTTCGGCTGCTAGGTGCATCACAAGGTCTGGGTCGGCATATCTGACTGCATCAAATGTATCAACGGAATTCGCAAGATCAACCTTTAAGAAGAAATGATTAGGGTTATTCCCTATGCTTGATAAATCACTTGCATAACCATATTTATCGAGATTATAAACCTGGCAGTTGTTGTATTGCGACAATAAGCGACGAACCAATGTGCTTCCTATGAAGCCGGCTCCACCGGTCACAAGAACACGTAGACACTTATTTGCCAGTAAATTAGTCAATGCCAGTAGTTATCATGATGGTATGATTCTAGTATATCTTGAAGAGCTGCTCGCCAGTGCAGAGGCCAGAGTCCAAGAGCATCACGACTAGAAGTGCAGTCAAGGAGAGAGTAGCTCGGACGTACTGCAACTAAGGGGTATTTTGATGTACTTATAGGAAGAATATGTGCAGTCTTATCAATCAAACCAGTCGCAACACCTAGCTCACCAATTGCAGTAGCAAAATCGTACCAGCTTGCTACACCAGCATCACTCCAATGAAGAATTCTCGGCAAATCAACTTGGGAAGAATCCTCAAGGCCCACCCCTATTGCCCTCCAACAAGCCAAAGCGAGGCTATTGATACTAGTAGGACAGCTTACTTGATCTGAAACCACACTGATTTCATCACCCTGTCGATGAAGTCGCAACATTGTCTTCAAAAAATTGTTGCCAAATGGGCCATAGACCCAGCTGGTACGTAGAACCCTTGCACCGGGGAGCTTCAAAGCAGCGTATTCACCCTCAGCCTTTGAAGCACCATAAACCCCAAGAGGACATACAGTCTGATCTGGCCGGTAAGGAAATCCTTGTTTACCATCAAAAACAAAGTCCGTGCTTACTTGTAGTAACAAACCTCCTGTATCTGCAAGGGCTTTTGCAAATGCTGCCGGAGCTTCTGCATTGACTAAGTACGCGAGATTGGGCTCAGTCTCAGCTTTGTCAACAGCCGTGTAAGCACCGGCATTCAATACCCAATTAGGCCGGTAATGATATACAGAAAACTGGCAATCTGAGGGCTTAGCAAGGTCTAGTTCGCTGCGGCCGCATATAACTAGTTCTACGCAGGGGGGCTTTGATGCAATCAAGGCCTTTCCCAACTGACCGGAAACACCAGTAAGCAAAACCTTCATACTACGTTATTCAACGGCTTAGAGTACCTACAATTTCGCATAATATTTGATTAATCGAGGGCCATAATCAAACTAAAGTATAAGTGGGCCTAAGTTGTCATAATCGACATCAGTCGAACAAATCATTCGAGCTATGCTCGGCCAAAGATTGTGCTGTGGAATCCCGGACAGAAAGCTTAGGGGAAACATCAGACAAAGAATCAATTGGCCATCGTATGGCAAGATCAGGATCATCCCAGCGTGTAACTCTCTCATAATCAGGTCTCCAGAAATCGGTAACTTTATAAAGTACATCTACTTTTTGGCTCAAAGAGAGAAAGCCGTGGGCGAAACCGGGCGGCACCCAAAGCTGCTTATGATTGCTATCAGAAAGATAGACACCCACCCACTCCCCGAAGCTTGGAGAACTTTGACGGATATCCACTATGACATCGAAGACCTCGCCCGCAACACACTGCACAAGCTTACCCTGGGGATTTGGTGGAAGCTGATGGTGAAGCCCCCTCAACACGCCGCGGATAGAGCGGGAATGGTTTTCCTGAACAAAGACTGGGACAAGCTGGCCTTCGGCGTCGAGAGCCGTGGCAAAAGCGTCAGCATTCCAGCTCACAAAGAAAAATCCACGTTCATCTGGAAAGACCTGAGGAGTGAACAATAATGGCCCATGTATTTGGGTGCCAGTAAAGCTGGTCAAGCGTTCAGGCATCATGGATATCATCCAAAAGCTGGAGCAAATAGTCTCCATATCCGCTATTCCTTAGCGGGGCCGCCAACTTGACCAGCTCATCATCATTGATCCAGCCCGAGCGCCAAGCAACCTCTTCAGGGCATCCTACCTTCACCCCCTGGCGATGCTCGAGAGTCCGGATGAAGCTAGAAGCCTGATGCAATGAGTCACAAGTACCTGTATCCAGCCAGGTCATCCCCCGGCCCAGCAACTCGACCTGAAGTAGGCCATCCTCTAGATACATACGATTGAGGTCAGTGATCTCCAACTCTCCTCGCTTCGATGGAGAAACCCGATAAGCCCGTTCTATAACTGTATGATCATAAAAGTAGAGGCCAGTTACTGCGAAACGACTTTTTGGCTTAGTCGGCTTCTCTTCGAGGCTTAGCACAATTCCATCAGATGCAAATTCGACAACTCCATATCGCTCTGGATCTCTTACCTGATACGCGAAAATGAATGCTCCATCCTGGCTACCATTTGCCCTCACCAGTTGTTTCGCCAAATCATGGCCATAAAAAAGATTGTCTCCAAGAATAAGCGCCGCAGGCGATCCATTCAAATACTCAGCGGCAATAATAAACGCTTGGGCTAAGCCGTCTGGACTGGGCTGTATTGCGTAATCTATACTCATACCCCATGAAGTGCCATCTCCCAAAAGCTGCTGAAACATGGCTCGGTCATCGGGCCTACTAATAACAAGAACCTCGCGAATACCCGTTAGCATTAGCGTACTTAGAGGGTAATATATCATAGGCTTGTCATAAACTGGCAATAGTTGCTTGCTTACTGCCTTGGTGATCGGATGCAGCCGAGTGCCTGTGCCTCCAGCAAGAATGATCCCTTTTCGCATCAGATAGACACTCCATGCTTACGATGAACCCATTTTTTCATATGATTGATCCAGGGTTATGAGTTCCCATGACCTCGATTCGAATCTTGATTCACGCCCCGGGCGCGCCAGGCCTCCGGCTATTTGGTCTTGGGCCAGGCTTTCGTCCAAGCAGAGGACTCTGGAAACTGCAACGTCTTTTGAACGATCACACCTCTTGGGCGCAAGAACGGTCATTAGGGCAGCTCCGCCGAATGCTTGCGGGGAGTTCTGCAATAGTAACTCTATGGAATGGTAGGCGTCTAGTAGGGTTTGGACGGGCATGCAGTGATGGAGTGTTTCGTTGCGTGCTTTGGGATGTGGTAATCCCAAGGGATCTGCGAGGGCAAGGCCTAGGCCGCAAACTAGTGGAAGCGCTGCTAACATCACCTGCAGTTTCCAGTGTTGAACGCACATATCTGATGACCACAGATGGCACAGGCTTCTATCAAAAACTGGGCTTTGACCGCGTGAACAATCAAAAGCTTATGCTGCTTCAATAATGGTCATACAAAGTACAATTTATACAAGAATAGAATCAATTGATTGATTTACAGGATTACATTATTTAAGGGCTGTTGTTTGGTAAATTTACCACAGGAAGCAAATGCGATCGCTAAATCGCGTGCCGATCACTCTGTGATAACTGCACAGCCTTTAATGAGACTTGCTCTATAGTAATATTCACTAATTGGCGTAAAAGTCAGAATATATGGAACAAAAGCCCTCCGATCAGCATATTTGTCTCAAGGTTTAATCGGCAACACCGCCATCAGACTGCCCATCTCGATCGCCTGCAGGCCGTAGCTCCAGCCCAGGTTGCTCTTGATGCCGGCCCGCTCTAGGGCCTGCTGCATGGTGTCAGTGGTGAGAACGCCAAAAATCACCGGCACGCCGGTGTCGCGGCTGACGGCGGCCACCCCTTTGCTCACTTCGGCCACCACCACATCGAAGTGGTGTGTGTCGCCGCGGATCACCGCCCCCAGGGTGATCACCGCCTGGTAGCGGCCGCTAGCGGCCAGACGCTGTGCCACCAGGGGGATCTCAAAGCTACCGGGCACCCAAGCCACATCCAGTTGGGCACTGTCTACGCCGGTGTCGATGCCGTGGCGCGAGAGGCAATCGAGGCAGCCGCTCAGCAGCTTACTGGTGACCAGATCGTTGAACCGGGCCACCACCACCGCCATGCGCAACGACTGCGCACCGGTGAATTGGCCTTCAAAAACGCTCACAACACGGATCTCTGATCTGATCAGCCTAAACAGGGCCTCGGGCGGGCTTCAGACCACGAAGAAGCTCATGCCCCAGTTCACCAGCACCAGGGCCACCCAGGCAAGGCCGCCCAGCAGGATCAGGCGGTTGGAGCGGCCGCTGGTGTCGTCGCTGGCATAAAGCACGGGCACGGCCACGATCAGCGCGAACGACAGCACCACCAGAGCCAGAACGGTGAGGGTGTTGAGGATCGTCATGGAACAGCGGCTGGGCCGGCCGATCAGTTGGTGGATTCTCCCATGGCGGTTTCCGCCCCCCTAGGGCCCTTGCCGTGATCCTTCACATGTTGTGGCCGCAAGGTGGGGCAACGCTTCTACGATCAGGCCCCTCGCCCCGCTGAGCCGTGGCCGCGCCCGCCGAGCAGCCACTCCAGATCACCCTGCAGGGCGACCTGTTCGGCGCCGCGCAACCCCAGGCAGCCCCTGCAGCGGCCAGCCCGGAACCCGCCGCCGACCCCAAGGCCACCGAACAGCTGATCGCCGATGCCGAGCGGCGGCCGCGGCAGCGGCGCCAAACCCAGGAGCCCGAGCCCACCGCCAACCCGGCCACCCCGGAAACCAGCGACACCGACCTGCCCCCCTGGCACCACCACAGCCAGGTGGACCCGCAGCAGCTCACGCCCATGCTGCGCCATTACGTGGAGCTGAAGGCGGCCCACCCGGAGCGGGTGCTGCTCTACCGCCTGGGGGATTTCTTCGAGTGCTTCTTTGAGGATGCGATCCAGCTCTCGCGGCTGCTGGAGCTCACCCTCACCGGCAAGGAAGGCGGTAAAAGCATCGGCCGGGTG
>Ga0194129_10007316_pt1 | contig 13170 bp, 14 predicted proteins | sample TA2KigCa35mmetaG_FD_150862 | JGI IMG/M metagenome (GOLD analysis project Ga0194129, IMG submission 150862) | Freshwater microbial communities from Lake Tanganyika, Tanzania - TA2015038 Kigoma Deep Cast 35m | ecosystem: Environmental > Aquatic > Freshwater > Lake | place: Tanzania: Lake... | reverse complement strand
AAACCGGAGGTATAGGATATAACTTTGCAGTCGGTCTCAACCCAATTGCAGGACAACCTGTTGTTAGACCATACCTAAATTGTTGCAGACCTATATATAATGGCACTTTATTAAATGGTTGTAGTAGAAATCAAACAGGTGGTAGGTTAAATACAGCATATTATTTAGACATAGCTGGAAATCATTTTAATGTTTTGCCGCAGTATAGGCAATATGAGGATCCAATCTGTTAAATATATTATATTTAAATATAATATATGCCAAAAAAATCAGAACATTTAAATAAAAAGGGAGGATCAGACCATCAGATGTATAGTGACACTCCAAGTGAGAAAGAATTATCAAAATGTTTTACGTGTGAATATGGATTACAGAAATTTGTTGGTGGAGGAAAGAAATTATATGCTAATGTAGATGCGTTAAAAAGGGGAGTTAAGTATAATATTGATATCTATTATGGAAATAATTATGAGTTAAATATAGAGAATTTATCTACAAAGAAAAACAGAAAAAAAGGATGCAAGAATATGAAAGAATTAAGAGAAGAACTTAGCAAATTTTCCATAAATAATTATGAAATTGCCAAATAAATTAATATATATTTTTTATCTATTAAATATATATGCCAAGAAATTCCAAAAAATCAGGCGGGTCATTCGCATACACCCAACAATTCAATTTCCCCCTATCACCCTGCTATAAACCACTCCTCAAAGCACCAGTCCCAAGATTAGGATGGCACGCCGGAGGCGCCAGTGCAGGACAAACCTGCGATGCTATGAAGACTGTCGCTGAAATGGGCGTAATAGATAAACCTCTTACTAACAAACTTACTGCATCTGAAACTGCATGGGATAGAAGATATACTTGCCCAGGAAGTGATTTAAGCACCCAACTTAATTTAATGAAAGGTGGTAAGAAAAAAACTCGCACTCGCTCAAAAAGCAAGAAATCCCGTTCCAGATCTAAAAGCAAGAAACCTCGCACTCGCTCAAAAAGCAAGAAATCCCGTTCTCGCTCCAAAAAAGGTGGCGCTAAAACCAAACGCTCCAAATCTAAAAGAACCAAAAGAACCAAATCAAAAAGTCGCAAGTAATTAAAAATTATAAAACTGTGCAATATAATATAATGTTAAAACATCCAATTCCAAATAATTTTCTTTAATTATTACACCATAACTCAAATCTTCATTAATATTATATATCATCAAATTAAAATATTTATTTTTAATTTCTACCAAAAACTCTACTTTATCCAATACCTCAATATCACCCTCAACATACAACCTCATCCCCAAATAATCATAAGACCTCAAATAAATATTCCTCAACTCCCCAACATTATTATAAAAAATATGACTTCCTGCCCTTAATATAGATGGAACTGTAAAATCATGCTCAAAATACCTATAAATATCATCCATAGTCAAAATTGATATAGCAAGACTTTTATTATTTATTAAACTCGCTACAACCAATTCAAAATAATCTCTTGGCTTATCCATTCTCTGCAAAATTAACGCATGATCCATATCAAACAATATTTTTCTTACCATTCTAATATTAGCATGATTTAATTTTGCAATGTCAAATTTATCATAATCTTTTAAATAATCTTTTAAACAATACTTACGACACCTCTGAATACCATTTGATAAATACTTCAACTTACTCTCATAATTTTTATCAGCTAATGTATAAATATGTGTATTTGATAAACCCGAATTTACGTAAATATGTGTATAAAAAATCCATTTCTTATTCTCATTAAAAAAAAATTCTATAAATATTGCTGATATCTTCGCCAAAAATAAAAATATAAAAATATATCCAATCGGAAAATCATTTAATATCTCCAACATTTTTATAAATTTGTTAAAATCTCTTTAAACCGCTATTTTTTATATAATAACATAAAAAATATTCCCAATAAAAACCGCTTAAAATAATCCAATTTATTTTAATTTAAAAATATTTAAAAAAATGTGACCTACTCTATTGTTTGAAATGGAGAAGGAGCTTTTTTACTTTTAAGAGTTAAAATTCTTTGCGCATTTATCATCATAAGTTCTACTTGTTTATACAATTGCTTATATAATTCTTTATCTTGTTCAATCAATTCTTGTCCATAATTTAATTCATTAATAATTGCATTAACATATCTATCTATTTTCTCTGAAAATGAATTATAATTATCCTTTATATTCTCCTTTATCCTATTCTTCTCCACAGCCTCATCAAAATAATCATCCGCCATATCCTTTTTACTAACAATCATATCATATATTACTTCACCTTTATCCTTAGCTTCCCAGAAATTACCATTAAAAACATCAATAAATGGTGCTCTCTTACCATTGTATCTAACATTATTATTTTCCGGCTTCTTCGGATTAAAATGATGCAATGATATCAAATCTGGTATACCCTTCATCGGATTCTTTAAAACCTTACTCATAAATTCATCAGTAATTTTTGGTGGAGTTTCTTTACCAAATGCTTGTAACAATATATTCTGATTAATTTGTTGTAAGTTATTTGTTGTGTTATTATAATTATTTACAATTTGTGTTTGTCCGGATAATTTTTCGATTTCTTCTTTTATTTTTTGTAGTTCATCTTTTTCAACTTGTATTGATTCATTTTTTACCATTTTACAAAAATTTTTAATATGGGAAACAAGATTGTTCTTTCTTGAATAATATCCATGGCAATATGGACATTTAAATTTTGTTTTTCCTTCATCATCTTTTACTTTCATTATACAATCTTCAACTTTAATTATCGACTTTTCTGTAAAATCATTTTTCTGCATATTTTTTTTCAAGGCAGTTTCATTGACAAAACCCTTGTTTTCTTCCTCTACTGACGATGATTCTTCTATCGAATATTCCATGGTATTTATATGGTAATATTTCAAGATTTCTAAACGCGACTTATTACTTACCAGAGCAGGGCAAATTTCAGGCTTCAAAAGGTGCTTTTTGAACCCCCCCTTATGCTGAAAGAATTTTCCACATCTGTGACAAATATATGTTACCATATTATGATATATAATATATAAAAAATACTTATATTTAAACCAATTTTGGTAATATTGACTAAATTTTGACTAAACTTTTAGTCATTTTTTAGTCATTTTTTTAGTCAAATAGACAAAAATATAGATAGCATTTTTTACTATCTATATTATTTTATATTTATAATATTACTCGATTTTATTTGTAAAAAATAATAAATTTGGATAAATAATATTTATGGTAATAAAAAATTGTTTTTATTTTTTTTGACTAAATTTTGACTAAATTTTTAGTCAATTTTTAGTCATTTTTTATTACCTCAATTTCCTAAAATATTTTTTTAAAAAAATTATTACCAAAAACAAAAAAAATAATTCTTAAAAACAAAAAACAACTTTCCAAAACTTGTTTTTTTGTCTGAAAAAACAAGTTTTTACCCCTCGATTTTACATGTCACGGTAGTAAACTTGCATTTTTTGAACCGTGGGTTTTTGAACCGTGAGAAGTGCGTTATGAAAACCAGACTGCCTAAAATCGGGGGGTCCATGGTAATAAAATATATCGGGATGGAGTTTCATTTTTTTCTCAATATTACCATAATTTATGGTAATTGATAAAAAAAATCTAACTTTTTTTTAGTCATGAACGAGCATTCAACAATCTTTTATTGTTTTCTAAAAATTTTTTGTCATCAGAAAACAGCATTACCAAACACCATGAGAGAGTTTTAAAAAAATATTTTTTTTGGTAATAGGAGGTATTTTAAAAAATGCAGAGCGGCGATTTTCGAGAGAATTGACTAAATTTAGTCAGTGACGTGTTTTTGAAAAAATTTTGATTAGATTTTATAAATATGAAAATTTTTAAAATATTTTTTTTTCATTTTCAAAATACCATTGCCTTCTAAAAAAAAAACACGTCACTTTTGCAAAAAACACTTCTTCATTTTCTCATGTACAACTCCTTTTGTATTTACTACTATTTATATTATTTATATATACTATATATTATTGTATAAATATTTTTAGTCAAAATAAAAAATAATAAAAAAAGAAAAATACAACTTAGTAAGATAAAAAAACAAAAAAAATCGAAAATACACATCTAAAATCAACGCAGACGTTAATTTAAGTACGAAGGTGCTCTACATGGGCGAATTGGTAAAATGATGTTTTTACTAACTAAATTATACCATTAAAACTTAAAAAATATTTTTTACAATAATTCTTACAAGAAAAAAAGTAATATACCATCATGGTAATAAAAAGCTAAAAAATAAAAAATCCACGGGTCAATGATAATACTTTATACCATAACACTAAATATGGAATATTGTGTACTATTGTAGTATGGTATAGTATATTACGATAAAATGAATTTCGAAATTACTCATTTTATCATTTTTAAATACCATTATGGTAATAAATATTACAATTTTAAAAAATGCATTTTTTAGGCATATATTGGATTACATGTGTATCATACACCATAAATGTGCATTTTTCACATGTTGATAAAAATTTGCTATTACCATTTATTACCATAAATTAAAACTTCGAATACAGCTTTGCATCCGCAACATGTTTAAAAAATGACCATAAGGTAATAAAAAAATATTTTTTATTTTTTTTCATTATACCATAAAATGATTTTTAACCCACATTATTTACATGAGAAATATACCATAATACCACTACCTCTCCATTTTTTTAATTCGAAAAAAATGAATTTTGGTAATATTTTATTACCATCATGGTAATAAGCCTTCCTCCAAATCAGGGTTAGCCATGATACTTCGCAAAGGTCGACTGGTAATAGTGATCACTTTTATTACCAAAAAAATGGTAATAAATAAAAACTTGAGTCTCGAAAAATGAGTTCACTTATGCGTTAAGATAAATGCGTTATAAATTCACCTCATTTTTTCATCATTTATGGTATTGAAATCCAATTCTCCCAATTACCACCACCCTATTATGGTAATAACCATGAGCATTCGAAAACATCATTTTAATACCATGCACCGTAATCAGTACTCCCAATTATCGAATTATTCCTCTTCCTAATTACCATTACCAAATATTCCATTACCAAAATATTTTTTAGATTTATTTTTTCAAAAATTTTTATTACCATAAAAGATAAATCTATCAAAAAAATATCAAATTTTTTAATTACCACTAATATCACAAAACTCCAACAATAACAAAAGAAATTATTATTAATTACCATCCCATGATATTTATCTCCCAATTATCATATCTTCACGAAAATTTCATTGAATAATTCATATACCATAATTACCATCCCTTTTTTCGAATTAGAAAAAAAGGTAAAAAAACAATTACCATAAACACCATTTTCAAATTTTATCTTATATAGACCTTGAACCGTGACCTACCTCAAAAAATACGAAAAATTAGGTTTTCATTACGACGAGAAAATGTCTCGTAATAAAAAAAATAAAAAGTAATATATTTTAGTCTCATAATTCATTACCATAAACACCATAAAATCTAACAAAAGTTTGCTATTTTTTAAAATATTGAGTGATTTTTCATCCAATTACCACAAAAAATATTTCATTGAACCGTGACATGTAAATTTATAATTATATTATTAGTTTATTACCATAAAAAAATAATTTTTAAAATTTTCGAAAATGGTAATAAAATCACTTTTTTTATCGGAAATCAAAAAACTCAAAATAATGAGCACTGCATTTTTTACAACCAATCTAAAAAATGTTTAATATCTATCCAATCAATCTCGCAAAATACTAAAATTACTGAATCGCCCAAGATATTCCAGCATTTTTCATGAGCATCACTTACATGATAATTACAATATCATAATTCCAATTATTTTTACGTACAAAAAATATTCCAATATTACCATATGGTATTACCAAAAATCACATCTACAATCTTTTTCGATAATTTTATTTTTACAATTAATTTCGTAATAATAATTTATAAAAATATTTTTTACAATCTACCAAAAAAAATGGATATTTCTACAAATATCGAAAAAAATATAGGGGTCAGATGATTGTTAAAAAATAAAAATATAAAATTTCTATTTTTAACGAAGTCACCGATGCGTGATTTTTTCATAAAAATTTTGACCTGCTGATAGATATTTTTAAAAATATCGGCCGATATTGAGTTTTTGAGTAATTATTCCAAATTGGAATAATTTTAATAAAAAATTAAAATATTTGCAAATATATGTTAATGCTGATTTTACTGCTAAATTTAGTTCATTTTACAATACCAAAAAGTGTAAATGAACTTAAACCATCAGATATAAATTGCTTTGGTGTATTAGGTGATTCAATTTCCGCCGGTTTTTCTTTAGAATCACACAGCATATTTCGCGACCTATACGAATATCGCGGAAAATCATTCCCAATTGGAGGAGAAAATGGGTTTCGAACCATACCTAACCTATTCTCCAATTATAACCCAACAAAAAAATGTGCCGCTTACGGCTCAACATTTATTACTCACTCAATATTACAATATCCAACCGGATCATATAGCGGCTACAAAATATTTGTAAAAGATAATTATGAATCGGGTAATAAAATTAATTGCAATGTAGCAATATCTGGAGCATTATCCAACGAATTAATGGATATGTGGATAAAATTAAAAGTTCAATGGCTAAAATTTTCATGCGATGACGATTGGAAACTCCTAACAATAATGATTGGTGCCAACGATATCTGCCAATACTGCCTAAACGGTTATAACAATACTATCGAAAAATATATATTTAACCTTGAATTACTTTTCAAAAATATCATAAAAGATACCCAATATTTATTTATAAATGTTATTTCAGTATTTGATGTAGGTTTGACAGATGATTGGCAAAATAAGGGGTGTGAATTTGTGCATAATTTGATTAATGAATGTCCTTGTATATTGGGTAGGGATAAGAGTGGTAATTATAGAGAAATTGTAAAAAATTTATATAGAGATATAAATCTAAGATTATATCCCTTAGTAGAGAAATACGATGGAATTGGAAAATTACGCAACATAAAATTTGTTATCCAACCAATATTAGAAGATTTTAAAATTTATAATTTTTCATACCTTTCCAGTTTAGACTGCTTCCACCCAAGTGAATTCGGACATGGACTTATGGCAACTATACTATGGAATAATATGTTCTTACCACCCGATAAAAAAATAAGAAGTATGCCATATATGCTACCGATACATATTCCAACTGATAATGAATTTCTCCAATAATTATTTAAAAGCAAATTTAGTTAGCTTTTTAACAATAACTTCCTCGTCAGATTTATATCCAAGATATTCGATGATACTTTTGTTCCATAATCTTGGGTGAAGTTTGTGATCAAAGTGGGCTGAAATAAATTCATCATATGATATCCACTGAACTGTTCTCTGAATATTATCCAATTTTTCTTTTTCTCCAATTATCTTCATATTTAGAGCGAGTATTTTGCTGTCAAATTGGGTGAATGTAAGTAAATATTTTGCGAAAGGTATGTAGAGTTGATTTTTGGTATTATTTTCGATAATTTCTTTGAGAGATTTCTCATCAAGGTAGATTTTATCTTTTTTAAGATAAATACCATAATTTATTTCTTCTCCCAATTCTCTTGAAATTGTATCCATAACACTCTCATCACTCATATCTATCTTCCCCCCAAAATCCGTATAAATAAATCCATCCTCTTTTGGTAATCTCTGAACTAATACCTCCCTTGTCTCTTCTTTAATAAATAAAATACCCGCAGCAGTAACTGGTTTATCCTCTTGATAATAAAAAACTTTACGTTCTTCCTTCTGTTTTTTAGTAGTCATTTTTATGTTAAATTGGATGGAGCGTATAAAAAATTCATTTTTTTTATAATAAGTAATAATGGTAACAATTATTACTAATAGAAAATTTGTTTTAGAAAATCAAGATAATATTCATCAAGAAAAGCCGAAATTGGATGAAGTTATTGAAGAAAAAAAAGTAATAAAACCTGCTGTAATGTCTTACTATTATAATCAAAATGTAGTAGTAAAAAATAATGGAATGCTTGCCAATAAAAAATATTTTATACCACAGTTTTATATCTAAGGATTTGACATATTATATAAATATTTCTGCTTTTGCGGTGTCCCCATACCATTACGTAAATCATCGTCGGGTTTTAAATATGCTTCTTGGTCTTGAACAATATCAGCAGTATTTTTATCGTAAAAAAGAGAGAAAGAGCTGCCCATATTTTCATATCCTACAATATTGCCGAATAAACCGCCGTTCATAGGTATTTCATTTTTGTAAACCCAATAATCGGATTGGTATTCTAAACCTGATGGTGTATTTTTATCTTTAATATACCACGGCATTGCTTCTTCTTTATCTTTTATAATAAAATCTCTGCTTGGTGGATAGTTGTCAAATTTTTCTACAATTGGAGCGGGAAAGGGGTTTTTGTTTATTGGTTCAGTTGGAATTGGAAGTGATTTTTCAGGACTATTGGGAGGGAGGTCATAAGCATAAAATTTTCTTAAGTCTAATACATTGGAAACAAAATTGGGAGTATTATAATTTTGAGTATAAAAATTGTAAGGATTTACTTTATCATAAACCTCTTCAAGTTTCTGCATATTTTTGTTTTTGTTATTCGGTTGGGCAAAATCGGTTGCAACAAAATTTTCTTTTATTTTTTTCTTTGGTTCATTTAAAAATATATTCTTCCAAAAAAATACTAAAATCAAAATGATTAATAACATCGAAAGTAAAAGTTTAATCATATTAAATTATTATTACAAAAAAATTTAATATATAATTATATTAGATGAGCGAAACCATATCCACCCCAGAAAACATAACCACCCCTGAATTACCCAACCTACCCCCTCCTAAATTAGAAACATCATCTGAACTAAAACCAACCATTGAACTACAATCTGTTATTGTCTCAATTCCAACTGGTCCTAACCTTGATGAATTATCTACTGAGTCTCTTGCCACTTTAGTTGAAAAATATTTAGATGATGGTGTAATTGATAATGATGAATTAGTTGATATTGTTAAATGTGTAATGGAAATTGTTGAGAAAAAGAAAGAAATACAAGGCAAAGATAAGAAAAAACTTGCTCTTATCATCCTCAAAAAATTTATTAACGATAAAGTCAAAGATTACGACAATTTAGAAAAATTATTCGACAAAGCAATTGACCTCGCAGTTAAAGTTTCTAAAGATGGATTTGAAACTATCAAATTAAATTCAGATACCATATCACAATCAAAAGAAGCGTTTAATATAATCTATAATAGCGCACTTTCTAAAGTTAATGAACAATATCCTTTAGCTGATGATATTATTAATAATATATTTGACGTTGCGCTATATGTAATGAAAATTATCGAAGGTCAAACATCTCTTACCGAAAATGAAAAGAAAATACTCCTCAAAAAAATCATCACCAAAATTATAAATAGTTTAGAAAGCAAATTTACTATTGAACAAAAATCCTTTTTAATATCACAAATAGAACCCACTATAAACCTCGTCCAAATAGGTATAAGAGCTCAAAACGGTCAATTTGAAATAAATCCTGTTGAAGTTGTTGGATTTTTAAGCTGCATTATGGCATGGTTCAGAAAATGTTGCTCTCGTTCTTCTCAGAAATAATACCATCCACCAAACCCCTATAATTTTTTATATCTACTGATATATTTTTAGGCTCTAAAAATATTGAATACTCAACATAATTACGCGGAATATCAATCATCTTCGAGAAAACCATATTCATACTATCATCAAGCTTAAAAGTAATCTCCTCATACAACTCTTCAATCCAATAAAGTTTTAAACCTGCAAAATCATCATTATATATCTGATTTTGAGTAGTTTTATGCTGATAAAAAGAATTAATCTGATTTATCTCTGATTTTTTTAAATTATACCCAAAACAACTTCCATCATGAAAAATCTTAAAAAACTTATTATTAATACCATATAACTTAAAAATGTTTCTAAAAGGATTCTTCAAATTTTTAATAGCAATTTTTAACAATTCTTCAAATTCATTTACTGGAATTGAAAAATCATAATAACCATCCCTCGAAGAATTATTAAAAAAATAATATCTAACTTTATCCTCTACCTTCGACTCCATTTTTATCTATTCAATACTACTTACTTTTAATTCACTTTTTTTAACAATAAGAAAAAAAAGTGAATTTAAAAAGATTTGTATATATACTGAAAAAATGACTGAAGCTTCTTATAGAGAAAAAGTAATAAATAAAATTGATTCAGTGATAGAGGAAATTGATATTTCTACTTCTCTTGAAGAATCTATTTTTAATTGGACTAAGAATGAATTGATAAAAAGAGGAGAAGTAATTGAAAGCTCAAGTGATATGTTCAAGAAATTATATTTAAACAAGTCAATACAAATTTATTACAATATTAATCCAGATTCATCTATTCAAAATACATCATTTTTAGAAAAAATTAAGAATGGAGAAATTGATTTAGAAAATATTCCAAAAATGACCCCACAAGAAATATTTCCCAAACACTGGGAAAAACTTCAAGAAAAACAAAAAGCTACCGACGAATTCCTCTACCTCAAGAAACCAGAAGCAGCAACCGACGAATTTAAATGCAGCAGATGTAAAGAAAGAAAATGCACTTACTATGAATTACAAACAAGGTCTATTGATGAACCTATGACTAAATTTGTTAGATGTTTGGTATGTGACCATAGATGGCGTATAGCTGGATAAAAATTGAATTAAAATGGGTTAGAATTATAAAGTAGAAAAAGATGAGTGGTTCGACTGTATTTTTTAAGTCATCATTTGTGGTAAATCGAAAGAAGATACGTTTTTTAAACATTGTTCCCCCTTTTACCAAAAATATATTATCATTTGAATTTGAAATCTATGGAACAGACGATACCCGTATTGAAGGTAAAACTGAATGCAAAAAAAGCTGCACCGGAATCATTTCATTTAACGCTAACATAGGAGAAACATATTTTGTAAAACTTATTGCAAAATATGATAATCGAACAGTAGATTACTGTTTATTTTACAAAATGGAAGATGATTTTGAAAAGGAGATTGAATCTGAAGAGGATGAGGAGGAAGATGAGGAAGAGGAGGAGAAGAAGGAGGATGAGATAGAGAATGTAGAGGTAGATGATATTGATGAAAATAAAATAAGAGAATATATCAAATCTCGCACACCCAATTCTGGATTAGAAATAGAAAATGACCCAGATATAGATGGTTTGTAAAAATCACTTAAAAATAATATTATAATAAACTTAATGAATACTCTGGGAGAAAACAAACTTCCAAGCATCCAACAATTATTGCAGCTAATTATAAAACTTAATACCGAATTAGATGACCTAAAAAAAGAATCCGGAAAACATAGAGCCGATATACGCACTCTATACCACCTTTACGAAAATGCACCAAAAGGAGAACCAGGCCCACCAGGCGAACCTGGTCCTACCGGCCGTATTGGCCCACCCGGCGCTACAGGACCTCAAGGCCCTCAAGGTGACATAGCCGGCGAAAAAGGAGTCAGAGGACCTCCTGGATTACCCGGTGACCGTGGAGAGCGAGGAGATAAAGGTGACAAAGGTATGCCAGGTCCTTCAGGAGATAAGGGAGATAGAGGAGAAAAGGGTGAGATTGGAGATAAAGGATTGCAGGGTGACCCTGGACCACCTGGTATAATTGGAGAACCTGGTGAGAAAGGCGAGAAAGGTATTCCAGGAGAAATTGGAGATAAAGGCGAAAAGGGACCCCGAGGTGATAGAGGAGAGAGAGGAGATAAAGGAGAAGTTGGACAACAAGGTGAAAAAGGTGATAAAGGAGAAAAGGGTTCGCAAGGAATTATAGGATTGCCAGGCGAGCCTGGTAAGAGGGGATTGATGGGGGTGAAAGGATTACCCGGACCACGCGGCATACCTGGCGATAAAGGTGAAAGAGGTGAGAAAGGATTTCCAGGTGACCGTGGTGAGCAGGGTGAGCCAGGAGAACCTGGATATCCTGGCAATTCTGGAGAACCTGGTGAAAAAGGAGAACCAGGAGAACCAGGAAGACATGGAGATGCTGGAGAGCCAGGATTTCCAGGTGAAGCTGGAAGACCAGGTGAGCAAGGATTACCAGGAGAACAAGGTGAAAAAGGTATTCCAGGTGAACCCGGTGATAAAGGCGAACGTGGAGAGAAGGGTCCTCCCGGATTTGCCGGCGAAAAAGGTGACAAAGGTCAAATTGGTGAAAAAGGTGACAAAGGTGATAAAGGAGACAAAGGTGATAAAGGAGATAAGGGTTTTGCTGGACCACCTGGTGATAAAGGTCCACGTGGAGATAAGGGAATTAGAGGGGACTCTGGTGAAAGAGGAGAGAAAGGTTATATGGGACATAGAGGACCACCAGGTGATAAAGGAATGGTTGGAGAACCTGGAACTAAAGGAGATGCAGGCGAACCAGGTCCAGCAGGAGATAAAGGAGATAAAGGAGACAAAGGTGATAATGGACCTATGGGAGACAAGGGTGATAGGGGTGAGTCTGGAGCACAAGGAGATACTGGTGAGCCTGGTGAGGCGGGTATTCCAGGTGAGGCAGGAGAGAGGGGGGTGCCGGGTATTCCAGGAGAGAGAGGTTTGCCAGGAGACAAGGGACCGAGAGGGGATAAGGGAGACAAGGGAGAGAAGGGAGAGCAGGGAGAGAGAGGACCGGAGGGTAAGCCAGGTGAGAGAGGGCAGCGTGGAGATAAGGGAGAGAAGGGTCCGGATGGGGAGAAGGGATTGCCAGGTGACAAGGGGCCGAGGGGAGATAAGGGGGAAAGAGGTGATAAGGGGATACCGGGAGAGCAGGGGCAGATTGGAGAGCCAGGGTTTCCTGGAGAGCCGGGAGAGAAGGGTGAGGCTGGTGAGAGGGGGTTAAGAGGTGATCCAGGGCCGAGAGGTTACAGGGGAAATAATTCTGAAAATTAATTTATAATTATAAGATATGAAAATACATAAGAAAAAACAAAAAGGAGGAGTACCGAGACAATATGATATAAATTTTATTTTAATAAGACATGCGATGACATGTGCTAATTTATTGAATAAAGGATTGGGTAGAACACAATT